>Ga0308025_1001275_pt1 | contig 12102 bp, 7 predicted proteins | sample Neamet422_FD_201298 | JGI IMG/M metagenome (GOLD analysis project Ga0308025, IMG submission 201298) | Marine microbial communities from water near the shore, Antarctic Ocean - #422 | ecosystem: Environmental > Aquatic > Marine > Unclassified | place: Southern Ocean | collected 2014-10-03
ACAAGTGATGTATAGGTGTCTGAAAAAACACCAGGATATTTCTGCATAGATAGGCCAAGACGTTTACCTTGGATAATATCTTCTCTCAAGTTGTATAGAATATGAACTAAATTTTTATTACTAGATTGATCTGCGGTTATTTTTAATGCCTCCATTATAGAAGTATTAGCCTCTAGCAAAGTTGCTAATTGCCTAGTCATAATTACGATATCTTTGTTTTTAACTTTTGAGAGGCTCGAAAGATTGCCCTTGGCCTCCTGAACAGTCATAGGCGTTAAGTTAAGTTCTTTTATTAGCTTTCTAGCATCTCTTTCTGACTGAGCACTTAAAACACCTTTCTTCTTAACACCAGATATATCTAAAGCTGTGTAACTATATGCCGGCATCTTCCTGAAGGTTTCCAACCCTGATTAACTCTTCACACGATGTAATTCCAGAAATTAAAAGATCTCTAGATGCTTGATCAATAGATTGATTATCCTTAAATACATATTCAGAAATAGTATTCTCAGATGCATGGTTATGGATCATTTCTTTTAATTGCTTATCAACTTGAATGCATTCTGCTATTGCAATTCTCCCTTGATAGCCAGTATGAGAGCATTTATCACATCCATTAGAAGTGGTAACTTTTTGATCTGCGTTTAATTTAAATAAATTTACTGCCTCCCTCGGCGCATCTTCCTGGTACTTACAATCCAGGCAAAGCCTTCTTACAAGCCTTTGAGAGATTATAGTTCTCAAGCTTGAGGCTAGTAGAAATGATTCGATCCCCATATCCCTTAGTCTAGTAATTGCTGCTATTGCGCTGTTGGTGTGAACTGTAGATAGGACTAAATGGCCTGTTAGACTTGCCTGTATGCCAATTTGAGCTGTTTCAACATCTCTCATTTCTCCAACCATGACAACGTCTGGATCTTGTCTAAGTATGGCTCTAAGGCCTTTTGCAAATGTATATCCTGTTTTAGTATTTACCTGAGTTTGACCTATGCCTCCGAGAGTATATTCAATAGGGTCTTCTACAGTTAAAATGTTTTGAGAAGAGTCACTTAGGTATCTTAATCCAGCATAGAGTGTAGTTGTTTTTCCCGAGCCAGTTGGGCCAGTGAATAGAATAATGCCCTCTGGATTTTTTAAAGATATTTTATAATTTGTTAAAATTCTCGATGGCAAGCCGAGGTCTTCAATATTTATTTGAGCTGACTGTTTATCTAAAAGCCTCAGTACGACCCTTTCGCCATAAGATGAAGGAAGTGTAGAAACCCTTACATCAATACTTTTATCTCCTAGTGACAATGAAACCCTACCATCTTGGGGAAGCCTTCTTTCTGAGATATCTAATCCTGAAATTATCTTTATTCGTGAAATTAACACTGAAGATATCTTGCTATCCTGACTAAGTATCTCTTTTAAAATTCCATCAACTCGAAATCTAACTATCAGTTTATCTTCATAAGGTTCAAAATGAATATCTGAAGCTCTACTTTTAATAGCTTGGCTAATAATCCCATTAATTAATTTTATTATTGGCGTATCATTACTTCCACTTAAAAGATCCTCTGTAGCGGTTATGCTTCCAGCAAATGTCTGTAAGTCAAACTCATCAGATAACTCTTCTGAAATATCAGATGAATCACTGCTAATAGAGAAACTGCTAGTAAGAAGTTCATTAAAGGCATCTGAATCACAAATAGTAAATCTAAAACTAGATTTTAAATATCTCTGAATTTCATGATAAAGATCTGTACTAATTTTATTTGGAGATAGGACCTCATAGCCATTAGAATTAAACGAAGCTATTACCTCATTTTCTCTTACAAAGTCATAAGGAAGAATATCAGAAATATTTTTAACATCAGATATTTCAGACATCGTAATTTAGTCTTTAGATTTAGTTAAGTCTATTAATTCGTTTGACTCGCCTGTCAGGATCTGACGAGCTTTAATATAGTTGTACTTATCCTCAGATAGGCTGTTCGAGGACTGTGAATCAATCAATATAGTAGGTCTTAAAAAGACCATAAGATTTCTTTTGACAACAGTTGATGATGTGGACTGAAATAGCCTTCCAATTATAGGAATAGAGCCTAAAACTGGAACCTTGGATAGAGTCTCTTGAGTGTCTTCATCTACCAATCCACCAAGAACTATTATTTGATTATTATCAACAAGAGCAGTTGTTTCAATAGCTCTTTTGTTAGTAATTAAATCTATTCCACTTGTCATGACACCAGCAACCCCAGATACTTCGATTTTAATTTTTAGAACTACAGAGCTGCCTTCATTGATCTGTGGAGTAACTTCAAGCTTTATACCTACCTCTTGTCTAGAGGTCGTTCTAAATGGATTGGCATTGCTACTTCCCAAACTTTCTCCTGTTGTTATAGGTATTTCTTGGCCAATAATTGAAGTGGCTAGTTCATTATCCATAGCTAAAAGAGACGGAGTAGATAAAATATTAGAATTTGTGTCTTGCGCTATCGCGTTAATAATTCCAACAAAACTATCTGACCCGGTTAAGTCTCCAAATGCAGCAATAAGCCCCTGAGTATTTAGTAGCGCAGATGTAGCTGTTGCTCCAAGAGATACATCAGTAGAATCGGATACAGCTCCTATTGTTGCAAGTAGATCTGGGCCTGCTCCATTAAATCTTGTAAGCCCAATAGGAACACCATCAGGGTTACTCCCAGTGAAAACAGTTTCAACACCAAGGTTTTTTGCTGCTGTTTCTGAAAGCTCTACAATAATAGCTTCTACAAGAACTTGCGCTCTTCTTATGTCCAGCTTAGATATAATATTTTTTATGGTAGTTAAATTGGCTTCAGCAGATGAAATAATTAAAGAATTTGTTTTTTCATGATGAGTTATGACCGTTTTAATTCCATCAGTATCTGGAATAAAGCCACCTGAGATTGAGCTCAATATAGCAGCCACATCGGCAGATTTAGCATACTTCAAATAGACAACATCGATAGTATCATTAGATGTTATATCCTCATCAAGCGACTTAAGAGTAGAAATAATATTAGAGGTTATAAATTCATTGGCAGAAACAATGACTGAATTAGATGGGCTAAAAGGTATGGCTATAAACTTATTAATCGTTGGATTATTTTGAGCTTTAAGCTTGTCTAGAATTCTTACAGCCTCTATAGACGAAAGATTGTCGAGCTTAATTATTGAAATTTTTGCTGAATTGTTTTTATCTAAATCATCGATAAGAGCTTTGATTCTCTTTACATTACTAGCTCTGTCGACCAAAAGAATTGAATTTATTGAAGCTATACTTGAAAGATGTGACTGCCTACCAGTAATAGGCTTAATCATCGGCAGAACCTCTTCAGTTGATCTATTCACCAATGGGATGATTGCTGTTTGATAGTCTCCTGATGACAAAGAGTCAAGATTTAAATCTCTTGTAGCTTCATTTTCAGGCACAATTCTCACAAAACCACTTTCAGATATTGCGCTAAAGCCATTGACTTGAATCGTTCTTAGATAAACATCCCAAACCTGGCTTCTGTTTAGATCAGCATTGGAGTAAATAGTAATTCTTCCCTTAACCCTAGGATCTAGAATGATAGTTTTTTTAGAAAATTGAGCGATATCTTGAGTGACTTTTTTGATATCAACATCTTCATAATTTAGAATAAAAGATTCTTGTGCGGATGAATAATTAACTGTTATTAAGAAAATTAGAGCTAATATTTTATGATTTAAAAGTTTCATACTACTTACTTACCTTTGACATTATTCTCAAGTTTATAGATTTTTTGCCCATTTCGAAAGACTGCATCATTTTGGTTTACTTCGATTAACTCATATGAGCCATCTAACATATCACCTAAAGCAACAACATACTGTTTATTCGCCTTTTTAACTATTACAGATGAATTAATTTCACCGGAGCGAATGCCGATAAGCTTGTATTCAAATGTAGTATTAAGAGTAACATCGGCAATTTCTTTTAGGCCTTCATCAAATGAGCTTGAGGTATTAATATTCTTTAAATTTATAGAGCTAATTATTTTAATATCTGGGCTGCTAGCTAAAGAAACGACAAGCATACCTAATAAAAAAATAGATGGCGTAACAAGAACTACGAGAAGAATATTCTTTGTATTTTTAAAATTTAACATAATTAATATGAGGTGAATTGTAGTTCATATAACTAATTTATATCTAAACGTACATCGATACAAACTGTAAGCGTAAAAAAAATTTAGTTATCGAATATCAGGGGCTTATGAAGATTTAAGGTTATAGGCAAAAGCATTAATAAATATATATTAATTAAGTCCTGATATTTTTATGACCTTATTGATCCTGCCTGACTTCATAATCTTATGAAGCTTTTTGAAGAATGTCTTTATCATAATGAAACCTTTTTTATTACGTATGTGCAACTTATTTGTTACAGATGTGTGACAGAATAATGCAAATAGGTGACTAAGTAAAGATAATAGAGCTTAATTAATAGGAATAGTGAACCAAAAGACCGAACCAGAATCATTTTTAGACTCAACACCAACTTCACCATTTAAGCTATTGGTAAGATTCTTAACAATTGCGAGACCAAGTCCACTTCCCTTGTTGTCAGAAGCTCTTGCAGAAGCAGTTCTGTAAAATCTGTCAAAGATATGATCCTTATCCTCGTCTGAAACCCCTATTCCAGAATCAGAAACCATAACTTTTACGTGCTGATGTTCAGTAATTGTTGATATTTCTATGCTTGAGCCCTTCTCAGAGTACTTAAAAGCATTATCAACTAAGTTGTTCATAATTCTTTCCAATGCCTGGGGATCGGCTTTTACAAAATCATAGTGATTTGATTTAAAAATAATTTCAATTTCTTTTTTCTTAGTAACACTTTTCATAGATGTCACAAAGTCATCCATGAAGGTAATAAGGTCTATTTTTTTAATATTTAATTTAAGATCACCATATTCGATCCTTGAAAGGTCGATTAAGTCAGCAACCATCACAGATAGCCTTTCAGAATTATGAAGAATTGCCTTTGCAAATGTTTTTGCCTCCTTCTTATTATCAAGCGCACCATCAAGTAAAGTTTCTGAATTTGCCCTTATAACACTTACAGGAGTTCTTAATTCATGTGATAGATTTGATATAAAATCTCTTCTCATAGAGTTTAGCTGTCTTAACTGGGTGATGTCATGGACAACTAAAATATAGTCACCTGTTGTTTTCGAGGTATTCATTGATCCCAGGACCCATCTTGTTGTCTTATCTTCCAATTCAATCTCAAACTCTATATCAGCTCTTTTTTTGTTATCAACTCTTTTAAAAAGATAGTTAAGGGCAGGAATTTTAAGGTTTTTGATATTTTGATTAGATAATTTTTTAATATTTAAAATGATAGATGTTTGTTCATTAGAAAAAACCACCTCGCCATCTTTATTAGTAACTAATATACCTTCACCAAGGTCGTCTAGGACCTGACCAAATTGGTCTCTTTGCCTTGCAATCATCTTGATTTGACCTTTCAAATCTTCTGAAATTTGTGAGATTGACCTAGCTACCTTTCCAAAATCATCACCTCTTTGCGTGGGCAAAGCCTTCAGATCGCCTTTTTTATTTTCCCCTTCAGCTATATTGGTTGCAACATCAGCTAAATCTTTAATATTTGAGTATAAAAAATTTACAGCTACCGCACTGGCGATCATAGATACTATAAAAACTACGACAAACAGAAGAACCAGTGATAAGCCCAAAGTATCGGTAGCGCTATCTAGATAGGTTAAAGGCACTGCTATTCTTATTATATTTGGTTTCGTCGCTTGATTATCGCGAATGGCAAAATACAATAGATCTTGCTTAAGGGTTTCACTGTATCTAGAAGACCAGCCTGTACCATTTTTAATGGCCTCTCTGACCTCATTTCTTGAAATATGGTTATCAATTAATCCAATTTGATCAATATTTAAATTAGAATCTCCAATGACTTGGCCATTATTTTTAATAAATGTAACTCTAGAGTTTGATGCCTTACCAAGATCATCCGCAATAAAATCTGCCTCAGCTACTGTCTTAAACTTACCTATACTGTCAACTGAGGAAACTAGTAAATTAGCCTGTTTTTCAAGTTCGTTAACTATCTGTAATTTAAATGCAGTTGAAAGGTCTCTTTCAGCTACCACATAAGCAATTGATATGCTTATAGTAAGTAGAGAGAATACTATAAAAAATATTCGGGATCTAATTCCCATTTAATTACTCAGGGGTTCTTGAAAATTTATAACCAACGCCTCTAATTGTCTGAACATACTTACCCATTGGTCCTAACTTCTCTCTTAGCCTCTTAATGTGAGTATCTACAGTCCTGGTTGTTACATCAGAGCTATAACCCCATACATCAGATAAAAGCTGATCCCTAGACTGCACTCTTCCTCGTCTATCAACAAGCTGTCTTAATAGTCTGAACTCTAGAGCAGTAAGGGTAACTTGCTCATCATTTACAAATACCTCATGCGAGTCAACATCAATTGTTAGGTCTCCGAATTGGCGCTCAACCTCAACAAGGTCAGCTTTAGGAGCATCGCCCCTTTTCAAAACAGCTTTAATTCTTAAGATTAACTCTCTCACGCTAAAAGGCTTGGTTACATAATCATCAGCCCCTAATTCAAACCCAACAACCTTGTCGACCTCATCATCCTTGGCAGTTAGTATTATTATAGGAATGTTGCTTAAATCGGGGTTGCCTTTCATTTCTCTACACAAATCAAGACCTGAGCCATCTGGAAGCATTAAATCAAGAAGTATCATAGAAAAAGAAGACATTGAAATAGCTGCTCTTGCATCTCCAAGAGATCCAACTCCGACTACATCAAAGCCATCTTTAATAAGATTGTATTCAAGGGTGCTTCGAATATCTGGCTCATCCTCTATTACAAGTATTTTATTTGTCATGATTAAATTTTGAAGTACCTAAACATTTATACGCTATTTTTATTATTTTAAAAGTAATTGTTACTAGTTATTTTCTGCAAATAGTTTTCTTAACGCAGGCTTATCAAATTTTCCAGAAGCTATCTTAGGTAGGACTGATTTGGAAAATTCTATAACTAATGGAATTTTAAAAGCAGCTAGCTTGTCTGCTAAAAATGATCTTAACTCATCCGAACTCATGGCTGTACCTGGTTTTAAATATATAGAAGTACATAAGACTTCACCTAATCTCTCGTCAGGTATCCCAAATACACAAGCCTCCAGGACATTTGAGTGTTCGTAAATAGAAGCTTCCACTTCTATACAGGCGATATTTTCCCCTCCCCTAATGACCATATCTTTAACTCTATCGACGATATACAAAAATGGCCCGTCAAACTTTCCAAGGTCTCCACTTCTAAACCAACCATCTTCATTAATACATTCGGCAGTCGCTTCAGGATTTTTCCAGTAACAAATCATATTAGCCATAGATTTAATGGCCACCTCTCCAAGCTCGCCTTCTTTAACCTCATTCCAATTATCGTCTATGATTCTAATATCAGTTACTGGAGGAGCAATTCTTCCAGCTGTAGAGGGATGATTTTTATATTCATCGCCATGACATAAGGTTCCGAGAGCATTAGTTTCTGATAATCCATATCCTATGGAAGGACGACCTTCGAAGCCTTCATCAAGTAATTTTACATGCTCAGATGGCCTTGGGCCCCCTCCAGCACCAAGAGTTTTTAAACTTGATAGATCATAGTTTGATCTTTCTGGATGATTTAAAAGCTCCCAACTTTGAGTTGGAACACCAGTTATATCTGAAATAGTTTCGTCCTGAATAAGCTTTAGTGCGTCGCCTGCATCCCATTTTTTCATCATAACTACTTTTCTTCCTACCAGAATAGACATCAATAGCCCCACATGACTTCCAGTAACATGAAATAACGGCACGCATAGAAGAATTGCTAAATCTGGACTTAATGCAACCTCACCAGACTCTTCGATAATAGCTATTTCACCCAATACAGATGAATAGCAGCCCCAACTAAACATAGTTGCAATTACTGCCTTTTGCGATGAAAGAACACCCTTAGGCTTTCCAGTAGAGCCTGACGTGTAATAAATTGTTGCATTGTCATTTCTCTGAATGTCGACCTCAGGGAATGAATTACTATGGCCTTCTATGAAATCAGTAAAAGATGTAAATGATTCATCCGGAGTGTAGCTGGTTACAATTTTCTGAACATTAGGAGTTGACTCTAAACCTTGAAGCCTTTTTTTGTCTGCAAACAATAATTTAGCATCAGAATGCTCTAAACCATAAATAACTTCTGCTGGCACCCACCATGAATTAAGCGGAACGCAAACTGCACCAATGCCTATAATACCAAGATATGCAAAAATAAACTCAGGATTATTTGCCATACATATTGCAACTCTATCGCCTTTAACTATACCCGAGGCCATAAGCGCATTTCCAACTTGAGCACTTTTTTCAAAAACTTGTTTGTAGGAATATCTTTCACCCTCATAAATAAGCCAATCTTTTTCCTCATGCAGAAGTCCAAAATCTAAGAAGCCCCTCAGGCTATCTGGAAAATGAATGTATTCGTTATATGAAACACCCTGTTCATTAACAACCACCTTGGTTTCAAACATTTGCCCTGGTGCTGTTTGTTTTTCTAAGATTTGATTAAAAAGATCTGACATATTAAGCCCCCTAAATTTTATGATAGATATTTTACTATCAGACGAGTTATTATAGCCAAACAATTTTTAAAAAAAATTACACAACAAATAAATGGTAAATTCAAAAGTTCTTCATTTTGCTGATATTTGGGAAAATGTTTCAGACATAATCCCTGATGATATTGCTGTGATATCTGGCAGTGATAAAAAAACTTGGAAAGAGTACGAAAATACAGCAGCAAAAATAGCTTCCTTTTTGAACGATCAGGGGATAAAAGAAAACTCTAAAGTTGGCTTGTATCTCCATAATGGAAATGAGTATTTAGAATCTCAATTTGCAAGCTTTAAGTTAATGGGAGTTCCGATTAACGTTAATTATAGATACCAAGCCAAAGAATTAATTTATCTCCTAGATAACTCCGATTCAGAAGCTGTTTTTTTTCAGGGCTGTTATTCAGATCAGGTTAAGTTAATTGCCAAAGACTTACCAAAAATAAAAACTTGGATTCAAGTTGAAGATGGTAAAGCTGAATTATTAGACTTTGCATATAGTTACAATGACATAGTGTCTAAATCTTTAGCTATGCCTCGCATAGAAAGAAATGAGAATAATATTCTTATGATATATACCGGAGGGACTACCGGAATGCCAAAAGGCGTTATGTATAGTCATGGGAGTTTTGTTGTATCAATATTTGGAGGGCTTAAAGCGCAAGGCTATAAAGTTCCAGATGTTAGAGATAGAGAAAATATTGAACAGCTTAGACCAATAATCTCAGAGATGAGCAAGACCAACTCTTTAAGCAGATGTTTAATTGCATGCCCCTTGATGCATGGAACAGGAATGTTTCTTGGCGGTTTTATGACTCATAATCTTGGCGGAGCTATTATTACAGTTCCCAAGGTGGGTCTTGATCCTTCGCTTTTACTGAACCAAATAAAGTCTTCAAAAGCAACAAGCATGGTCATAGTTGGTGATGCATTTGCAAAACCAATACTAGGCGAGCTTGACGATGCTAAAAATAAAAATAATCCTTATGATATTTCAAGTTTAAAAATATTAATTTCGAGCGGCGTTATATGGAGTGCTGAAGTTAAGACTGCATTACTTGCGCATCATGATATGAAGCTCTTTGATTCAATGGGCTCAAGTGAAGGCGGAATGGGATCTTCAATTTCCTCAAGAGATAAGCCTGCAAAGACTGCTAAATTTAAAATAAATAGAGATTCTATTGTTCTTGGAGATAATGGGGAATTGGTGAGACCCGGCTCTGGTGAAAGAGGTTTAGTTGGAACAAGCGGCCTTGTTCCCATTGGATATTACAAAGATCCAGAAAAATCAGCGCTGACATTTAGAGATTTTCAAGGAATAAGGTATAGCTTTCCAGGTGACTATGCTTTGATTGAAAGTGATGGCAGTATTACTTTGCTGGGGAGAGGAAGTAATTGTATAAACTCAGCTGGTGAAAAAATATATCCAGAAGAGGTTGAGGAGGCAATTAAGTTAAATAAAAGTGTTTATGATTGTCTGGTTGTGGGTGTAAAGGATGATAGATTTGGTCAAAAGGTTGTGGCAGTAGTATCCTTAATTAAAAATAGTCATATTGATCAAGCTGAATTAATTGAAAGTACAAGAGCTCACATATCAGGATATAAATTACCAAAAGTAATAATATTTGTTGATGAGGTTCAAAGAGCTCCCAATGGGAAAGCAGACTATAAATGGGCTAATGGAGTAGCTAATTAAAAATGATAAAAAATAAAAAAATATTACTTACTTCAGCGTTAATTTTTTTAAGTATTTTAGCCAAGGATGTTAATGCACAAAGTTTCCAAGCAATTGGAACGGTTGATCCAAAAAAATATATACCTACTCAAAAAACCATAGCTGAAGGAAGAAATGGCATGGTAACTACTCAGCACTTTATAGCAACAAGAGTGGGTGAAGATATCTTAAACCAAGGTGGAAATGCATATGATGCAGCTGTAGCTATAGGATTCTCCTTAGCTGTAGTTCTTCCTAGGGCGGGAAATATTGGCGGTGGAGGATTTATGGTCATTCATGACTCTAAAACCAATAAAGCTTATTCAATAGACTATCGTGAAAAAGCGCCAATAAGCTCAACTAACGACATGTATCTTAAAAAAGATGGTTCATTTAATTCTCAAAGTCTTTCAACTTTTGGATATCTTGCTAGCGGCGTTCCAGGAACAGTTGCTGGATTATGGGAAGTTCATCAAAAATTTGGCTCTTTGCCATGGGAAGACTTATTACAGCATGCAATTAATTTAGCTGAAGGTGGCTTTAAAATAACTCCTTACATGTCTGACATGCTATTAAAATATAATAAGAAGCTTTCTGCATTCTCTTCAACGAAATCAATTTTTCAAAACCAGTATCCTAAATTTGAGGGAGAAATTTTTATTCAAAAAGATTTAGGACAAACGCTACGCTTAATTGCTTTAAACGGAAGAGATGGTTTTTATAAAGGAGAGGTTGCTAAAAAAATTCATGATGAGATGTCAGCAAATGGAGGCCTTATAACCAAGAAAGATTTAGAGGCTTACAACCCTGTTTGGAGAGAACCATTAAAATCAATTTATAGAGGAAATGAAATTATTACCATGGGTCCGCCATCTTCTGGTGGAGTTCATATAATACAGATGTTGAATATTTTAGAGCAGCATGACTTAAACCAGCTTGGTCATAACTCGTTTGAATACATCAGCTTGTTAACTGAGGTTATGAAATATGCCTATGCGGATAGATCAAAATATCTAGGTGATCCAGATTATTTTAAGGTGCCTGTTTCATCGATAACTAATAAAGATTATGCAAAAAAAATAAATTCCAATATATCTATTGGTATATCAACGCCCTCTTCAGAAATTCTACCCGGAGCATTTTTAGATAACGAAAGCTTTGAAACTACTCATTACTCTATTGTTGATAGTAAAGGAAATGTTGTCTCATCGACATACACGCTTAACTCATCGTTTGGTTCAGGTGTTGTTATTGAGGGAACTGGCATACTGATGAATAATGAGATGGATGATTTTGCAGCTGCTCCAGGGATACCGAATCAGTTTGGCTTGCTTGGCTCAGAAGCCAATGAAATTCTGCCTGGAAAAAGACCATTAAGCTCAATGACTCCAACCATAGTCATGAAAGATAATGAGCTATTCTTCACAACAGGGAGTCCTGGGGGTTCAAGAATAATCTCAGCTGTACTCCAGTCAATTCTTAATATAATTGATTTTGATATGGATCTAGAGGAGACAACGAGCGCCAAGAGAATCCATCATCAATGGCAACCTGATTTATTACAAATAGAGTCATCAATTAATCCTGCAATCAAGAAAAAATTGTTAGATGCAATGTATGATATAAAAATAATTAAGCCTGCCACTTGCCTTCAAACAATAATGTTTAAAGATAATAAATTCTATGGCTATGGT
>Ga0308025_1001277_pt1 | contig 12097 bp, 4 predicted proteins | sample Neamet422_FD_201298 | JGI IMG/M metagenome (GOLD analysis project Ga0308025, IMG submission 201298) | Marine microbial communities from water near the shore, Antarctic Ocean - #422 | ecosystem: Environmental > Aquatic > Marine > Unclassified | place: Southern Ocean | collected 2014-10-03
AAGTTCACGTTGTATATTGCGTATAGCTTTAGGCGTATCAGACAAGTCAGGGTCTAGAGTCGCTAGAGCTTCTCGTATTCCTTCAACATCTAATTTAGGCATGTCGGGCAGTTCCATAGAAGGTTCGTTAATAGACTTTCTAAGAGTGTCGGTGGTTCTATCTAAAATACTTTTAAAACCTCCTGCAATATCAGGGAAGGTTGACAGGTCAGGTGTAGGCGTTGAAACAATTTCTCGAATACTTTCAGGGTCAAGTGTAGACACAGAAAGACGAGGCTCAGCAGTAGCTCCTACAGTATTGTCAGCAGTCCTTCCTCGCCCATTAGATAAGAAGCTTTGTAAACCGCCTAGAACATCAGGGACTTCAGAAAGATCTGGTTCAGGAGTTGTGTTTCCTTTACCAAGTTCTGCAAAGTTTATCTCAGGCATTGTTATTTCACTATCGCCAGTAGTGCCTACAGTGTTACTTGCAGTCCTACCTTGTGAGCCTGTAGTTCCAAAAGATATTTTCTTTAAAGCGTTTAGTGTTTTACTTGCAGTATCTGATACAAAGTCACTAGCTGTATCTATAGATTCTCCTACAGAACTTACGCTATCACTTACTGCGTTCGCGCTTTCTCCAATAAAGTCTCTAACAGTTTCAGCGCCTTCTGATATTGCTTGGCCCGTTTCATCGACTACACTTTCTATAGTTTCTGTTGCGCTTTCTGCAACCTCTGCGGCTTCACCAATAAAGTCTCTTGCTTCTTCTTCTACTTCTGGGACTGATGTTTCTACAGGAGTCTCTACAGGAGCTTCTACAGGAGTTGGAGCATCTACTTGACCCAGTTTAGGAACTTTAATAGACTTTCCTGCGTAGATTAAGTTAACGTCTTCAATCTTATTATCTGCTGCAAGCTGATCTACGGTAGTGCCATACTTTCTAGCAATGCCTGAAAGAGTGTCTCCGCTTTCAATGTTATATACCGCACCGCCTTCTGCGAACCTCGCAAGTCCTGCATTAAAATCGTGTTGCTTAAACCACTTCTGAACTTTCTTTGTTAGCTTAGCTTTCTCTACTTCTATTTTAAATAAGTTAGTAATGCCTTTAGAAACAGCAGGAAAGTTTTCAGAATCTAAAGATTTTTGTATATATGTAAACTGTTCTAGGTCTATTTTTTCTATTGCTTCACGCACAGTAGATGCTTCAGCTTGTAACGCTTTAAATTCGTTAATAGATTTAGGCTGTAAGTTACCTTGTTTTTTAACAGTTTCTAATAGCTCTGTTTTACTTACAGTGTTAGACAACATTTCTTGCACTGTGTCTTGTCCCAATGCTTGATTTTTAACATTAAGAGTAGGTGTAGTAGGCAGGCTGTCAATCAAGTCTTCAATGCTGTTTAAAGATTTAGATTCTTTTAACAGTTTAGATATTTGAAACCTTGCAGCTTTTCTAAGCCCCCGTGGAGTTAAGTTTTCTCCAACAGGTTGACTTTTAATAATAGATGAAAAGTAATCAACAACTGAACCTAGTCCTTCTGCTGCATTTTCATCAATAGGATCTAAGTTTTCACCATGCACAAGAGTATGATTAGTTTTTAAATCAGTTAACGATTCGTTAATGTATGCAGTAAGCGTTCCGTCTAGATCGTACTCGTCACTTAACTCATTGCTTTTTAAATAATCTTCAAACTGTTCATCAGTATAGCCACGAGCTTTAGAAAACTCTTCGCCACCTTGGTTTTCTTTAAAGCTTGGAAACTCTTCATTTAGCTCGTCTACAGTTTTAGATACTTTTTCACCTAGTCGAGTCTTAACTGTAGATTCAATTAGCTCTTCTATAAAAAATATATCGTCTTCATCGTACATAGAAGGCATGTCAGGATCGTCTGATCTCATCATTGGTTGCATGACATTATAGTCAATATCGTCAGCAACAGCTTGAGAGATTTCAGGCTTAAACATGTTGTCTGTTTTATCATCAATTATCTGAGCAAGTTTGCTAAGTCCTTTTGTTGCTACTTTAGTTACTCCACCAAGAACAAAACCCTGTCTCAATCTTTTCATAGGGTCTTCCGCATCCATAAATGCAGAGCCTGCATCTAGGTTGTATGGTTGTTTTGTAATTTTGTTTATGCGCTCGTCTGGCTCAGCAGGTGCATTAGGAACATCTACTACTCCACCCTTGCTAAACAGTGTAGATTTATAAGGTGCAGGAGGAGCAATAACATTTAATAAATCTTTATCCATCTCTCTAAGTTTTTTGCGATACTCTCGCATAGCATCTTTTCCAACTACTGCATTTCCCATTGCACTAAATGGAACCTTGCCACCCAACATTTGAGCAGGGCCACGAAGTACTGTGTTAACAACATCACCCACAATAGGCCCGAAAGGAGCAGAAACAATACCTGCACCTGCACTACCAGTAAACTTAGTAGTTTTTTGTCCTCGCATAATTTGATCAGCACCTAAACCTAATAAACCTACACGCGCTGCGGCTGCTGTATATATTTCAGTAGTGCTTTTATCTTTTTCACTTTCGCCACGGCTTCTAAACCAGTTAGTCATACGCGCAGTTTCAGTCATTAAAATTCCAGTTACTGCGAGCTTTCCTGCATTTCGTGTAGGGTCTTGAATTACTTTCTGTGCTGCGCCTTTAAGAACAGTATTTGAAAAAGCTGCCGGATAACCCATAAGCTGAAACAAAATACTAGTTGTAGGTTTTGAATGGAGCAGAGGTTTTAATCCGGCCATTCCAGTAGGCTGAAGAATTATTTGGTTTGTGTATCTTGCCGCACCGTCAATAATTTCTTGATAAAAAGCATCGTCAGTTTTAGATCCATTTTTAATCCAAGCAATACCTTGCTTATAATCAACACCAAGCTCATTCAATTCTCCAATAAGCGTAGCTGTTTTTTTAGTGTCAGACAAGTCACCGTGTTTTGCTAAAGCTTGTAAGTTATCGTCAATAAAACCTTTGCCTGTAGCAAATGAAGTTCGCTGAACAAACTTAGTCCACTGATCAAGTAAAGTAATTCTAAAAAACTTATTGTTAGCTTTTTGCATTGCTTCATTCATTAGATCATCACCTGCAATTCGATTACCTAATTGAGATCTTGCTTGATCCATTGCTAAGCCCACTGAATCTGTTTCTCTATACGCTTCTTTAGCTGTTAAGCCATGACGAGATTGTAGCTCGCTGTGTAAATCCTTGGTAACATTTTTAAATGACTGCTCTGAAGCTTCTTGAAAACCTTTTATAGTATTTCTAAGTCCACCTTTGCTCAAGTTAATCATTATTTCTGTTAAACTACTTACTGTAGTAAGACCTAACAAAGCTACCCGCGTAGTTAACGTATATGCATCTGCTACATTTTGAACTGTATCGCTGTATCTAGCTAAGTTTTCTCCAGTAGCTACACGGTACAAATCTCTAATGTCTGATTTTTCAGATAATGACAAGGCTTTGCCTGCTTCTTTCATTTCAGAATCTATGCGATTGACCCACGTATTAACAAATTGTTCTTCGTTTTTAACGCCTAAAACTTTCTTTTTAGCCAGTGATTTACCTGCTTGAAAGTTATAGCTAAACACAGATGCACGTAAGTCTTGGTTTAAAAATTTAGAAAGATTAGCTTCATTATCTATTTTGTCAAATACACGCTTAGCAGAAAAGAAGTGTCCAGAAGTTCCACTAGATAATTGATTTTCTTTTTCTAACATTCCTGTAACAATATTTTTAGCTTCAGCTTTGCTTCCTGCCTCGCCTTCTTTAAATAACAGTTCAGCTAACTCGTCTTGGTTTTGTTCAATAGCTTTTCTATCCCACATTCTTGGAATATAATTCTCAACTTCGTGATCAATAAGTCCTTCTTTTTTTAGCTCTCTTCCAATATTCTTAAAAGCAGTTTGTATTTTTTTAGCCGCAAGGTCTATTTTTTTGTCTCCAGATGCTTGTCCACGCACAGCCAAGTTCAACAGTTTATTTACACCATCTTCTATTTCGCCTGAAAGAGAATGCATTGCTATTGGCTCAATATCATCTAAAAACTTAACATTTAAAGATCCTGTAATACGTGTAGCAGTTTCTGAAAAATCTTTTTGTACTAGTTCGCCAGTAGTTTTATATCCAATAGCAAATTGATAGTTTAATTTCTTTTGTAGTTCTTTTGCAGACGATGAAAACTTTGCATAAGGCGTAAGAATTCCGGGCGCTTTACCGTACAATTTACCCACTAGACTTGTAGTTGTTTTCCACATGCCGTGAGCTAATTTGTTGTTAATTTGTGCGGTCGTGCCACCACCTGCAAAGGCTTGCATAACTGATTCTGTTACTTCTTCTTTTGCAACAGCACCACCACCCGCTTCGTCTACAAGCTTGTCTAGTTTTATTCTAATAACATTTGTTTCATCTGCTAGTAGTTTTGCAACACTTTCTGGAGAAGTGTCAGCAAGCTTTGACAGATCTACAAGAATTTCATTAGCTACTTTTGGAACAGTTCCAGACGCTATACCTTCTTCAAGAACTTCTAAGCCTTGCGACTCAGGAACATCATTAACTAGTGGAGTCTCTAAATCTTTCTTTGCAGCTTCTTTAGCTAGTTTACTTGCGTTACGTCCGGCAAAAAGTTCTATGCCTTTTTTAAGTCCTGCACCTGCTACAGCACCAAATGCTGCACCAGTTATAGTTTGACCCGAATCATAGCTTTCTCTCGCTCCAGTACCTAGTTCTAGGTTCTGTAAAGATATATCGTCTGCACCACCAAAAGCAGCACCGTATGCTGCAAAGCCCGTTTTAGTTGTTGGGCCAGTTGCAGCGGCAGCAGATACTTTAGCTAGTGTTTTACTTAAAGCAGTTCTTGATGCTACTTGTGCCGCAGCAGCGCCTGTACCGCCTTGAAAAATTAAACTAGCTATAGCCGGAATAGTTTCAAAGTTTGCAACAGCATCAATGCCATAGTCTTTAATTGCGCCTGCCCACTCTGCCATGCCAGTAACAGAAACATCGTTCCACTTATTTTGCATTCTATTAAATGCTTCTTTTTCTCCTGATGTCCAGTCAGATGCTTCAGTAGCTAGGTTTACTTTAGTGCCTATACGCAGTGTTAAATCACGCAACAACTCAGAGGGGCCATCATCAGAATAAGCAGCAGTATCAAAAATTGCACTAGTTGCAGTTTTATTACGCGCCATTGCAGTTATTACAGTGTCGTAATCTTGTTGAACTTCTTCATCATTTTCAAAATCTGTAACAGTTTGAAGATCAGCACTACCATAACTATTATATTCTCTAGTTAACTTAGCATTTTCATCGCCTGCAAATACTTTTGCACGATAAGCATTTAAAGCTTTAGTTGTTTCATCAGACATTAATTAGTTCCTTTTAATCTTGAAGAATAGTATTTGGGTTGCGCTGTAAGCGTTTTATTTCTGCTCTTTTAACAGCTTTCCGGTTTGCTGAATACATACCTGTATCTTTTTCAAGTAGTTTTGCTTCAAGTACTTTAATTCTAGCACTAGCTTCGTTTTGGATTAATTTTGCATTGTCTTCAAGACTTCCTACTGCACTAAAAGCTGCTTGATAACTTTTGCTGTTTTTGTTAAGCGTAGTAGTTGGATCAGTTTCTCCGCTATATATAGTTTTAAGCCTAAGAAGAGTACTATCTTTTTGATTTTTTGCGTCTTTAATATTATTTTCAATAACTTGTTCAGCAGTTGGTTTTGCTCTTGGTATATTAATATTAAGTTTTTCTGCTAACCTATTTACTGCTAACTGACCGCCCACTGTACTGTTTTTTACATCAGGCTGTATAGCTTGTAATTCTTTTAAAAATCTATCATCAAACATAAGTGCTGCGGGAAGTTGGTTATTAAGTTTTAAAGATTCATAAGCTGCAATAGCTAAATATGGGTGAAATGGATTAGAGTCAGTTAACAAATTTGTACTTGGATCATAGATATCTTCCCTAAAAGTTTTACTTTCAAACATTTGTGAAATATTTTCTACGGCCATTTGACTAGCCATTTTATCAGCCATTTCTGGAGTAAATCCCATGTTGTTACCAAACAGATTGTTTAGTTTCTGACTTGTACGGGCTATCTTACCGTATTCTATTTGTTGAAAATTTGCTATCTGTTCTTTAGACGGAGCTGAACCTAACTTATGTTCAGTGAAAGCATTCATTAGCTCTCTATCTTCTTTATTTATAAATGAACCCATGCTACCTGCAAGCTTGTCAATAATTTTTTTAGGAACTGTTGAAGCTTTTTTATTAGCACCCATAAATGAAGCCGGATCAAGTATATTGCCAACACCGTCTGTTACCGCTACTGGTACACCTGTTGGTGTAGTTACGTCTATTACAGTCAGTTTTATTGATTCATTAAACTCATTTAGTATGGATACTTCTCTAGGCTCAGATTTTACATTTGGGCCTGCGCCTAATTTTGATACTCCATCAGCAAAAGATGTACGGAATTCTTCAAACTGTTCTGCTACTTGTATTGCAGTTGTGTAGTTTCCTGTTATATCAAATATAGATTGAACATCTTCTTTTTTTACTTTGCCTTGATCAACTAAACCATCTGGATCATTAATACTATCTGAAACTGCTTCTGTTGGTGATCGGCTGTCGTTACCTGTAAAAAAATTAACTATAGGAAGAGTAATTTTATCCATTACATTTTTAGCGCGGCCTTTAAGCATTTGATTTTTTAAAGCTTCTTCAGGATTGTCTCCCAACTTTCCTAAATACGCTATGGCCGCATTTGAATTTGCTTCAGAATTTTTTCTTATACTTGCTTTAAGTATATTTTTTTGTGCGTACATATATGCTGCATATTCTGAAGGACTGCTAATTTTTTTACCCTCTATAGCAGAAGGCAAAACTTCTATTTGTGCTTTGGCTTGCGCGTCAAAATAAGCATCTTCACCACCTTTATAAAGTAAACGATCCTCCCACTGTTGCTGATAATTTCTAGCTACTTTAATGTTTGAATCTACAACAGCATTCTTAGCATAAAAACCTTCGTTCAGTAAAAAATCAGCATTGTTTTGATTTATAACTTTGCCACCAATGTCTTTAAAAAAATTTAAACCTGCGCCAAGCAGCGCACTTTTCTCTTCGCGTTTTTCTCTTTTCCTTGCTCGTTTATCAGCACGAGCTACTTTACGGCCCATAAGGGACTCGCCCACTTCGGCAATGCGTTTATATTCTATAGCCATTATTGATTTGCTCCATTAGGTGCTGCCATTAAACTTTGTTGATCTGTAACTGGTTTTTCTGGCCTTGCCATTAAACTGTCTACGGGCGGGGAAATATCTAAGTCTTCAACACTTTCTAAGTCTTGCTCCATGTCAGCAGTAAGTATTCCTTTTGGAACAGATCCAGACTCTTTAGATCTTTTAAGTCTTTTAAGTTTATCGTCACTTAGCGTTGTTCCAAACAACATCTCTTCATCTGTTTCGTCTTCTAACTCTCCCTTGTAAATAGTCATTGGGATGTCTTGACGCTCAGCTAAAGCCATAATCATATACGTTGCAGGCTCAGCTAACATTAACATTAAGTCAGGGTTCCACATACCTTCTGTAAAGCCGTGATACAATGTAACCTGAACTAGATCCATAATTGGAGTCCCTTCTGCAACGGCTCCAAGTATGCTTCGATATGCTTCTGGTTCAATAAATCGCGTCCAAAGATGTTCTAAAGCATCGTGTACATCTGTGAACTGTGGAGCTTGTTCAAAAGGTGCAGGGTTTTCTGGATCATTAGTTAAGGACTGGCCGGGAAGTGGCCGTCCCATAGACCCTCTTACATTTTCAATTTCTGTTAAAGTGTCAGCCATAGTTTTTATCCTGTTGATGAAAATTGCGCGAAGCGTTGTTGTGCTACTTGAAGGGCGGTGTTTCCGTAAGGCATTGTACCCATCCTTACTCCGTAGTCTGCTTGTGGCATCATTCCAGTTACATCTGGCCCACTACTAATATCAGGAACTATATATTCAGCAGGCCCCATTGCTGCAAACTGTTGAGGTGCGTCTGGAGCTAGTAACTGTTGGACTTTAGTATTTAGTGCTTGACTTGGAATTCCTGTTATGGTTTCTGCTGTACGTTCAATAGTATTAGGAACAAAGTTTGTAACTTCTGATATTGCCTTGTCTCTACCTGCTAATAAAGACTCTTTTAAATAGTCTCTAGTTTTGGATACTAATGATTTTGAATCAACAGTTTTAGGATCAAACGAAGCATTAACATCGCCCTGTACTCCTCCGGCTCCATATTGATTAGATATGTCAGTTGTCAAAGTTTTAGGATCAAACGAAGCATTAACATCACCCTGTACTCCTCCGGCTCCGTATTGATTAGATATATCAGTTGTCAAAGTTTTAGGATCATACTCACTTTTTACAGTTTCAAACTGACCGTCAACATCGCCTGCTTTAATTTTAGGAGTAGATACAGTTGTTGTAGGCGCACTAATTGCTATACGCGAATCTCTAGCTGCTACATCAAAAGCGTTAGTAGTGCTTTTATCAGCTAGCAGATTGTTCATTCTAAAACCTGCCTCATCTGTAGTTGCTTTCCAAGCAGAGTCTCCTGCACCAAAGAAATTTTCTGCTGCATTTTCAAAAGGAATTTTATCAAAGCCTAATGTAGAAGACAGTTTATTAGCTGCTGTTTGAGAGAATTCTTTTATAAAGTTTGTAGCACCTTCAGTTACATTTCTAAATACGTTTATTCCTTTAGATACAAAGTTACCTGCACCACGCATTAAAGAACCAACTGCTCTTGAAGCAGATGCTAAAGCTCCACTTCCTGTTGCTCCTGCTAAGCCTGATGCTGCTGTATTTACGGCTGCGGCTGCTTTAACGCCTGCTGCTGTAGCTGCTGCTGCATTAGCACCTCCGGCTGCTGCTGCGGCTGTTGCATTTGCACCTGCTGTAGCGGCTGCGGTTGCTCCTTGGGCGGCTGTTTGGCCTGCAATACCTGACCACATTGCGCCCATCCCTTTCATTAGCGCACCTGCAATGTGCGGCATAATAAAAAACATAGCTACTTGACCAAGGACTCCAAACTTATTCATAAACTTACCAAAGCTTTTAAACGCACTCTTAATGCCTTTTCCTATTTTTTTAAAAGCTTTGCCTATGCCTTTTCCTATTTTTTTAAAAAATCCCATTTATCTTTGTCCTCTTTATTAACTTGTTAGGTTTCTAATTGCGCCAGTTACAACAGTGCTTACACTTCCGCTATCAGTTAAATCTTCATTGCCCAGTGCGGTTGCCCACAGTTGAGCTTCTCTAGACTCTGAAGCTTCATAAGACTGACGAATATAGGTAGCTTCATCTCGTAGCTGCTGCCATACTTGAGTTTGTTCCATTGCTGACATGTTGTATGAGTTTTGAACATTGATCTGATTTGCTGCATTAGTAGCTGCTGTATTTGCAGTATTGGCTTGTCGCCTCCACTGTACATTAGATTGTTCAACTGCTTGTGCATTGGCTGCGTTCCAAGTTTCTCGTTGTTGGTCTTGTTGCGCGTTAAACTTAGAAATGTCTGCATCTATTTGCTTGTTTATTCTTGATGCTTCTAGTTTGTTTCCTGTATTCTGAGCAGCTATTTTGTTCTTTTCAGAAGAATTAAACTGACTCATTGCATTTGCTTGTGTTGCATTAAACTGTTGCATGTTGTTAGCTAAGTTTGTCATGTACTGGTTTGCTTGGTTTTCTGAAGATGCGTTAAACTGCTTAGCTGCATTAGCTGCTGACTGATCAGATAATAAACGCTGCTGAGACATTTGAGTATCTAAAACAGTTGATTGCTGTCTGGCATTCAAATTAGCCATGTCCATCTGCAAGAAACTATTTGCATTTGTAATTGCTAGTTTTGTTCGTTGATCAGCATTTGCCATATCCATACTAGCTAAAGTAGTAGCATTCTGCATTGCTGCTTGTTGTTCAGCGTTAAAGTCAGCCATAACCATTGTTTGCATAAACTTACTATTAGTTAACGCAACTTGTTGTGCATCATTAAACTTAGTTAAATCAATTCTAGCCATTGTAGAAGCGTTTGTAACTGCTCTTTGTTGATCTACATTAAGCTGAGCTACTCCCATAGACTCTGCAATCTTTGCTTGAGTTAAGTTTGTTTGCATTCGGGTGTTTAAATTTGCAAGCTCTGTTTGTTGATCAGCACTTAGCTGCTCTGAATTAGCTTGGTTAATTGCAGAAAGGTTTGCAAGTCTTGTTTGCTGATCAGTAGACATATTAGCTAGAGTCATCTGCTGTGCAAAACCCTGATTCTTAGCCAAGAAATCTGCTGCTGTTTGCATTTCAACCATGCGTTCTTGCTGTACTGCTGACATGTTTTCAGACTCAGTAGCATTCATGTACTGCATGTCAGCCAGTTCTATTTGTTGCTCGTTACCTAAGTTCTGAGCATTTGTAGACTGCTGATTCATTGCATTAACTTTAGCGTTTTCTTGTTGGTTTGCTAAGTTCTGAGTTCTTGTTTGCTGTTGCATTTGTGCAGTAGTCATAACAGCATCTTGTCTAAACTGACTCTGCATTGTAGACATCTGTTGCGCCATCTGAGCAGTCTGCGAGTTAGCAGTTTGCTGATTAGATAGATTAGCCATACGTCTTTGTGCATCTAACGTAGCCGCAGACATGTTGGCTTGCTGCTCGTTGCTAAGGTTTTGAGATGATCGCTGCTGTAAAGCTTGAGCATTGCTCTGAGCTATTGGCATAGCACTTTGAATAATAGCATTAAACAAAGCATCACGGCCTACAGTTGATGTGCTGAGTCCTCGTTGCGCCATCATTGCTTCTACTTGAGCTACAGCGGGCCTTGCCCATGCAGGAGTGTTACCATCTTCCATGCCACCTAGCAAGCTTTCCATCTGTGAAGATACTAAAGCTTCTGTGGGCAGTGCTGCAATTGCTGCTTGTACTTCAACAGGTTGATCATCTATTGCAGCTAAAACTGTTGCAGGATCATCAACAAGTGCTGCTGAGATTTCTGGAGGAAGTTCACCTACTACTTCTAGCATAGATGCTGCTGCACCTTTAGCTGCTGTTCCAGTTACTGTTCTGCGCTGTGCGGCTTCAAAGCCTACTGTGCCTATAATCTTAGCGGCTTCGCCATCAGATAAAGTGCTTTCAGTAATAACTTTACGAATTTGTTTTTCAGCTTCAGGTGTTGGAGATACAGAAACTCCTTGAGCATTAACTTTTGGAACCATTGAGTCTGAAGAGATATTAAACTCTGCTTGTACTTTTGCTTGAGCTTCTTTTTCTTTTTCTGGAACTCTCTCAGCAGCTTTAGCTCTTTCAGTTAGTGTTGCCCCTTCTGCTTCAGCAACTTTACTTACTTGTCCTTGTGCTGCTTGTGTAGGTGCTAAGTCTCCTGCTTTGTCGGCTGTAAAAGTACTAACAGGTTTATTATCAACAAGGGTAGCAGCTTTAGCAGCCGCTGAAGTACTTTTTATTGTATCAGGTGTAACTGCTGTGCCTGAAGTTGCTTTTGTAGGAGCCGTAATTGTTTTTATTTTATCTGCGGTAGTTATACTTCCGGCTTTTTCGGCATCAATATCTGTAGCTGTAGAAGCTTTGTACTCTGCGGTTTGTGGACGTTTTAAAGCAGCAGTAACTGGGCCTTCAGTGTTTCCTCCTACAACAGTTATTGGTTTATTTTCGTTAACTACAGCTTGCTCTTCTGGAGTTAGCGCATCTACACGGTTTTTTTCTGCTGCTTCTTTTGCAACAATCTCAGCTTTTTCTTTTTCTTCAGCTTCTCGTTTAGCTTTTTCTTTTGCTGCTTTTGTTGCAGGTGATTCATAATTTCCTGTTCCGCTAAAGGGATCTCCGGAATAATCGCCCATATTATCTGCTCCTGTTTCATTATCGTTACTGTTAGCTTGGTTAGCTAAATAAATTTTATCAGCAGCTTCAACGGCTGCTATGTGTTATAAAACCTCTGGAGTCTAACACACTAGAGTTAGATAACAAAGCATTATTTTTAAAATATTTACTAGACTTTTAATTTTTTTTGTGATACAATATTTAATATCTTCTGCTTTATAATTATTCTTTATCCTTGTGTACCAACTTCTGT
>Ga0308025_1001280_pt1 | contig 12077 bp, 6 predicted proteins | sample Neamet422_FD_201298 | JGI IMG/M metagenome (GOLD analysis project Ga0308025, IMG submission 201298) | Marine microbial communities from water near the shore, Antarctic Ocean - #422 | ecosystem: Environmental > Aquatic > Marine > Unclassified | place: Southern Ocean | collected 2014-10-03
CTCCCGGCCTAAGCAGTAAATCATCAGCCGCATCGTCGATGGTGGCATTGTGAAACACATTCATCAATAAATCAAAAGACCATTGTGAAATCGCACCATCAATACTCGATACTGCTTTTAATTGAAAACGTGGTCCAGTATAGGATTGGGGCGCACCATCAATAATTGGTGGGACATCAATCCAAATGAATACGTAACTCAGAGAACCAGGTTGGAGCGTTTCATACGCATTGACACCTTGTGTTGAATTCATTGTCCATCCCCAATTCCATTCTGTTTGTGAATACAAATTGTAGGTGACATTGTCTTCCAAAGTAGCATTGTTTGTGATGTTCATGGCAACGGCCGTTCTTGTATCTGGGGTGGCAATGAAAGAGGACACTCCTGTCACGCCAAAATTAAGGTTGGAGTATGGAGATACCTGGGTTTGAAACTCTTCAATTTGAAACCAACTCGGGTCATTTTCTGAAGTAAAGTTTAACGAAACATTGTAGGTCTCAAAAGCGGCATCTACATCTGCAGTTAAATTGAATTTAACCTGTCGGAGATAACCACTTTCAACAAACTTGGAATGAGGTAATCCGGTTGCTTCGAGCCCATTCACTTCGGAGACCAGTTCGAAGGTATAGGTGTCATCAAGGTCTCCGGTATTATGAAGAGTGAACAACACCTCAATCAATTCACTTTGGTGAATGGTCAATTTGTTGAGTCCAATAACATCCAATTCCACACTTCTTGCAAGGGGTGGGTTTGTATCTGCTGTAGCCACTGCCAAAGGAACAATTGAATGTAACACGATGAGCATTACAATGAACACTCTGCGCATAGCCTGTCCACGGAGTCAAGCATTTCAATCTCTCTCTGAGTGTGCATCACAAAGATTCGTAGTCTTCATCAAGCAGATGAAACTCGGAACGCCATGGCACCAATTTGGCCCTTTGGGAAAAAGAAGCAACTTCTCATGCTTGATGAACCTGAACCCGAACCCATTATGTATCGGAAAAATACTGAAGATGCCGAAGAAGTATTGACGGATACATCGCATCGTGAATCAGTAGATTACAAAGCTGCAGTATCGTTGTTTGGTAACGGTGATACGACGGTGAAACGGGCTGAAGAGCAATCACAATTCTATGAAGGCCTTGTCGATTCTTCACCACTGTCGCAGGCGGCTGAAACATTCACGTGGGTTCATCATACTGATGGCTACCATTACAAGCAATTCACGGGCGGAGCATTTGATCCAGTAGCACATCAAAAAAGTGCCGACGGCACCTATACGCCTTACCAGTCTTAAACAGGGTCTGGAAGTACTGACTGCAATGCTGCGATATCAAACTCAGCGCCATTCAAAGGCACTCGTAATTCGTATTGTGCACTCACGGCAGGGTCCATTTCACCAAAACAGCCAACATGTACGCCATCGATGACGACCTTTGCACATCGTCCAGTAAGCCAAGGACCCATCGTGCCCTTCAGTGCCTTAATCGTGTATTCTTTTGCTCCAAGGTCTCGCAGCAGTGCTTGGATACGGCCACGTATGGCAGCAAAACCGCCGCCTTGTTCAGCGACTAAGAATGCGAACCGTTCATTGTTTTTATGGTCTCGAATAACCGTACCTAATTCATACACTGCTTGAGGTAAATCATGATGTCGGTTTGATGCCATCAAGCGAAACAGACCGGGCAAGAGGTACTGTCGAAGGAGCGTGTGGTCGATTGTAATCGGGTTGGTAATGCGAGTCACTTCTCCCATTGGTGGCCATCGCATTGCTTCAAATTGGTCAAAATCATTTGACAAAGTAAGCGATTGAATCTGCATGAATCCGAGTCCTTGGAGAGAATCTCTTAGGCGGCGGCGAATATGTCCATCGGTTCGTGGCACAGCAGTAAGCGGTGCCTTTGGAACATCCGTTCCTAAATCTTCATACCCGTGACCAATGGCAACGTCTTCAACCAAATCAACTGGGTGAAGGATGTCAAATCTCCATCGAGGCATTGCAATGGTAAGAATCGAATCTCCTTCGACCACATCTGCCATTTTTGTTACTGTAGTTGATGTATATTCTGTTGCTGGTTGTCGGCCTAAATATTCTCCACCCATTCGGTTAATGGCTGTAGAGACTTCTTCATCGGTAAGACTGCGACCAAGTAATCCATCGAGGAGACGTTCAGTGACTTGGTGAACAATCGGTTCAGGATTGGGGAGGTGTTCAACCGTTCCATCAAATCCAGTCACCTCGACAGATTCAATCTGTCCTCCACGTTCTGCAAGTTGCAGTGCAATTAACATCAAACTCGATTCACAAGCACGGCGATCCCAACCGGTCACGTCGATGAAAAAATCTTCAGTTGATTGTGTGACAGTCGTATGGTTGCCATTGATGATTGGTGGGAAGGACAGAACCTCATTATTGGCGTCAAAAATAATTGGATAGGCGTCCATGCCTTCGAGTAAGTGTGCATAATCAACTCCCTTAGGGTGGGAGGTGAGTATTTCATCGAGTGTCATTTCTTCTGACATTGCCAATGGGCAAAAGGAAGTTGAACTTGGTACCGCTTGAACATGGAATGGTGGAGCGACTTTTGCCAAATCATGAACACCTATCGACGCTCTTCGCCGTCCCCTTCCTAAAGCGAAATGTAACTTTTCTTGGTGTTCCATGAGTGCTTTGATGAATTCATCCTTCTCTTCTTTATCGTTGCCAGTCTTCACATTTCGCACGACTGCCCCGAGAATAATTGGACGAATCTGTTCCAATGCAGGGTCAACTCGCATCTGTATTGAACCGCTATTGACCTCGAGACTTGGTTCGCTTTTCGCACCATGTAAAAAGGGGCGAATTGCTTTCGCCAGTGTTTCTCCAGACAAAAGGTCTGGACGATCCGGGAAGATTTCGATGTCAAGCGTATGTTCATCGCATGTGTCAATATCAGTGCCAAGTAATGGCAATTCGGTCGCCATGCGCTCGATGTCGTGTTCTAACCCATGTTGAGCCAAGAGTTGGCTCAGCAGTTTTTGTTCAATAGAAATAGTTGGCATACTTTCACCTCAACGTGCAAACCAATGTGGTAGCGGTCGGTCATAGCCGACAAGTCGTAAACCACTTATCGCAGCAGTTTCATAATCGAGCGCTCGTAAATGTTGGCGTTGGAGCTGTTCAATGGTATTCAGTCCAAGTCGTGTGAGGATGCCCGAAAGTTCTGTCGATATGCTTTGCAGCCAGTGTGCAAGGTCATGAGGGTCTTGCATCGGTACTTCGCAACAGATAACACTGATGCCAGATGCACAGAGAATTGCTAAATCTTGGCCACTTGCAGAGAGTCCAAGCAACATTCCAGTTTGAATTGTGGTGTCCGATAAGTGAGATTTTGTTGAGCGTCCAATCATTGGAAGTGCAGCAGCCTCAGCAAGGCCGGAACCGTCTTCAATTCTGCTGATTGCCAAGTCAATTGAATGGTGTGATGAACGAACATGGAGAGATTCTACCCGCGAAATGGAGTTGAGGAATGATACCGGTTTGTCCATTCCAAGCAAAGTACGAGTTGCAACAATAAATCCATCAATTTCTTCCGAATTCATTGCGGGTAATTGGTCAAGGTCAACCACCATTCCACTGCTGTGTTCTAAAAGTTCAGGTGCGTCTGCTAAGTTTGTTGTTTCGATTAAAGCAAAATCAATTGGTCGAGGGTGTTCGCGAGTAATGAACGGTTGTTTTGCTAAAATCAAGGATGCGAGAGGGTCACTTTCATCCGGCATCTGAAGGAATTCACCACTCGATACGATTGGAAGTAATGGTAACGGTAACGCAATTGGTGATTTTTCACTGTCCCCATCTGCGATGAGTACGACAGTATCACACGTTTGGTAGGCGACTGAATGATGCAAATCTCCAGCCACTAATCCAATACTGGATAAATCCGAGGTTGAGACTGGAGGTTCCGGTGCCTCAACATGAAGCATTTCTCCCGGAACTAAACAGGCAGCATCTTTTGGAATCTCCATTCCAGCATTGTCGAGGTCAGCATTGATCGACTTCACTTCAGCAGCAGTAAGCAATCTTTGGGAAACCCCTGTGGGGAGTCGACTTGGATATCGACCATTGATGACGATTTTACCACCGGTCATACCAGCGCCAGGGTCTGAACCCACATCTCCATGAATGACGATGAGACCTCCTTTCATTCCACCTCCAATGCGTGCACCGGCTGTACCACGAATCATCAAAAGTCCACCTTCCATTCTGGCCCCAGCATCGTCGCCAACGCCGTCCATAATGCTGATTTTACCACTCCGCATAGCATAGCCCGAAAAGTTTCCAGCCATTTGTTCACAGACAATGGTATTGCCACGGTTTCCAGCGCCGAGAAATCCACCAGCGTCTCCTTGAATTGTGAAATTACCGCCGCTTCCGAAGGCAGCCACCCATGAGCCAAGAACTCCGAGTGCGCGCATTTTGGAACCTGGTGGGAGATTTGGGCAGAGCCCGAGTTCGCCATCCTTGGGGACGGGGTCACCCGCACTGGTCCAGCCAATCCGAAGAATTGCATCTTGTTTGGCGGCCTCAATCAACCTCGGACCGAGTTTCTTGTTGATCTTGAAAGAGCGTTCAACAACCTCTCGCGGTTCGGCCATGATGTTTGCTGTTGGTCCATATCCAAATAGCCTCCCGTGGCAAGAGTTCAATTTTTGAGGTTTGACATATATGTTCTTAGAACCATTGTGATTTTTTCCATCGTTTCAACGATGTGTTAATAGAGGGTCTCCAAAGGCAGGTATAATGAGAACCATGACAATTAAGGTGGCCATCAACGGATACGGTACAATTGGAAAGCGCGTTGCAGATGCAGTTGACGCTCAAGAAGATATGGAAATTGTCGGGGTAACCAAGACGCGTCCTGCGTTTGGTTGTGACTTGGCTGTTCGAAAAGGGTATCCTCTTTTCTGCACTTTTGATGATGCCGACCGTATTGCATCCTTTGCAGATGCTGGATATACCTGTCATGGCGGACTCTCGGATTTACTTGTACTTGCAGATGTTGTCATCGATTGTTCACCAGGAAAGGTTGGAGCATCAAACAAAGCGACCTACGAAGCAGCCGGTGTGAAATGGATCTTCCAAGGCGGAGAAAAGCACGAAATGACCGGCATGTCTTACACTTCATCAGCCAATCACCTCGAAAACATGAATGCTCCAGGTACCCGTGTTGTTTCATGCAACACAACTGGACTTTCTCGAACATTAGTTCCCTTGTATGACCATTGTGGCGAACTGAAAGTCGAATGTACCATGATTCGAAGAGCTGCTGACCCAGGTGACTCAAATAAAGGTCCTATTAACGCTATCAAACCGGTGTTGAAAGTGCCCTCTCACCACGGCCCTGACGTTATGACTGTTAAACCGGAAATCCAAATCAATTCGATGGCAGTCGCAGTTCCAACTACGATTATGCATGTTCACGTCGTTACTGCAACTCTACCGGAGGGTCATGGCTTGACTACTGCTTCTATCTTGGAAATGTGGTCCAACAGCCCTCGCTTGGTTCTCATGAATGGTGCTGAAACTGGAATTACAACCACCGCCGAAGTGATGGAGTTCGCTCGAGATATTGGGCGGAAATGGGGCGATTTGCATGAAATTTTCATCTGGGAAGATGGTGTTAAGCTCGAAGGTAATACACTCTACTACTTCCAAGCCATTCACCAAGAGTCCGATGTCATTCCAGAGAACGTTGACGCAATTCGTGCACTGATGGGCGTTGAAGGGGATTGGAAAGCCTCTGTTGCGAAAACAGATGCAGCAATTTCAAAGTACAATCATCTTTGATTTGTGTGCCCCTTAGGGGCACAGGCAAGGGGCGTTTTGAAAAGGGTAATTGATTAGGAATGCCCATGCAAGACATCCGGCGACCAGTTCTCATGCTCTTCTTGCTCCTGTTGACTTCGCTTGGTCCAGCACTACAAACCGAATCTCCTCCCGAGAATACAACGCCTTTCGATGAGAATATTCTTCTCTCGCAATCACAACGTCTTGAACTCGCATCAAGTCTTTGGCAGGTTGCTGAATCCATCCCATTAGAAGATGTTGAACTGCGCTCGTCATCAGGTATTCTTCGCATTCAAGCAGGAGAATTCGACCCATTGCTCTCCGATGGTCCAGTCTTGGACGATCATTTTATGGATTTGAATGACCCTCTTCAAACCGGTTTAGCATTTGTTCAACTGCATCAACATGATGGCACGGTTCTCGAGTCCCTCATCAAAGATTACTCCATCACACCGCTTGACTATATCGCTGATGAAGGTTGGTTGGTCCGACTTGCTTCTCCCCCACTTTCATCTCTTGAAGCATTGCAAGATGACGACCGAGTTCGTTGGGCTGGAATTCAACACCCTGGCTGGAGAATGCATTCATCACTCCTTCAACCTTCATCCACTACACATCTTGCCCTTGTTCCTTCATCTGACCTTGCCGTAGGTGGTTTGGATGCACTGAGTCTCGATTTGGTCAAGATGGGAGCCGAAGAAGCATGGTGCGGTATTGGTTTGTGTGAAGCACACTATGCTGCAGTTCACCAATCGGTCTTCCTCAACAATCTCATGCATGATGGCCGTATTATTTGGGCTGCACCAACGACTGGATTCATTGTTCATAACGCTGTAGCAGGTGCCATTGTTGGTTTGAATGATGTTGCAGCTAACGCCTCCTTTACCCTCGATGGTTCTGGCGAGACTATTGCAATCTCTGATACTGGGTTAGACCAAGACCACCCCGATATCGTTGGCCGAGTTGCTGGAGTCTACACGAATTTTGGACTCGACCCTTCTCCTTCTGATTCAAACACTGGCCATGGCACACACATTGTACTCTCTGCGATCGGTGATGGCACAGGAGATGCGGATGCACAAGGTATCGCACCCGGTGCTAATCTTGTGATGTATGCTCTAGAGCATGACCCCTCTGGTACATTTGGCCGTCTTGGTTCGATTTATGATCTTCTGAATGATGCAGAACAAAAAACTGCACGTATTGCAATCAATGCATGGGGCCTCAATGGGAACTATGGTCAATATACCGCGGATTCACGTTCTGTTGACCTCCTCGTGAGTGATAAGAATACGGTGCTTCCATTATTTTCTGTTGGCGACCGAGGTGGCCAAGGTGCTTCTCAAGTATCTGCTCCAGCAACTGCAAAGAATGTTCTCGGTGTCGGGACTTCGAATACAGGTGCATTGGCCGGTAGTGTTGCAAACATTTCCAGTCAAGGCCCAAGTCTTGACGGTCGAATAAAGCCTGATATTGTTGCTCCAGGAATGAATATTTGTTCTGGACTGGCCGAAGAAGCAAAATCTCCTGCAGGGTTTGGATGTGCCACTGGTACCCACGCCGATGGAAGTAGTCTCTACATTTCTCTCTCCGGTTCATCTCATGCCACTGCAATCGCTGGCGGTACTACAGCACTCGTCCGAGAATTCTTACGTGAAGAAATGGGACTGAATTCTCCATCTGCTGCGCTGATTAAAGCCACTGTGATTAATGGAGCAACAGATTTGGGGACTCCCGATATTCCGAATGCCCAAGAGGGATGGGGTCAAATTGACCTTGAACGAACCGTCTTGCCAATGGATGGTACCAAACCACTCGACACTTTCATTGACCAGAATAAGCAATTGAGGGCTGGATTTGGGCTCCTCTATTCATTCTCGCTTGATTCAAGCCATGGCATCGATATAACGCTTGCATGGTCTGATGAGGAAGGAAGCGCTAATGCTGCTCAATCCAGTTCACGTTTGGTCAATGACCTCGACCTCATTCTCATTGACCCCTCAGGAAATGAATGGCTTGGAAATGATTTCTCTTCAGGCTTTTCGACCACTGGAGGTACTGCCGATTCTGTCAATAACGTTGAACGAATCAAGGTGGCACCCGATGTATTGACGACTTCGGGCCAATGGCAAATCAAAGTACTCCACCGTGGTGGAACAACCCAATCTTTTGGTTTGATTCTTGTTGCTAACGCAAGTTCAACCCCGCAATCTGATTTGGCAACCTATAACGGAAGCATCGTACCTTCTTCCCAAAACCCATTGAAGAATGACGTAATTACGCTTCAACTCGGGTGGATTAATCAAGGCACTCTTGCATCAAACTCCTTCCACGTTACTCTTGAAGACCTTACGGCAAATACGACCTTGTTCGATGCTGACCGTGCAGGTCTTGGAGCGGGAATTATCGATTCGTTCTTACTTCAACACCAGTTCTTAACCACAGGAATTCATACACTTCGTCTCAGCATCGATACGCTGAATCAAGTTGCTGAAATTAATGACGGAGTTACTGGTGTGAACAATAATATCTGGACTCAAGAGATCGAAGTTACAGCGCTTGGTGTTCGTGTCGTTGCCTTGGATGCAGAGGGTGTCGCACCTACTTCCGCAGAAGACAGAGCAACTTCGGCATTCAACGTCTTCGACGTTCTCAACGAAACTGGAATTGATATTCCAATTCATATCCTTCACGAAGGTACAGGTCAACAAGCAGTTACTCTTTCGGTGACCAATGTGCAAATGCCACAACCCGGCCGCCCTGACTTTTTACTCGCACCTGAAGATTATTGGACAAAAAGTGTTTCTGAAGTTGGACCTTATGTAATTGAAGGTCAAGGCGAAGTGGGGGATTTCAAGATGCTCAATATTCATTTGGAGAATGAGTATGCAGACTTGTCAGACTCGTCATCTCCTCGATACGCTCGTGCGGGTACTTTCGTCATCGATGTCATTGCTCGTTACCAAGCCCAACCAACGGTGTCTCATACTCAACGTATCACCATCGTTGTTCCAGAAGTAAATGCAGTGAACATCGGCGCAGCAGGAATCACCGGTTTATCTGCAGTGCCGGGCGATTCGACTGGTTTCGTAATTTCTGTGATGAATATCGGTAATACCCCTGGTCAATATGTCGTATCCTGTACATCAGATAACAGATGGCAAGTGATGTTGGGTTCATCGAATTCTTCCACCTTAGAGTTTGAACCACTGAATATCAAAGAATCACTTCCAATGTACATTCGAATATTTGTCCCACCAGTTTCAAACGGTGCTCCGATGGCAGGTTCGACTGACACAGTTACATGTTGGGTTAATTCTCTAACCGATGCAGAGATGAATTTCACTCAATCTGTCGAAGTATTGGTTCTCGCACAAGAATCGTTTGGCAGCGATTTGTATGATGATGACGGACCAATTGGTCCTTCAGCTATTACTCGGAATGTCATGGTGGATACCGGTGAACAAGTCAGTCTTAATTTGACGATTGAAAACACAGGAAATACGGTTATTGATTTGGACGTTAAGATTCAGCCTTCGAATCCGCTTTGGCCGATTCAAGTTTCTTATCAAGACCAGCTTGACAGTCGAAAAGTATCCATCTCTCTCGAAGGTGGTGAAGTCACGACCGTAAATTTTGTCTTAGGTGTCCCTCCAGTTGCTGAAGAAGGAGAAACAAATAATTTTGTAATTCGTACTGAACTCAATCCTCAGGCCTTTGTATCGAATACAACGGTTCTCAAGGTAAGTGATGATCTTTCGATGGAATTGACAGGTCCTTCTACCGGGGCTATTAACGCAACAATCAGTTCAGACTTTTCGTTCGGAGAATTCTTTGTAACTAATACCGGAAATGCACCATTGACTCTCAATTGGAGTCATGGCCTAGCACCTGATGGATGGGTCGTTGGTTTTGCAAACCCGAGTACCTACATTGAGCCAAGAGAAGAGCGAACCGTTCGTCTTGGATTTATTCCTCCAGCCAATACCCTCGCTACCGACAAGGCATTTGAGTTGGTTGTTACAGTATTGGGATTCAATAGCGGTCGAATGATTCAAAACTCCATTACCGTGGATGTTTCGGTACTCGAATCTTCCTTTGCCAACATCACAGTTGAGGACGCCAGTATTACTCCATTTACCCTTGTTTCGCGTGAAGATACAGTCGGTCAAAATATTATCATTCGAAACGATGGTAACATCCCATTGAGTGGTGATGTAATTGGTAGCGTCCTTGATGCGGATGGCAATATCACGACTGATTGGCTCGTTTCATGCACCCCTGCTCGTTTAGAAGCAATAGCAGTTGGAGAACAAGTCGTTCTCCGTGTTGAACTCACACCAACTGAAAATGCTCAGAAAGGAAAAGTCATGACAACACTTACTCTCAGTTCGGAGGGTGTAGTTGTGGGAACTCTGGAAATCGAATCCACAGTTGATTCAGCGACTGGTTCACAAGGTTTGTTTAGCTACTTACCGCTCTACCTTTCTTTACCTTTGATAAGTGTAGTTTTGATTGGAGCAATTGTTCTGGCTCTGCGAATGAAAAAGAGTGGGGAATTGACGAACTCTGGTGAAGAACTCGTTGCTCCGGATGCCTTTGTCAACCCTGACCATCTTGGGACTCGAAGAGAGGATGCATTAGACATTGGATATGCAGTCGATGATTTGGCCAGCGGTGAAGTCTCCTCCGACGAAATCGCAGCAGCCCTTGCCCAATCTTTGCAGATGCCGTCACCAGTCGTTCCGGCCGCATTACCTTCCGGGCTTCCACCTGGCGGAATGCCTCCAAGGATGGGTCTACCTCAAGGATTGCCACCTACGGGACTTCCTCCAATGCCATTACCAACTCTTCCAATGCCATTGCCAACTCTTCCAATGCCACAACCTCTGCCTGCACCCGTGCCTATGGCCAACCTTCCTCCTATGGGACCGCCATTGCCTGCCGCAGGATTACCGAATGGTTGGACGATGGATCAGTGGCAACACTATGGTCAACAATGGTTAGATGGCCAGTAACTTTTCGGGGCGTATCTCTAATATGATGCACCACTAGGGTGTGCTATGAGCAGTATTGTATTGTTTGGTCCACCGGGTGCTGGAAAAGGTACCCAAGCAGAACGAATCATGGAAGCAACTGGGTTACCCCAAGTGTCAACTGGTGATATGTTACGTGCCGCAGTGAAAGCTGGAACAGAAACCGGTCTTACTGCCAAAGGTTTCATGGAATCGGGTCAATTAGTCCCTGATGGCGTGATTATCGACCTTATCAAAGATCGAATTCTTGAACCCGATGCAAAGAATGGTGTGATGTTTGACGGATTTCCTCGAACCATCCCTCAAGCCGAAGCATTATCAGAAATCACCCCTGTAACTCATGTGATCGCCATTGAAGTACCCGATGAGCGTATTGTGGAAAGAATCTGTGGCCGGTACTCATGTGCGGGCTGCGGTAGTGTCTATCACGATACGTTCAATCCAGTCGATGCCGATGGCTGCAGTTGTGGACAGTGGGAAGAGAAGCGTCGGGCAGATGATAACGAAGAAACAGTACATTCGCGTTTAGGTGCCTACCATGAACAAACTTCTCCTCTTGCTGATTGGTACCTTTCAAAAGGAATCTTTCACGCAGTCGATGGTGATCGAGCAATCGATACAATTACGGCAGATATCTTAGTCGTTTTGAACAAGTGAGGTGAGGTCTTGAAGTCCCGAAACAACCGCCGACGGAAGAGTAAAATCGACCGACGTGAAGTTGCACGGACAAGTCAAAAGAGTTTGGTTCACATTCTCAGCAACCCTTCTCTCTACGATGAACAAATCCTGCGTTCAAGTTCTCGTCATCTTGTTAAAATCTCACAGCGGCACAGACTTCCAATTCCTTCTGAGGCGCGTCCTCTCTTTTGTCGAAGTTGCCTTGTCCCGCATCGATATGGTGAAAATGTCCGAGTCCGAATCTTAGCAGGTCAACGAACAGTGACTTGCTTGGAGTGTTCAACCATCCGAAGGTACGGTGGTGGGCCTAAATTTCATCGAACTCAACGTATGTGAGTGTAGAGTGAACAACGGTCACATACTTGAACAAGTGATTGCTCGGAGGGTTGAGATTCATGACAACCCGTATACCCGAATCAATCCGACGAGAGGCTATGTCTCGTGAATTTCAAGTAAGTATTCGAATTGGTAAGTCCGGAGTTACTGAAACTTTGATTTCCGAAATCGATACCCAATTAAAGAAACGCGGGATCGTG
>Ga0308025_1001289_pt1 | contig 12021 bp, 12 predicted proteins | sample Neamet422_FD_201298 | JGI IMG/M metagenome (GOLD analysis project Ga0308025, IMG submission 201298) | Marine microbial communities from water near the shore, Antarctic Ocean - #422 | ecosystem: Environmental > Aquatic > Marine > Unclassified | place: Southern Ocean | collected 2014-10-03
TGAGCATCTGCCTCGGTTCAATGCTATCTGCGAACGCGAGCGTTGCCCATTCGCAGTAGTCGGCGAGACTATTGAAGAAGAGCATATCCGTCTCGATGATTCACACTTCTCTAATAGCCCAATCGATCTGCCAATGGAGCTCCTTTTTGGTAAGCCACCGAAGATGCATCGTGACGTGAAGTCAGGGCAGCTTCTCAAGACTTCGTTGGACACTAGCGATCTAGACTTAGGAGAATCAATAGCGAGAGTATTAGCGCTGCCTGCAGTGGCGAGTAAGAATTTTCTGATTACAATAGGCGATCGGACCATTACCGGGCTAGTTCATCGTGATCAGATGGTTGGTCCTTGGCAGGTTCCAGTAGCTGATGCGGCAGTGACGGCTACTACGTATTGCCGCTATACCGGCGAAGCGATGGCGATGGGTGAACGTGCGCCTCTTGCGCTATTCGATGCGGCGGCATCTGGTCGCATGGCGATCGCTGAATCTGTTACCAATATAGCAAGTGCCTCTATAGAAAAGATCGGCGATATTAAGCTGTCTGCAAACTGGATGGTGGCGGCGGGTTATGGCAGCGAAGATCAGAAGCTATTCGAAACTGTAAGGGCAGTGGCGATGGATTTATGCCCACAGCTCGGCATCTGTATACCCGTAGGGAAAGACTCGATGTCCATGCGTACCGTATGGAACGATGATGGTAATGAGAAAAGCAATACTGCACCACTGTCTCTTATCGTTACGGCATTTTCACCTGTGGATGACATACGTAAGACACTTACTCCACAATTACAGGTAGATCAGGGAAAAACTAGTCTTCTGTTAATTGATTTGGGTAGAGGAAAGAATCGACTTGCGGGCTCAGCGTTGGGTCAGGTCTACAGCCGCATGCAGGGAACAGCTCCAGACCTAGATAATCCCTCTGACTTGATTGGCTTATTCAATTTTATTAACGATTGTCGAAACGAGAATTTATTGTTGGCCTATCATGATCGATCTGATGGAGGCTTATTCACAACCCTTGCTGAGATGGCATTCGCCGGCCACTGTGGTCTCGATGTTCAGCTGCATTCACTAGCAGCAGAAGGTGCTGTGCTTGCCGCTTTATTCAGTGAAGAACTAGGTGCGGTAATTCAAGTCAGGAAAAAACAATTAACGTCTATTATGAAATATGCAGATGAGAATGACTTATCCGCTTGTTTGCATGAAGTAGCACAGCTGAACGATGAGGGAGCGCTAAATATCAACTTTGGCGAGAGTAATCTATTCTCTCAGGATGTAGCAGAGCTTCAGCGTCAGTGGGCCGCGACTAGTTATCATATGCAGCGCCTGCGAGACAATTCGATCTGTGCAAGCGAAGAATACGACCAACTACTTAATGCCGCAGATCCAGGTATTTCTATAGCGCTCAGCTTCGACTTGAACGAAGATATTACCGCGCCTTACATCAACGTTGATGCGAAACCGCGTGTAGCTGTTCTTAGAGAGCAGGGAGTCAATGGACAGATAGAAATGGGAGCAGTGTTCGATCGGGCGCGCTTCGAGGCCATCGATGTTCATATGACAGACCTGATTAGTGAAAGAGTGAGTCTTGATAAGTTTAATGCGCTAGTTGCCTGTGGCGGATTTTCCTATGGCGACGTGCTTGGTGCTGGCGGAGGTTGGGCGAAATCAATACTTTTTAATCCAGGCCTGCGTACGCAGTTTGAAGACTATTTCACGAATCCAGATACTCTAACGTTAGGGGTCTGCAACGGCTGTCAGATGCTTTCACTGTTGCATGAATTGATACCTGGTGCAGCCCATTGGCCACGGTTCGTGCGTAATCGCTCAGAACAATTCGAAGGCAGGTTTAGTCTTGTGCGGGTAGAATCAAGTAACTCAGCATTTCTTCAGGGGATGGAGGGCTCACGCTTTCCTCTGGCGGTAGCACATGGTGAAGGCATGGCAGAGTTTGCGGGAGTGGGTGATCTACAGAAACTGCAGTCAGAGAATAGTGTTGCGTTACGTTTTACCGACAATTTAGGTGAGAAGACTGAGCGTTACCCTGCAAACCCAAATGGCTCTCCAGATGCTATAGCAGGGATTGCCAGTATTGACGGTCGCGTCACGATCATGATGCCTCACCCGGAGCGAGTATTTCGGGCGAGTCAAAATTCTTGGCACCCACGCGACTGGGTAGAAGATGCGCCAAGTATGCGTATGTTTCGTAATGCAAGGAAATGGTTGGGATAAGGTTTTCTAAACTTTGATTGCTTTGCTCTAGGACCAACAAAGAATGAGCGACAGACAATTACTCAAGATCGAATTCTATGTGCCTGAGGCACAACTGGAACGGGTAAAGCAGGCGATGTTTGATGCGGGTGCCGGCAAAGTAGGTTATTACGAGTGTTGTGCTTGGCAGGTTCTTGGCCAAGGGCAATACAAGCCTGACGAGGGAAGCAATCCCTTTAAAGGGCGGCAGGGCAACTTAGAAACCTTGAGTGAATATAAGGTAGAGATGGTCTGTGTCGAGGAGTCCATAGAGGAAGTTGTCAGGGCTATGAAGGGCTCACACCCCTATGAGGAAGTGGCCTATTCGGTAATTCGTATCGAAGTGTTTGAATAGAGACTCGCGACGAACTCTATTCAGAGGAACTAGTGCTGATTAGATTCGTCGTGAAACTCCTATTTTCTCCGTGATGAACATCGAACATCCGAACTGGGAATTGATTGTTCCGCAGATCATCAAAGTAATGTTCTAGTGTGCTCTTCACTACTGGAAACGCGATTTCTGCCCATGGAACCTCCGCCTCACTAAAGAGCGCAACTTCTTGTGATTCTATTCCCGCCGAGAAATTGAGATTCGCCAATTGGGTTCTAAAGAAGATGTACACCTGATTTATCTTCGGCAGGTTAAACAACGTATATAGGCTATCGCTCTCTACAATGACGGAGGCACCTGCTTCTTCCTGAGTTTCTCGTATGGCACCATCAAGACTGGATTCACCATTTTCCATGTAGCCTGCGGGGAGAGTCCATTTGCCAATTCGCGGTTGAATTGCTCGCTTGCAGAGTAGAACTTTGTCCTCGAAGAAAGACAGAGTACCCACTACGTTCTTAGGATTGAGATAGAAGATAGCCTCGCATTTGGAACAACAGTGGCGAGGTTTATCGTCGCCCTGAGGTATGCGAAGTATAAGCGAGCCTGCACATTGATGACAAAATTTCATGGATTGCACCGAGTAATAGTCGTAGATTCTATTTTACTACCACTCTACTACGCAAGTTGGTAACCCTTTTTCTTCACATTTTACGTTAATTTGGATATCAAATCTAATTGATTTTTTGAGTGATTTGATAGATTTTATCGATTATGATTTTGACAATGAACCCTTCAATCAAACAACTCAAATACCTCTGCGCGGTAGCCGAACATAGGCATTTCAGTAAAGCCGCAGCGGCTTGTCATGTGACGCAGTCCACTCTTAGTGCGTCGATACAAGAGCTCGAATCTCAGCTCGGTATAAAAATTTTTGAGCGCAATAAGAAGACAGTGCTGATCACCTCTTTAGGTGAGAAGCTTTTGATTCAGGCGCGAATTGTTCTGGGCGATGTTAAGGACTTTGTTGGTATAGCTCGTGCGCATGAGGCTCCGCTCATGGGAGACCTTCACCTAGGCGTCATTCCAACTATAGGGCCATTTTTACTGCCCGCAATTCTTTCTGACCTGCGGAAGAGTTTTGACAAACTGAAGCTCTATCTAAAAGAGGAAATGAGTGCCGAACTGGTGCAGCAGTTACAGCAGGGGAAACTGGACCTAATCATCCTGGCATTCCCCTTTCTACTGCCTGATATGGAAACTGTAAGTCTTTTTAAAGACGAATTCTTGCTTTGCCTTCCCCCAGGTCATGAATTAGAAAAGGTACAAGACGTGCAGCAGCACCAACTACGGGGGCAGAGTCTTCTGCTTCTTGAAGAAGGGCACTGTCTTCGCGATCATGCATTAGAGGCTTGCAAGCTCGAGAGCGGAGATACCGATCTGGTCTATCAGGGAACGAGTCTTCACACTTTGGTGCAGATGGTGGCAAACGGATTGGGCATGACTTTGCTGCCTGCCATGTCAGTTGACGCCAATGTACTCGGAGATACGCATCTGCAGCTAAAGCATTTTCCTAACGAAAATGTGTCGCGAGAAGTGGGGATGGCTTGGCGCAAGTCAGATCCACGTAGAGAAGAATACTTATTATTAGCCGAGTTTGTTAAGGAGCATTTCGGGCGCTCGGCCAAATCGGGTAAGAAAGCCAAATGAGAGTGTTTGCCGTTTCGGATATCCATGTCGACTATAAAGAAAATTTGGCTTGGATTCTTAGTCTGGACAGTAAGGAATACGGAGATGACATCCTGATCCTAGCCGGCGACGTGACTGAAAAAATGTCGTTACTTGAGCAAGTGCTTGTTTCGCTAGCTGTAAGTTTTAAGGTGGTATTGTTTGTGCCAGGAAATCATGAGCTTTGGGTGCAGGAAGATGATTTCGATTGTTCTCTGGATAAGCTCGAGGCAATCGCTGAACTTTGTAAATCATGCGGCGTTCATTCAGACGTTTTTGAGTTGCCTGGCATTAGCTTTGTGCCCCTTTTTTCTTGGTATGATTTCTCCTTCGGTGAACCTGACCGCCACTTACGCAGGGCGTGGCGCGATTTTCGAGCATGCTCATGGCCTGAATATCTGCCTGAAAGCCAGGATGTCACAGAGTACTTTCTTAAGCTGAATGTTCCCAAGCTAAGCATTGTTAATAAGACGGTAATTAGTTTTTCACACTTCTTGCCAAGAATTGATGTTATGCCTGCTGGCATACCGGTCAAGCGAAGAAATGTTTATCCGGTACTTGGGAGTGAGGCCTTAGGAGTCCAGGTAAAACAGTTGAGCCCAATGATTCATGTGTATGGACACAGTCATGTAAATCAAGACATCGAGCTTGATGGCATACGTTATGTTAACAATGCTTTTGCCTATCCTAGTGAATCTCAAATATCACGTAAGCAGCTGAAATGTATTTATGAGTCCTAAATAGACTATTAAAAAATCTCAGAGAGAATGACCTTTGTGAAAGAGATGCGGATTGAAAAGTCAGAGATTCACCTCTGGCAGCTAGAGCAGGCAGATTTTGAGTTGTCTTCGCTGCAGCGCCATTGCCTTGCCTGGCTAACGGAATTAGAGCTTAAGCGCTTTCAGCGCCTGCAGTTCGATCGACATCGTAAGCAGTTGCTGCTTGGTCGCGTTCTTATGCGGGTCGCGCTATCTAAGTATGATAGATCGGTGGCGGCAGCATCTTGGAATTTTACCCATAACGACTATGGTAAGCCCGCGATCAGCGAGGAACAGAATTCTGCTTCGCTTTATTTCAACCTATCCCATTCTGTGGAGAAGGTAGTTCTGGCGGTGTCGCGATTCAAGGACATCGGGGTCGACGTCCAATGCGCTAGAAAGTCGCGGCGAATAGCAGCGATTTCACAACGCTATTTTTCGGGCACTGAAGCTGACGAACTACTTATTCTTCCTGAGGAGCAGCGGCAGTCGCGGTTTTATGATTTATGGACATTGAAGGAAGCGTATATCAAGGCCTGCGGAAAGGGATTTACGATACCACTACAACACTTTTCCTATGGTTTTTTGGGCGATGATAAACTCACAGTCGAGTTTGATGCACAGCTCTATGACGTGGAAAGCATGTGGCAATTATGGCAGCTTTCTGCAGGGCCTGATTTTAAATTGGCGATTGCTGCAAAGACGGGAAAAGAAGGGCTAGTGCATAGGCTATCTGGCTGGAGACTGATCGGCTTGGATAAATTTTTTGAACAAGAGGTTCAAGTTATTCGTAGTAAGTAGGCTTCGCAGTAAATTGTCTGGCTATGCGTCTTCTTGTGCTTTTTTAACCTGCCACATCTTCACGGTGCGAATTACATTTCCCTGTATTTGTACAGTCTCTGCATAGTGGCCATTGAGTCTGATTCCTACGGATGAATCAGGAATCGATTGGAGCATTTCAGTTAGTAAACCACTCAAGGTTTTTGCTCCAGTGTTGTCTAGATTCCAGGAGAGAATACGATTGATATCACGAATGCTAGTGGAGCCATCGATAAGGTAGCTGCCATCTTCTTGAGCATGAAAATCCTTGCTACTATCGGCAAGGTCGGTGGTAAATTCACCAACGATTTCCTCGAGTATGTCCTCTAGGGTTACAAGACCCTTAACCGCACCATACTCATCAACAACGACCGCCATGCGCAATTTCTTTCTCTGGAAATTAGATAGTTGAATGTGCAGCGGTGTGCTTTCTGGTATGTAATAAGGTTCGACGGTTTCTCCAAGTATTGCGGCCTTATTGACCGTCTCTACTCGTATCAGTTTGCCGACACTGCGCAGGTGCAGCATGCCAATTAAGCTATTGATGTCTTTTTTATAGACGGGTAAGCGCGTGTGCTGGCTGGTGCCGATTAAGTTCAGAATTTCGTCGATGTCATCTTCTATATCTATGCCTATAATATCATTTCTAGGTACGAGAATGTCATTCACAGTAACGTTTTCTAGGTCGAGGATGTTGAGCAACATGCCTTGCCTACGTCGCTGCAATCTCTCTCCGGACTCGTATACTATAGTGCGTAGTTCTTCCGCAGAAAGTTGCTGATGACTATCATCGGATACCGAATTAAAACCTAAGACTTTTACTAACGTGTTTGAAACTACATTGACTACCCAAACTACTGGATACAGAATTTTCAGAAGTAGAATTAGTATTAGGCTAGAAGGGTAGGCTATTTTTTCTGGATAGAGTGCGGCAATAGTCTTTGGCGTTACCTCGGCGAATATTAACACAACAAGTGTTAGGGAGACCGCTGTTATTAGTGGCGCAGGCTCGCCGAATATTTGAATTGCAATGGTTGTAGCGATTGCTGCAGCGAGAAAGTTAACGAAGTTGTTGCCGATTAGAATTACGCCGATTAGCTTGTCTGGTGTCTCTAGCAGTTTGCTCGCGCGACTTGCCGCTGCATGTTTATTTCTCGCGAGATGCTTCAGTCGGTAGCGATTGAGACTCATCATTGCGGTTTCTGAGCTGGAGAAATACGCCGAGGCCAAGATCAGCAATCCGAAGGAAATGAGCAACATAACTAAGCTGGATTCTTCGGCACTCATTTAAGAGCTCTCTCGTAGTGGTGATGATGGGTAGCTGGATAAGAATACGGCATCAACTAATTAAGTATTCCAGAGCAAACTTTACGCCATAGAACCCAATGATAAGCAACGCGAAGCCACTGAGAGTTCCACGAATGGCTGTTTGACCGCGCCAGCCAAGTTGATGACGGCCACAGAGTAGCACTGCGAAAACGATCCAGGCTAGGGTTGAAAATACTGTCTTGTGAATGATTCCATCTGCGCCCCAAATATCATTGAAGAAAAAGAAGGCAGTGGCAATAGTAAGGCTTAGTAGCACTTGCCCAACCCAGACCAGTTCGAATAGGAAAACTTCCATGTCTTGGAGCGAGGGAAGTTTACTAATCAGACCACCAGTTTGTCCCTGCTTTAGCTGACGGTCTTGATAAGCAAGAAAGCCAGCCTGCAATGCTGCAATGGTTATAAAGCTGTAGGCCAGAATTGAAATTAGTACATGGCTAGCAAGACTCAGGCTCATATCAGTCGGCGGATAGTCGCTGCGAATTGCGAGAGATGCGACGATGCTGAGAGCGGCAAGAGGAAATAACCCGAGAAAGAGTATCTCCATAGGCTTACGGAGGCTGCTAACGAGCACTAGAAGCGAAATTGACAGGGTTATCAAGGTGCTGATTTCAACTAGGCCAAAGTGAAAGCCATCGTTGCTTTGAATGACTCCGTAGGAACTTACTGCATGGGCTATGACGGCTAACCCTCCGAATATAAAGACCTGGCTGCGGGTTTCTTTATTCGACTTGAAATTCATGCCTTGAAAGACAGAGCCTATCAAATAGAAGAAAACAGCGAATAATCCGGAAATTACGGTAACTTGCATGATGAATTAAGGATTTGACTTGGCCAGTGATACGTTAGAAGGTTGATTAAATTAGTAAGAAAGTGTCGCACATGTATACTACCGGTTGAAGTCCTTTTTTAATGTGCTAGGGATTCGCTATGATGGAGCCGGTCTATGCTTCGAGTCTTTCCTTAGAAAGCGGCTCGATGACAACCCTATTAAGTAGCACACTCAATTCAAATACAAAAATTTAGGTGATAGCTCACAGTGTTCGACAACCTTACAGATAGACTCTCAGGCACGTTAAGAAAGCTCACGGGCAAAGCCAGCCTCACCGAGGCCAATATCCAAGATGCCCTTGGTGAAGTCCGTCGTGCGTTGCTCGAGGCAGACGTTGCGCTGTTGGTCGTCAAAGATTTTGTCGAGCGAGTCAGCATGCGTGCCATTGGACAGGAAGTCTCCAAGAGCCTGACACCCGGGCAGGCATTTATTAAAATCGTTCGGGCCGAGCTAGAATCTTTAATGGGTACGGCTAACGCTGAGTTGAATCTAAAGGCAGCGCCACCGGCAGTAGTATTGATGGCGGGTCTGCAGGGTGCTGGCAAGACCACCACAGCTGCTAAGCTCGCGCGCTGGCTCAAAAACGATGTGAAAAAATCGGTGATGGTGGTAAGTGCCGATATTTATCGTCCAGCAGCCATTCAGCAGTTGCAGACACTGGCGACTGAGGTAGGAGTGGAGTTCTTCGCCAGCGATAGCAGTCAAACACCTGCGGTGATTGTCGCAGCGGCTTTAGCCGAGGCTAAGCGAAAATTTATAGACGTATTAATAGTAGACACTGCCGGACGCCTGGCCATCGATCAGGAAATGATGGGAGAAATTCAGCAGCTGCATAATTTGCTAAATCCAGTAGAGACGCTGTTTGTCGTTGATGCCATGACGGGCCAGGATGCTGCCAACACTGCCAAGGCCTTTAATGACGCATTGCCGTTAACCGGTGTAGTGCTGACCAAGGCAGATGGTGATGCGAGAGGCGGAGCCGCCTTGTCCGTGCGCCACATCACAGGTAAGCCAATCAAGTTTATTGGTATGGGCGAGAAGGTGGATGCGCTCGAACCATTCTATCCTGATCGGATCGCCTCCCGGATTCTTGGCATGGGCGATATGCTCTCACTTATCGAGCAGGCCGAAAAGAAGGTCGACAAGGTTAAAGCAGAGAAACTTGCCCGCAAGATCAAGAAGGGCAAAGGCTTCGATCTAGAAGATTTCAAGGAGCAGCTCGGCCAGATGCAGAATATGGGCGGTGTAGCCAGCATCATGGATAAGATGCCGGGTCTAGGTGCATTGCCACCTGGTGCTGCGAAAATGGTGGATGATTCTAAATTTCGGCAGATGGAAGCGATTATTAATTCAATGACACCCCGTGAACGAACCAATCCAGATATTCTGAATGGGTCGAGGAAAAAGAGAATTACGGTTGGCTCAGGAACTCAGATTCAAGACCTGAACCGGCTGCTGAAGCAGCATAAGCAGATGCAGAAAGTGATGAAGAAGATGAAGGGCGGCAATATGGCGAATATGATGCGCGGTCTAGGCGGTATGCAGGGCGGTGGCTCCGGAGGCGGTTTTCCGGGTGGACCAGGGCAGTTTCCCCGATCTTAATTGTGCTGTAAATGACAAAAACGAGTGAATTTTCAGGCGTTCCAAAAATGTTTGATTATTTGGCATGCTTTAGCCACGTAACCCGCGAAAATACAGTGCCTCAGGGCTTCCAATCCTGCCCCAATTAACATAGAATATCGGCCTTTTTCCCGAGCATGCCAGTTTCAGGGGCAAATCAGCCTTAGCTCGCGTAACTTTAATCACTATTTAACTTATATTGAAATGACAGGAAATACTTATGGTCACGATTCGATTGTCACGTGGTGGCGCTAAGAAGCGGCCTTTTTATCACATCACAGTAAGTGACAGCCGCAATGCGCGTGATGGGCGTTTTATTGAGCGAATTGGCTTCTTTAACCCACGTGCTAAAGGGCAGGAAGAGCGTTTGCGTCTAGATCGTGATCGCATGTCTTACTGGGCATCACAAGGTGCACAGCTCAGCCCTCGCGTATCAACATTGGCGAAGGCGGCGGCAGAGACTTCTACTACAGAGGCGTGATTTTGATATCGCGTTATTTAGGTGGTAAGTAAATCCGAAGCAGGTAGTGAACGGATTGTACTCGGAGAAGTTGGTCGGGCGCATGGGCTAAAGGGCTGGCTGAAGCTTATTTCCTTTACCTCACCGATCGAAAACATTCTCGACTATTCGCGTTTTCAGGCAGAAGTTGGGGGGCGGCTTCAGGAGGTAGAGCTTGACGAGCACCGTCGTCTGAATAAAGCTCTGCTGGTCCATTTCAAGGGGTACGATGACCCTGAAACGTCAAGACTATTGACCGGCATAGAATTGACGATAGCGAATAAAAAATTGCCTCTGTTACAGCGCGGTGAGTTTTATTGGCATCAGCTGCAAGATCTCCGAGTGGTCAATCGACACGAACAAATGCTTGGCCGGGTTAGCCATTTGTTAGAGACTGGCGCCAACGATGTGCTGGTAGTCAAAGCAGATGACGAAAGCATCGATGATAGGGAGCGGCTTATTCCTTATTTAATGGATTCGGTGATAATCGAGATAGATCTGGAGAATCAAACTATCCGAGTAGATTGGGAAGCAGACTATCTAGATTGAAACCTTTATTTATCTAAAAGGGGCTCGCCAGAAGCGAGAGAAGTTGTAAGCGAGAGGCGTAAGCGATGCAGCTTGGAATAGTCACCCTGTTTCCAGAAATGTTTGCAGCAGTAACAGAGCATGGAATCAGTGGTAGGGCGATACGCTCGGGTCTGATGAGCCTAGAGCTATTTAATCCGCGCGACTATACGTCTGATAAGCATCGTACCGTGGATGATAAGCCATTTGGTGGCGGTCCAGGAATGCTAATGAAAACCGAACCGCTGATGGCATCGATAGCCGCGGCGAAGAAGGCAGTAGCGGCGAAGCAAACGGTTGGCGAAAACGCTAAAGTGATTTATCTTTCACCGCAGGGCAAGACCCTGAAGCAAGATTCGATCATCGATTTAGCTAAGCGAGAAGGAATGGTGCTGCTTTGCGGCCGCTATCAAGGCATAGACAATCGTGTGCTTGAGAGTGAAATAGATGAGGAATGGTCTCTGGGTGATTTTGTGATCAGTGGTGGCGAGTTGGCAGCGATGACACTGTTCGATGCCATGACGAGATTTCAGCCTGGCGCGTTAGGCGATGAAGGCTCGGCGTTAGAAGACAGTTTTAGCAATGGCTTGTTGCACAGCCCTGAGTACACTAGGCCGCAAAGTTTAAAAGGCATAAAGGGCATTGTTGATGAGAGTGTGCCATCAGTTTTGCTCAGCGGGGATCACGAAGCGATACGCAAGTGGCGGCTGAAGCAGAGTTTAGGTGCAACCTGGTTGAAGAGGCCAGACCTGCTGAAAAAAGTGTCACTGGATATCGATCAGAAAGAATTATTAGAGCATTTCAAGCAAGAATATCTTCGTGATAGGTCGGAGTAGCCTGAATTGCAAGTTAGATAAGAGTTTAAAAATTTCGACTTACTAAGAATTTGGCAACTGCCAATCGCTATAAGAGTTTAGGAGCAAGACGATGAGTAAGAGTATAATCATCCAGCAAATAGAAAAAGAGCAGATGAGCAAGGAGCTTCCCGAATTTGGTCCTGGTGATACTGTTGTCGTTCAGGTAAAAATACAGGAAGGCGATAGAGAACGTCTGCAGGCATTCGAAGGTGTCGTTATTGCGCGACGCAATCGTGGCGTAAACTCATCCTTCACAGTCAGAAAGATTTCTCATGGGGTGGGTGTTGAGCGCGTGTTTCAGATTTATAGCTCGGTCGTTGATAGCGTGGCGGTGAAGCGGCGCGGCGCGGTTCGTCAGGCTAAATTGTACTATTTGCGTGAACTGACTGGTCGAGCTGCAAGAATTACAGAAAAGCTGGAAAAGAAGTCGGGTTAACAA
>Ga0308025_1001295_pt1 | contig 11983 bp, 11 predicted proteins | sample Neamet422_FD_201298 | JGI IMG/M metagenome (GOLD analysis project Ga0308025, IMG submission 201298) | Marine microbial communities from water near the shore, Antarctic Ocean - #422 | ecosystem: Environmental > Aquatic > Marine > Unclassified | place: Southern Ocean | collected 2014-10-03
GCTCATAAATCTTGGATAGGAAAATAATGCGAGAATTATATCATTAAACACTCATACTGATATATTGAGCGAAGGTCGTAGTAAAATTACAATTTATGAAAATTGCAATCGTTAAACTTTCTGCCTTAGGGGATATTATCCACGCCATGGTCGCGTTGCAATTTATCAAGCGCCATTTGCCTGACTCAAGTATTGACTGGATCGTTGAAGAAGGTTTCAAAGATGTCCTAATAAATAATCCTGATATTGATAATATCCACACGGTTAATATTAAGCAAGCTAAGCACAAAAAATCATTCAAACTCTTATTCTCAGAATTTAAAAAACTCCGAAAATTACCAAGGTACGATCTGGTTATTGATTTACAAGGATTGATTAAATCTGCACTTGTATCACGCATAACCCCATCAGATAAAACCTTTGGTTTTGATAAAAATTCCTTACGCGAATCATTTGCTGCTTGGTTTTATACAGATACTTGCAAAATTGGTTATGATGAAAATATTATCAACCGTAATACTGCTGTAATAGCTAGCGCCCTAGGCATTACGATTACACATGATGAGATTTTAAATAAGCAGCCTTTCTTATTTTCTATTAGCAAAATATTACCTAGTGTGATTTCCGATAACAAAGCTAACATTGCATTAATCCCTGGCGCGTCTTTCAAATCTAAAATTTATCCAGTAGAACAATATGCACAAATTTCGCAAGAATTGAATGCTAATTTTATTGTGCTATGGGGCAATGAATCAGAAAAAAATATGGCGCAAAAAATTCAGAAAATTGCGTCAGCAGTTCAGATTGCAGATAAATTAACGCTAGATGAGTTAAAAGTATTTATCGAAAAAATGGATCTAGTAATTGGCGGTGATACCGGGCCAACTCATATGGCGTGGGCACTCAATGTTCCGTCTATTACGCTATTTGGCTCAACACCCGGATATCGCAATACTTATGCAACTAACATTAATCACATCCTTGAGTCTGAATCTAAAATCGATCCTTATAAGATTGACAAGAATGATTTTTCAATTAAAACGATCAAAGTGAGTTATATTGTTAAAATAACTAAAAAATTATTAAAGGATAAACCATGAAAATAGCAATAGCCGGAACCGGCTACGTAGGTCTGTCCAATGCTATGTTGTTGTCTCAACATCATGAAGTTATCGCCCTTGATATCATCCCTGAGAAGATTGAGCAACTTAATAACAAGATCTCCCCTATTGTCGATGCTGAAATTGAAGATTTTCTAGCTAATAAAAGCCTTAACTTTACTGCTACACTAGACAAAGAATTAGCCTATAAAAATGCTGATTTTGTCATCATTGCCACACCTACTGATTATGACACCACTAACAACTATTTTAATACCGCTTCGGTAGAAGCGGTTATCCAAGATGTTATTGGCATTAACCCTAATGCAGTGATGATTATTAAGTCAACCGTACCAGTTGGCTACACTCAAAGTATTAAAGAGAAGTTTAATTGCGATAACATCATCTTTTCACCAGAGTTTTTAAGAGAAGGCCTAGCACTACACGACAATCTATATCCGTCACGTATTATCGTGGGTGAGCAATCAGACAGGGCTAAGGTATTTGCAGACTTATTACAAGAAGGTGCTATTAAAGAAGATATAGACGTCTTATTTACAAATTCTACTGAGGCGGAAGCGGTGAAGCTTTTTAGTAATACCTACCTTGCTATGCGTGTGTCATACTTTAATGAGTTAGATTCATACGCAGAAACACATAATCTAAACTCAAAACAGATCATTGAAGGTGTGGGCCTTGATCCAAGAATTGGATCACACTACAACAATCCTTCATTTGGATATGGTGGATACTGCTTACCCAAAGACACTAAACAACTCAAAGCCAATTATGCAGATGTACCGAATGCTTTAATTAGTGCGATTGTCGATGCTAACGCTATGCGTAAAGACTTTATCGCAGATTCTATCATTGCCAAACAACCGAAGGTTGTTGGCGTTCATAGACTAATTATGAAGACAGGTTCTGATAACTTTAGAGCATCAAGCATTCAAGGTATCATGAAGCGCATTAAAGCCAAAGGTATTGAAGTGGTTATTTACGAGCCAGTACTATCGGAACAAGGTGAAGATGAGTTCTTCCATTCAAAGATTATTGATAATTTAGAAGACTTTAAGCAAATCAGTGATGTGATTATTGCCAATAGAATGGTAGACGAATTGCAAGATGTTAAAGCTAAGGTTTATACAAGAGATTTATTTAACTCAGACTAGTTAAGTAAACAACAAAACAACACATTAAAAATAAGAATTATTATATGAAAGTATTAGTAACAGGCTCAGCAGGTTTTATCGGTTCAGCACTCTCAATTAGACTGCTTGATAGAGGTGATACCGTTATTGGCATTGATAATCATAATGACTATTATGATCCAGCTTTAAAAGAAGCGCGTCTAGCAAGACATGCTGATCATCCAAACTATACTCACATTAGAATGAATCTTGAAGATCGCGAAGCTATGGCTAAGCTATTTAAAGATCATCAATTTGAGGGTGTGGTTAATCTAGCAGCGCAAGCAGGTGTTAGATATTCTATTGAGAATCCTCTAGCCTATATTGATACCAACCTAGTAGGCTTTGCCCACATCTTAGAAGGCTGTAGGCATAACAAGGTGGGACACCTTGTGTATGCTTCATCAAGCTCTACTTATGGGCTTAACACCAAACAGCCATTCTCAACGCATGACGCAGTTAATCATCCAGTAAGCCTGTATGCAGCCACCAAAAAAGCCAATGAGTTAATGGCCCATACTTACTCACACCTTTATGATCTACCGACTACAGGTTTAAGATTCTTTACTGTTTACGGCCCATATGATAGACCTGACATGGCATTACAAAAGTTCACCAGAGCTATTATGAATGATGAGCCTATCACGGTATTTAACTTCGGCAAGCACCGTAGAGACTTTACCTACATTGATGATATCGTAGAAGGCATTATTAGAGTGCTTGACAGGCCAGCACCAATAAACCCTAACTGGGATAGTAATAATCCAGATCCTGCCACCTCTAGCGCCCCATACAGAGTTTATAATATTGGTAATAACAACCCAGTAGAGTTAATGGATTACATTGAAGCATTAGAAACCTCACTCGGTAAAACCGCAGAAAAAGAATTATTACCGCTCCAACCAGGAGATGTGCCAGATACTTATGCAGATGTGGATGACTTGGTTGAAGAGTTTGGCTACAAACCAAGCATGAGTGTCAAACAGGGTGTGGAGAATTTTGCGGTTTGGTATAAGCAATATAACGATCTTTAAATGAGAAACAAACTCTCTGTTGTAATAATTAGCAAAAATGAAGAAGAGTTTATTACAGATGCGGTGAAATCATCTTTGTTTGCTGATGAGGTGTTGGTTTTAGATAGTGGTTCAATAGATGCTACTTGTGAGATTGCTCAAAATCTTGGGGCTAAAGTGTTGCATCAAGATTGGCTTGGATTTGGCGCTCAGAAAAATAAAGCTGTTGAGTTGGCTAAAAATGATTGGGTATTTGTACTAGATTCTGATGAGAGGATTACTGATGAATTACAGCTAGAGATTTTAAACACGCTTAAAAACCCTGCAGCAGAAGGTTATCATACTGCTAGGCTTAATAATTTCTTTGGAAAAAATATTCGCCATTGTGGTCTTTATCCAGATTATAGTATTCGCCTCTTCAGTAAAAGTAAGAGTAAATTTAACGAGGTTTCTGTGCATGAAAGTGTACAAGTTAAAGGTACAACTGCAAAGTTAAAAAATCATATGATTCATTTAGCTTTTGATACAGTTAGTGAGTTTACTGATAAGCAAAAAAAATATGCTGAATTGAGTCAAAAAAATAGAAATTTATTTAAAGCTTTCATTTCACCAATTTGGACTTTTTTTAAGATTTATATAATTAGATTAGGCTTCATTGAGGGTTGGCGCGGATTTGTTATTGCCAAGGTTTATGCGCAATATACTTTTTGGAAGTATTACAAATGAAAATATTAATCACTAAATTTCGCAGCGTGGGCGATGTAATTTTATTAACACCACTCATTAGAAATCTTAAGGGTAGCTACCCTGATAGTGAAATAGATCTTATGGTAAATAAGGGTACCGAAGTACTAATTACCCATAATCCAAATATTAATCAGATTATCTTGCATGACAGGTTTAAATTAAGAGCGATGCCTATTTGGCAAAGAATTAAAGCAGAGTTTAAAACTTTACAAAGTATTAGAAAAAATCATTACGATATTATTATCTCTTCTGATCGTGGAGATCGTGGCGCACAGATTGCCTACTTCAGTGGCGCAAAGTTTAGAATTGGAAGAAGTGGCGGTAAGGGCTATATTAATAACAATGCTTTTACGCATTATTTCTCGTTTCAAGGTGAGCGTCATATTGTGGATCTGAATCTTGACCCCTTGAGAATGTTGGGTTTGTCAATTATTGATAAAGGCTTGAATGTTTATTGGTCAAATAAAGATGATGATAAAGTTAAAGAAATAACACAAAGTCTAGGTAAGTTTATTCATATTCATCCAGTTTCTCAATGTATGTATAAATGCATTGATGATCAAGCTATGGCGCAAATTATCGATTATTGCGAATTAGAGTTAAATTTTAAGGTTGTTATTACAGCAGCTCCTATAGATCAAGAATTAGAGAGGGTTGAAAACATCCTTAAATACACCAAATCAACTCCTATAAACCTATCTGGAAAATTAACCTTATTAGAAACTGCAGCTTTAAATAAGTTAGCTCAGATGCTAATTGTAGTTGATACAGCTATTATGCATATTGCCTCTGCAAACGATGTTCCAGTATTGGCTTTTTTCGGCCCCACTGCAGTTGATAATTGGGGGCCATGGGATCAGTCGCTAACAGAAACGACATATCAACGAAAAGGTGGCATGCAGCAGCATGGTAAGCATAGGGTGATAATGGATAATAGAGAATGTGTACCATGCTCCCAAACAGGATGTAATAATTCAGGTGTTAGTGATTGTTTGAATACATTAAACTTAAATAAAATCAAAGAAAATATTAGCAACATATTAAATGAGCAAAGCAATTAAAGTTCTACATACTGAATGGTCAGATGGCTGGGGCGGGCAAGAGATCCGTATTATTAATGAGATGATTGCAGTGCGTGAGCAAGGCGTTGAAGTCTATCTTGCGTGCACCAATCATGCTCAAATCAAGCAAAAAGCGCTGGATAACAATATTACAGTTTTTACCTTGTCTTTTAAGGGTAATGCTGATTTTAAAACCTTGTTTGGTATTAAAAAAATAATTCAAGAAAATCAAATAGATATTGTTAATACACATAGTGGCAAAGATACTTGGGTGGGCGGCCTGGCTGCCAAATTAGCCGGTGTTAAATTTATTAGAACACGTCATCTCTCAAACCCAATTAAATCTTCAAGATCAAATTTCATTAACGAGCTTGCAGATTATATTTTTACCACTGGTGAGGGTGTCAGGCTTGACATGATTACTAATAATCGTATCAAGCCTGAAAAAATTCAATCCATTCCAACGGGCATTGATGCTGATATCTACGATTCAAATAATTTTGATCTACAAGTCTGTCGTGATTTATTTCAGTTTCAAAGTGGTCAAATCGTCATTGGCATTATTGCAGTATTTCGCCAATTCAAAAGACATGATCGATTTTTAAATATGGCGCGCAATATTATTGATAATAATCTGGATAAAGATATTCATTTTGTGATGGCTGGGGATGGCCCACAACGAGAAAATTTATCCAATATGATTAACGATCTTGACTTACAAGACCATGTTTCAATACTTGGTCATGTGTCAAATGTGCCAGAACTGTTGCAAGCTTTAGATGTATTTGTTTTAACATCAGATAGTGGCGAAGGTGTGCCACAATCAGTTATGCAAGCGCTATTAATGAATACGGCTGTTGTATCAACCAATGCGGGTAGCACCAAAGATCTTTATCACAAAGATAACTTTATATTGATTGATAAAGACTCACAAAAAGAGCTTAATGAAGCTTGCGATAAGTTGATTAACGATCAAGACCTTTGTGATCAGTATGCCAGTAATTCTAGAAATTATGTTTTGGATAATTTTTCCAAAGTAAGAATGACTGAAAAAATTATGAAAGTGTATTCGAATCTAATGAGTTCATGAATATTCTCTACACAAACTTTCATCCTGGCAACGGGGGAGGGCATACCACTTATTTAACTTATCTCTTTAACGGTGCATTGTCACAAAATATTAATGCATTTATTTCAGCGCCAGAAGTCAGTAAACTTAATAAGGATTTAAAGAAAAAACACCCTAATAAAGTGTTTGATATAGATTTCCCAGGCAAGCCAAAAGAAATTTTTAATATAATAAAAAATATTAAAAAACTTAAAAATATTATTATAGAAAATCAGATTGATATTGTGCATGTAAATGGCACACCCGATCATAAAGTTGTTATGCTTTGCAAGTGGTTTTATAAGTTTAACTTTCGTATTATTAGAACCAAGCATGATTCGTTTAAAATTAAGCAGAATTGGTTTGCCAATAAGCTTTACGGAAAATATACTAATCAAATGGTTGTAGTTTCAAATTTTCAATACAATCAAGTTATTACAAATAAGTTGAAAAAGAAGACAGTAGTCATACACAATGGCATAGATTTGGAATATTTTCAACCAAGAGAGAAATCACAAGATCTAATTAAACAGTTTAATATTCAAGATAAAGATATTGTATTTGTCTCTGTAGCAGGAACAGCCTTGCACAAAGGATGGCAATTTTTAGTTGAAGCAGCATCCAAACTTGATGATGAATTACGCAACAGAATTAAAATTATCATTGTTGGAAATTTACCAAAAAATGAAGTTGTAGAGCAATATATCAATCAATTAAATATGCAAGATAATGTCATATTTACAGGCTTTATGGACGATGTAAGAGAGGCTATATCTATTGCAGATATTGGGTTTGTTTTGTCCATTGGTGTTGAGACCATTTCCTTTGCTTGTAGAGAGATGATGGCTATGGGTAAGCCAGTTTTGGTTTCTGATTATGCAGGGTTATCAGAAAATATTAATAACAATCAGGATGGCTGGATTGTTAAGAAAGAGCCTATTAGCCAAATTCAGAAGTTCTTACAGAGAGTTGAAAGGCTAGATTTAAATCAATTTTCACAGTCAGCCAATAAAAAATCAAAACAAGAGTTTGGATTAAAACATTTTATTGATAAAACTCTTGAAATTTATTCATAATTTATGAAAATTATATATCCATATCCAATGCACATTAGTAATGGGTATACCTATATGCTTAGTATTATTCAGTTTCTTAATACTCTAGCTGAAAATATAACGGTTGAATTATTGTGCCTAGATTCAAGAAAAGAAATAAAAGATTATTTGAATAATAATCTTGGTATTGAACTACATAAAAATTTAAATGTAGTACAAATATCGAATAAAAAATTTGGCATTAAAAGTAACAAATTATTTTTTATTAGTAATGTTCTTAAATATTTAGAGCAATATAAATCAGACAAGCTAGTTGTTTATACCCGTGATTTTAAGCAAATGCGTTTGGCTGTTAAAAATTTAAAGAGTGACAATTCAAATATTAAATTTGTATTTGAAGCGCACCAGATACTTTCCCAAAATTACTGCAGAGAGGGAGAATACAAAAAAGCTAAAGAAATGAAAGAATTAGAAAATTTTGTATTTTCTAATGTTGATGACCTTATTTGTATCACCTCAACCCTCAGCAGTGAAATTAAAAAAGTTTTCCCCGCTTGTGCGGATAATCACCACATTCTTCCAGTTGGATTTAATAAAGAATTTTTAAACATTCAACATAAAGAAAATAAAAAATATGATGTGATTTACAGTGGTAACTTTAGTGAATGGAAAGGTTTGGATATTTTAATCGAAGCTATCTCTATAATTAAGCATCAATATAATAGAGATATTAAAGCTGTATTGATTGGTGCTAATGATCAAACCAAACAACAGTATGAAAATCAAGCAAGGGAATTAGGTGTATTTGATAATATAGAAATTATCAAAAGAGTAAAGCATAAGAAAATTTATGGTTACATTGCCCAGTCTAAAGTTGGTGTTTTATCTAATAAATATGATGCAGATGGGTTATTATTTACGTCGCCCCTTAAGCTTTATGAATATCTAGGTGCAGGTATAAAAGTAGTAGTATCAAGACTACCTTCTATTGAAAGTAATATTAATGAGTCATTGGTTTATTATGCCACACCAGAAAAGCCAGAGTCTTTTGCCAAAGAGATAATTAGAGCATTAGATGATGATGATTTTGATATTAATAAGATTAAATATTTTTCTAAAAACTACACTTGGGAATCCCGTTCAAAGAAATTTATGGAATTTATCTCATGAAAATTCTTGTAATTAAATTTAGAAATATTGGTGATGTGTTGTTATCAACACCCTTAGTGTCAAACCTTAAAAATATTTACCCAGATTCTATTATTGATTTTGCACTCAATAAGGGCTGCGAAGATATGTTATATGATAATCCAGATATTAATAATATTATTATTTATGACAGGTCAAGAATCAAACAATTATCTATATTTTCACAACTCAAAGAAGAGATTAAATTTTCTCGTAATATTGGAAGAAATAGCTATGATATGGTTATCAATCTGACAGAAGGGGAGAGGGGTGCTCAACTTGCATTTCTTAGTGGCGCAAAGGTTAAATTAGGATTTCCGGTTAGAAAGGGCTTATTTTCCAAGGTTAAAATTTTCGATAAGTTGGGCGATGATAAAAAATGGCAGCATACTGTTGAAAAAGACCTTCAGTTTATTAATCTTCTTGGTAAAAATGTTGGTAATAAAGAAGTAAAGATTTACTGGCCAACTGAGATAGAAGAAGAGATAGATAAAGTTCTTGCAGATAATAGTATTGAGCAATTTGTTCACATTCATCCCGTTTCCCGCTGGATGTTTAAATGTTGGGAGGATGAGCGTATGGCTAAAGTTATTGATTATCTTCAGCAAGAGAAAAAACTTAAAGTTATCATTACTGGCGCACCCATAAAAAATGAACTAGATAGAGTTGATAACATATTAGCACTTTGTAAGACCAGGCCTATTAATTTATCAGGTAAATTAACTTTAAAGCATCTAGCTTGTTTATCATCAAAAGCAAAGTTATTTTTTGGCGTAGACACTGCGCCGATGCACATAGCAGCAGCCACCAATACACCTGTCGTAACATTGTTTGGCGCAAGCTATCCAGTAATTTGGGGGCCCTGGGATAACAGTAGCAATGAGCAATTATTTCAAGATAAAAATGGTATGCAGACTAATGGTTTGCATCATATGATATCTAATATGGATCATGATATTTTTTATGAAAGCAAAGTTAAAAAGTCAAGAGGCATGTTAGCAATCGGTATTATTGAAGTACTAAACACTATAAAAGGAAAATTATGAAGCTAAATATAGGCTGTGGAAATAAAGCGATTGATGGTTATATTGGAATTGATAAGTTTCAGTGTGATGCCGCTGATTATATTTGCGATATCGAAAATGAAAGACTGCCGTTTGAAGATGAAAGTGCAGATGCAATTATGCTGGACAATGTTATTGAACATTTTCATGACATCCCTAAAGTCATTAATGAACTTGTCCGTGTTTCAAGAGATGGATGTTTAATTGAAATAGTTACACCACATTTTAGCGCTCTATCTTCATGGATTGATCCGACACACATTCATCATCTATCATATTTTTCATTTGATCATTTTGAAAAAGACAGTGTCGCTCATTATGTTGGAAAAGGCGTGCAAATTAAGAAAAAAAAGTTGTCTTTTGGTGGAGGAATTCTAGGACTATTGGCTCGATTATTGTTTAAGATAAGTCCAAAAAAATATGAGCAGAAATATTGCTTTATGTTTAGAGCAAGCACATTGACTTTTTGGCTGCAGGTTAATGAAAAAAATTCATCTAATTAGAGAAAAACCCTCTAAATTTGGCGGCGCAGAAGTTTATCTTTCAAGACTTTCAAAAGCACTGAAGGTTGAGGGTATTAAGTATCAGATTGTAAATTCAATTTTCCCCAGTTTTCTTCCATCATGGTTACGTATTATTTTGTTTAATTTTCAGGTCTGCCTGAATAAAAAAAACAAAATGTATTTTTCTTTGGAGCGTATTGTTTGTCCTGATGTGTATCGTGCAGGTGATGGTGTTCATAAGGTATTTTTGAATATTGAAAATAAATCAAAACTTAATCCGCTCCATCCTATTTATTTGTTTTTAGAAAAACGCTGCTTTAATAATGCAAAATTTATTATTGCTAATTCAAATATGATTAAAGATGAGATTATCGATACTTATGGCATTTGCCCAAATAAGATCGACGTAGTTTACAATGGTGTTGAATCCAAAACTATAAACCATGAGAGCTCATTTAAAAAACTTTCAAAAGAATTTGATATAGACAAAAATAGTTCAATTTTGCTTTATGTGGGTAGTGGGTTTAAGAGAAAAGGTGTTGAAGAATTTTTAGAAATTATAGCCAAACTTAAAAATCAAAGCATCAAGGCTTTTATTATTGGTAAAGAAAAAAATCTTGAATATTATCAGCAACTTTCTAAAGATTTAAAAATTGATAAAACAGTGATATTTACTGGCCCTAGAGCTGATGTCGATGATTTTTATACCATTAGCGATATCTTCTTGTTCCCAACCCGGTACGAACCCTTTTCTAATGTTGTATTAGAAGCCATGAGTTTTGAGAATGCAGTATTTACAACTAGGCAAAATGGCGCTCATGAAATTTTAACAGATGAGTATATAATGGATAGTTCAAAAGAGTTTTTAGTGGCAAAAAAAATCGATGAATTGCTTGAAGTTCCCAAAGAGCTTAGAAATATAAAAAGACAAAATAAATTAATTGCAAGTAAATTATCTATCGAACTAAACATGCAAAAGACAATTGAAGTTATTAACAAGGTTTAAATAGTATGATTAAAAAATTGCTAAATTTTCTTAAAAATCAGGATGCAAAATTTATATTTTTAGCATTGATGCTTGTTGTCCTGCCAAGTCTTGAGGCACCTAAAAATCTGTTTGCATTATTATTCGTAATATCTTGGATGTTTATTTCTAGTCGAGACAAGGATTGGGGTGGAAAGTGGAAAACAATAGACACCATTTTTTTAATCTGGATCTTGGCAGATATTGCTGTCGGTATTAATGCGGTAGTTGTTCACAATCAGCCTGCAAATGGGTCACGTGATATTATTAGATTTGTTTTAGTTGCATGGGCTATTTCTAGGTCTGGATTTACCATTCGTCAAATAATCGATTTGTGTGTAATAGCTATTTTGTTTACTGTATTGCCCTTAGCCTATGCTTATTTAGATTGTAATGGTGGCTCATGTGTTGAGCTTAATTCAGTAGGCCATGTAAACCATACGGCAATATATTTACTCATTGTATATGTAATATCTTTATCTCTCCTTGTTTTTAATTTTAGAAATATTGGTAATGTGCTGCGTACTGTATTAATTACAACATCAGCAATACTTTTCTACACCGTCATAGATACTCATAGCAGGGCAGCATCTGGATTATTGGTAATAATTACAATAATGAGTATGCTGTATGCGGTTTATTATTATCGTAACTGGTATTCATTAATCATTTCACTGCTCTTGCTGTCTTTAGCAGCTACTATTGTAGTTTACGACTCACCATCAGTCATTCATAAGTTTATCAACGGTTCAAGTTTGACAGGTGATTCAGCTCGTCATAAAATTAGAAATTTTTCTTATTATGTGTTTAAAATTGATCCGATCCTTGGTACGGGAGTAGGTAATTTTCCAAATTTTGGACATGATGACATTAAAGATAGCGTCATTAAAGAAGAAGGCGTGTATAACAAAAATAAATTTATGCCATTTA
>Ga0308025_1001296_pt1 | contig 11981 bp, 12 predicted proteins | sample Neamet422_FD_201298 | JGI IMG/M metagenome (GOLD analysis project Ga0308025, IMG submission 201298) | Marine microbial communities from water near the shore, Antarctic Ocean - #422 | ecosystem: Environmental > Aquatic > Marine > Unclassified | place: Southern Ocean | collected 2014-10-03
CCTAACTCACCCACTTCTGAGAGTCATAACTAGGTTATCCTCAAGACTTAATTCCATTACTTCACTAGTCAAATCTTAAGACTAGGTAGTGCTTATATTTGTTCGAAGTACACTGTAGTCCATTCATCATCCGTTCCTCATATACTCATACTTTAACCCCACTCAGGAATAGGCTCATTACTCTTGGCTACATACATATAATACCTCCCTCACACATCAAACGAAATTTGGACTTTAGTTCAAGTTGATATACAATCCTAGTATGAGTAAAAAAATAGCTACTAGTGCTCTTCATGACATCCCTTCAGACATTGAAGATGTTCTGTTGGCTAACGATGCGGTATTGGAAAAATGGAATAACCTCACTCCACTGGCGCGGAATGAATGGATTTGCTGGGTTACTATTGTGAAAAAACAAGAAACTAGAGAGAAACATCTTATTCGCCTACAAGAAGATATTCTTAACAGTAAAAAGCGACCGTGTTGCTGGCCAGGGTGTCCTCACCGAAGAGAAAGTGCTAAAAAGTGGTTTAAAACCTTGATGAATAAAATAGATTGATATGCTGCTGTGGGAGGCTCATTGCTATCGGCTAAGTATTCATAATCCCTCCCTCACACATCAAACGAAGTTTGGACTTAAGTTCAAATTGATATACACTATCATTATAAAAATAATCACTATTACCTACTTGAGCTAAAAAGATCATTTTTTGGTTAGAAAAGCGTTGAAAGCCCATTTATATAGAGAAGCTTATGAAGAAGATGCCACTCACAGGTCGTGAAAGTCAAAAAGTAAACCTCGGTCTGCTCCTTCAAAACTCTGCCAAGCAATACGGCTCCAAACCTTTTGTGACCCAAGCTGAAACAGGCGAGCACTTAACCTATGCTGAATTTAATAAACTAACAAATCATATTGCCCATGGCCTTATTGACCTCGGCTTTGGTGATGAAGAGTACATCGCCATAATGCTTCCAAGTTGCGTTCAATTTTTAGCTTGCTCCTACGCACTTAAAAAAATCGGCGTAATCGAAGTGGCTATTAATAGTAATGCACGCGGCCCCTCACTTGCGCGCATGATTAATATGACAAAGTGCAAAATACTGATTACCTCTGGAGAGCATTTGCAGCAGTTATCTGAGATTTCTGAAAGCCTAAAGCACTTACAGCAAGTTATCATGATCGATGAGCAACAGAGGGCTAAAGAGCACCTTCAAAGTTTTAATATATTGCCGTGGCAGTCACTTCTTGGTCAGTCCAGCTCAAATTTTTCTTGTGACTTTAGTGACGAAGGAACGGCTGTAATTCTTTTTACTTCAGGCACTACGGGCGTATCAAAAGGTTGTGATATTCCTCACAGATCCTCAGTTCGAGCTGCAGAGTCGATGATAGAGGCATTCAGTATTACTGAGCAAGATTGCGTCTACAGTCCATACCCTTTGTATCATGTAGGAGCAACACAGTACGACATATTGCCAGCCATGATGGTTGGCGGCCGAGTGGTTATTCGTCAGGGCTTTAGCCTGTCTAATTTTTGGAGTGATGTTTGCCGCTATAAGGCAACATGGTTTATGTCGATGGGCTCTGTTCAGCAGTTGCTTTGGTCAGCAGAGCCGTGCATTGAAGAAACGCAGCATAGTTTGCGTTTTATATGGGGAACCCCTTTGCCTGTTGACCATGACGATTTTGAATCTCGCTTTCAGCTTAAACTAGCCCGAGGCACTGGATACGGCTCTACCGAAGCTGGCGGCGTAGCGCTTCCGCTTTTTGATAAGAGCGGGGCTGGCAAGGTTCTGGATCGATATAAAGTAGCTATTGTAGATGCAGATGACAATGAACTCCCTATAGGAGAATCTGGCGAGCTTGTGATTCGCTCACTTGAGCCCGCTATTATGGCATCCAAATATATTGGCATGCCTGAGGAGACAGCCAAGGCTTGGCGCAATTCATGGTTCCACACAGGAGATTTTGCTAAATTGGATGACGAAGGCAACCTTTATTGGCTAGCACGCATGTCAGAAAGGATTCGCGTAAAGGGAGAAATGGTTTCAGCTTACGAGATAGAGGAGAGCATATTTACTCACCCTTCTGTGACTGATTGCGCAGTAATTGGTATCCCAGATGGGACCGGTGAAGAGCAAGTTAAGGCGTTTGTAACGCTTAAAGAAAACAAGACACTGACCCTGGAAGAGTTACGCTTATTCTGCGCTCCTATTATTAGTCGTTTTATGAACCCTACATCACTTGAAGTACTCCAAGAAATGCCACGCACGCAAACAGGTAAGCCCGCCAAAGTAGTGCTCCAAAAAACAATAGGTTAACCAAAAATTGAAATATAATCTTAGTATAAAAATTTCTTTAAATTTAGAACGTTAAAATAATGAATCAGTCTGCCAATAATAGAATGAATAAAATATCTGAACAAGGACTGTGTGCGGGTTGTGGTATTTGTCAATCGATTGCAGGTCCGGATAAGATAAAGGTTGTTAAATCGGTAAATGGCTATGAGCGTCCAGTGATTATTGGAGATCTGGATAATGACACTGTCGAAAAAATTTTTAATATATGTCCTGGGACTCGAATTGAAGGGCTTCCAACCAAAGAGATTACGCCTGCTACCCGAATAGACAAAGTTTGGGGGCCATGGCTGCGAATTTCAAGAGCTTGGGCTGGAGACCCTAAAACACGATTCGAAGGCTCAACGGGTGGTGTGCTGACAGCGCTTGCTCAATTTCTTCTGAAAGATCAAAGAGTTGATTTCATTTTGCATACCAAAGCCTCTTTCAAGGAGCCAACTTTTGGCGAAAGGTATTTAAGTTTTTCAGAGGCTGATGTTTTAGATACTGGCGGATCTCGTTACGGCCCATCTGCTCCACTTATTGACATAGACAAGATATTAGCTCGAGGTCAACCTTTTGCTTTTATTGGCAAGCCTTGTGATATTGCTGCTCTTCGAAACTTGGCGCATTATGACGATAGGGTAAATAAGCTGGTGAAGTACTGGCTAACACCTGTATGTGGTGGCTTCATGAATCCATCATCGATAGATGCTTTCGTATTACGCTCCGAGGTCAAGTTGGAAAATTTAACCTCTCTTCGTTATCGTGGGCAAGGTTGCCCAGGACCTACACGAATTGAAACTGCAGACGAAGTAAAGGACCTAAACTATCTTGATTTTTGGGGAGAAGATGCAAGTTCGTGGGACCTACCATTTAGATGTAAGATTTGTCCCGACGGTATTGGGGAGGCTGCTGATATTGCTGCATCTGACACGTGGATTGGAGGGTCTCCCACTCGCGAAAGTAGTAAGAACGATCCTGGAACCAACGCCATAGTCGCTCGCACTTCAGTGGGCTTAGAATTAATGGAAGCTGCAGCGAAGGCTGGTGCAATTAATATTGAGTACGATATTACTCCGGAAGATATGAGCGCCTACCAGCCTCATCAAATGCGTAAGAAATATGCCGCGCATGACCGTCACCAAGGATTAGGCGATGAAGATCAAATTGTACCAATAACTGATCGCCTCCGTATTTCTGTGCTGGCAGATGAATTATCTGAGTCGGATAGACAATATCAACGAGAAGGTACGCGCTCAAGAGTACGTTCTGGAAAAACTACTGAGCCAACGCCTAAAGAGTTCGAATGAACATTTCAACAAAGATAGTGCCCTCCCCAAAATTCTCAGATAAAGCTTTAAACGATATGTTTGATTATCGGTTGGGACGGTTACGCAAATCAATGCTTGAGCAAAATATTAGCCTATCAATCTTAGTTAATCCTGTTAGCTTGAGATACGCTATTGATTTTGACGAATACCAGCTCTTTCAGTCACACATTCCAACTTGTTATTTGTTTGTTCCTGCTCATGGCCCTTTAGTTATGCATGGAGCAACTCGGCATACCTTTCCTAACGTTTTTGAATACCGACGACCACATTTTATTACCCCTTTCGATAGTGGATTTGATCTTAGTAATAGTGTCAAGCTACTTAGTAATGACGTTGATAATTTTGTAAGGGAGTATGGTCACAATAAAAATATTGCGATAGAGAGAGTTTCATCACTCATCTCAAATTCATTACAAACTCTTGGTTATCAAATAAGTGACGCAGAATGCTTAGTTGAAAAAGCAAAAGTTATTAAGTGCGATACTGAAATTAAATGCATTAAGCACTCTATAGATGTTGCTGAATATGGATTAAAGCTGATGCAAGAAAATACCTTTGCAGGATTAACAGAGCGACAAGTCTGGTCAATTCTACATCAAGTCAATATTGCTAATAATGGCTCGTGGATTGAAGGTCACATGTTGTCATCCGGTCCAAGAACAAACCCTTGGCTGCAGGAAGCATCGGAACGAGTCATTGAGACTGGTGATATGGTCTCTATGGATACGGACATGATTGGACCAAGAGGTTATATGGCTGATATATCTAGGTCCTGGGTTTGTGGAGGAGGGAGTGGAAATAGTGAGCAGAGAAAAGCATATCAGCATGCCTATGATGAATTGCATTTTAATATTGACGCAATTAAACCAGGCATAACTTTTTCAGAATTGTCCCGTGGAGCATTTCAGCGGAAAGAAGCTTTCATAAGTAACCGTTACCCTTGTGTTTACCATGGGGCTGGCCTGTCCGACGAGTACCCCAAAATATATTATCAAGAAGACTGGGCGAGGGATGGATATGATGGAATTGTTGAGCCTAACATGGTATTGTGTGTTGAAAGCTATTCCGGCGAAAAAGGAGGAGAAGTTGGTGTAAAACTAGAGCAAATGGTTCTTGTAACCGACACGGAACTTGAAGTTTTAAGTCACTACCCTTTTGAAGATAACTTGATTTATTAACTAACCAACGTGTCTTCCTCATCAAATAGGATTTGAATTAATTAAAAATACCTATATAGAGTGAGTGTTGGTATAAATGAATTTTTTTATGTAAGCGTCATCAAAAGTAAAGCCGATTCCATGTCGCTCTGGTACTTCAATATAGCCATTTACAATATCAATTTTTTCGTTGAATAACCCTGAAAACCAAGGCATATGCTCAACTGAAATGCAATTCTTTAATGAAGCGGCAACGCTTATGCTTTGTTCTGTAAATATATGAGTTGATATTGGCAGGTTGTAAGTTTCAGCTAAATGAGCAACTTTTCTCATTTCTGAGATTCCTCCAATGCGCTGAAGGTCTGGCATCAAAACGTCGCAGGCATTGGCTTCAATCATTTCACGAATACCGAATCGAGTGTATTCATTTTCGCCCGATGCAATTGGAATATTAAGGTTTTCCTTAACTTCTGCGTGGCCCTTTCTATCAGAAGACGCAACTGGTTCTTCTAGCCATAATAAATCATATTCTTCTAACTTCCCTCCAAGACGTATTGCTTCCTTAGGACTCAAGCCTTGATTCAGATCTGCCATCAATTCAATATCGGGACCAATTGCCTTTCTAAGCTCTTTAACTCTCTCTACGTCGTTTAAATAGTCTTCACTGCCAACTCTAACCTTCATAGAACGAAAACCTTGGTCAATGAACTCACTTGCCTGTAGTAGAAGAGAGTCTATCGATTGAGAGAGCCATAAGCCACCACTTGCGTATGTTTTGATTTTTGAGTGGTAAGCCCCAAAAAGTCTATGAAGTGGTAATTTTGCTATCTTTCCATTAATATCCCAGAGTGCAGTATCAATTGTTGATAAGGCAGAAATAGCTATTTGGCTTCGTCCTTCTAAATCAATTTTATGCCAAATATCTTGCCAAATAGCCTCAACAAATTGGGGATTTTTTCCAATTATATGGTGCGAAAAATCGATCAAAACCTGATTGAAAACTTTAATTCTATGAGCGTTAAGGGTAAATAAATAGCTTTGACCCTTAACACCCTCGTCAGTTTCTATTGTTAGTAAAACACAACCAACTGATTCCATTGTGTGGATTGCAGTTGTTATCCTCTTTTCAAAAGGTAAATTTACTATTTGAGTGCTTAAAGTTGAGATTTTCACAAGAAATATTCTATCAATTATTCAAATATAAGGAGTTAATTTTTTTCACTTTTATGAACTAAATTTATTAACTTGATCATATTTATTGTAAGATTATAATCTGTGATTTAAAAGTATGGTTAATAGGCTATGGTTAGTCAAGACTCAGATTTAAAAGAGCAACAAAATAATATAAGAATTGACTTAGCCGCTATGTTTCGACTGACAGCGATGTATGGCTGGGATGATACTGTCTGGAATCATATCACTGCAAGAGTTCCAGGCTCTGATCATCATTTTTATATGCACCAATTTGGACTCTCCTATGAAGAGGTTTCTGCCTCGAATTTAATTAAAGTTGATGAGCACGGCACTGTCCTAGAAGGCCCTAAAGATTTTAACACTGCTGGATTCATTATTCATAGTGCAATCCACCTAAACCATCCTAACAACAAATTTGTTTTTCATGCACATCCTCCAAGCGCTATTGCAGCAACAGCCTTTAAGGAGATTCCTTTTCTTGTTCAGGATTCTTCAATGTTATTTGGAAAAATTGGTTATCATGAATGGGAAGGATTATCTGTTGACCCTGATGAAAGACTAAGGATTGCAAAAAATTTAGGCAATAACTCATGTCTTGTGATGAGAAATCATGGATTCTTAACTGTTGGAGAGACTGCTGGCCAATGCTTTATGAATATGTATTATTTGATTCGGATGTGTGAAGTTGCACTCTCGGCAACTGCCTCAAAGATAGATTTAGATTCTGGTTTAGAGCAGCTATGGCCAATTGCTTCAAATCAATACGAGGCATTTAAGCCTGGTTTATATGAATGGCCTGCATTGTTGCGTCGATGTGATCGACTTGATCCATCATATAAGAAGTAAAGATTATGACAAAAAATGCTTCTCCATCGGCTTTTAGCTCTTTTGAAATTCGATTAGACGAGTTTATCGATCTTGAGGAATTCCCTATTCATGATTTGACGAGTCCAAGAAGAGAGATGCTTGTTAATGATTGCCGTAAAGATCTAGAAAAATGGGGATGTGCCCACATTCCTAATTTCATTACTAGTTCAGCAGTACAAAAAATGAGAGATGAAGCATTTCGGATTATGGCTGGCGCGCTAAGGGCACATTCTTTCGTCAATCCTTATCTTACAAAAGATGACTCTTCACTGCCTAAGGACCACCCTATGCGTTTTTTTGAGGAAAGAACGTCTTCATTTATAAACTCAGACCTTTTAGAAACAGACTCTATTTTAAGAAAAATATACGATTCAGATGTTATGGTTCATTTTTTTTCAGAGTGCTTAAATGTTGGACCAATCTATCGTTGGGCGGAGCCATTAGGTCGAAATCCTTATAGCGTAATGAAAGATGGCGACTACTTCCCATGGCACTTTGATGGCAATGATTTCACTGTTAGTATATTGGTTAATGAATCAGATGAAGGTGGAGACTTTGAGTATGCGCCTGATATTCGTTCACCAAAAAATGAAAATTTTAATGACGTTAAAAGTGTTTTATATGGTGAGAGAGATAAGCTAAAAGTGCTCAGTTTAAGAACAGGTGATTTACAAATATTTAAAGGTCGCTATTCATTGCACAGAGTGACAGTAACTAAGGGCACTGAACCTAGAATTATAGCTCTGCCAACCTATGTCACTAATCCCTACTTGGTTAATAGACCTCACCATGCTGAAGCCTTTTATGGTCGCTCTATGCCAATTCATCACGAACGTAATTTAGAGCGACTCGATAACTTAACTGACTGAGAAGAAAATATGAATATAGGATTTATTGGTTTAGGAAATATGGGCTCAGGAATGGCAATGAATTTATTAAAGCATTGTCAAAATGCCGAAGACAACTTAATCGTTCTGGATATTAATGACACAGCACTAAGTGATATTATTAGTAAAGGCGCAGTACACGGAGAAAATGTTCCCAACTTGTGCTCTCAGTGTGACGTTCTCTTTACCTCTCTTCCCAGTTCAAAAGAAATAAATCTTCTTGCACTAGGTGAGGAAGGTATTTTAAAGAATCTAAAAATCGGCGCTACTTGGTTTGAAACCAGCACCAATGAATTGGTAGAGTGGGAGAAAGTTAAAGAAAGAGCGCCACAACATTTGACCCTTGTTGATGCTCCAGTAAGTGGTGGCACAGAAGGAGCGACTGCCGGCACACTATCTATTTTTTTAGGAATTAATGAGGATGTACTCAATAAATTTCAACCTCTATTAGAGGTTATTGCTTCGAAACCTATACGAATGGGTCCTTCAGGCTCTGGCTATGTAACTAAATTGGCACAACTACATTTGAACTACCTAACAGCCCAAGGAATTGGTGAGACATTAATGATTGCTGCAAAAGCAAACCTCAATTTAAGTACCTTTCATTCAGTATTAATGAATAGCTGCTCAAAGAGTTACGTAGTAGAAAACTACATACCAAAAGTGCTTGATGGAAGTTATGACGATTCTTTTACTCTGGGTCTTGCTGAAAAAGATATAAAGCTAATTGTTGATCTTGGTAAGCACTTAGGAGTAACTATGCCTCTAGGAGAAAAGGTAATGAAGACTTACCAGAAAGCAACAAAAATTTATGGAAGTGAAGCTCCTCATTTAAGTGTTGTTCGATTAATTGAAGAAGAAAATCAGAAAGAATTGAGAAATTAGTATTTTTTCTGCAATAGATTATTGCTAAAAGTTTTAAAGTGAAATACAATCCCTAAAAGGTAGCCTTTCTTAGGAGTTATGAGTCAACTTAAAATAAAATTTGAGACAGATGGTTTTTACGCGCCTATTTCAGTGATTGACGCTGAAACAGCAAATTCCTATAGAGAGATACTTGAAAGTGTTGAGCAAAGAATAGGCCTGCTTAATTACCGCTATAAGATTCATACTGCACTTGATATTGCTTATAAACTAGGTACCAATGACAAGCTTCTCGATAAAATTGAAGAGATTTTAGGTCCAAATATACTACTTTATAATACTTCCTTTGTTATAAAAGAGCCAAAATCAAAAACGCATATAAGCTGGCATCAAGACCTTACCTATTGGGGATTTAGTGATAATAGACAGGTTGCAGCTTGGGTCGCTCTATCGGATGCGACTGTAGAAAATGGATGCATGCATATGATTCCGGGTAGTCATAAAAAGGGTCAAGTCGCTCACAAAACATCCAGTGATGAATACAATCTTCTGCATCATGGACAAACGATTGAAAATGCTTCGGATGATGACTCAATTCCTGTGCCATTAAATGCTGGCGAGGCCTCCCTTCATCATGGCTGGACGATGCACTCCTCCTTTCCAAATCAAAGTAATGAACGACGGGTTGGAATAAGCATGAATTATATTTCAACAGATATGTTTCAAACACATACTGATAATGATTCTGCTATGCTAGTTCGAGGTGTTGATGATTTTAATCATTTCAAGATTGACCAGCCTCCAACAAGAGAGTTTGATGAAGATGCCTGGATCGAGCTTCAAAGAAAAGAAGGCCTAATACATGAAACCTATAACAAAATGAAGACTGACTAAATAGAATACCTATATATTAGCCAAACATTAGTAAACTCCCCGCTCATCTGAGAGGATTTGAACTTAAGTTCATGCTGACTTATAATAAACAAAATTTTACCCATACTAATGGCTCTTTTGATTATCGCACTTCTATTATTTTGCTTTCTATAAGGAAAGATTGTTAATGTTAAATCCCCTTGAAACGACAACTATAGGTTCTTTTCCCAAGCCAAGTTTTGTGCCTGTTCGAGATTGGTTTGATTTGGCCCGTGAAAAAGGAGCCATGGATACAATTGAAACAACGCTCCAATATAATCTGGATATACAAAAAAACAGAGACACCCATGAGCTTCTATTTTTGAAAGCTACTAAAGAAATTTTAGACATCCAGCTTCGCGCAGGCATTTCAATTCCAACAGATGGCGAAGTGCGACGAGAAAATTATATCCATTACCATTGTCGTCATTTAGAGGGTTTTGATTTTATGAGGCTTGAGCGACGTATTTTAAGAGACGGCGCTTATGAAACCGATTTGCCAGCAATTCGAAGTAAAATTAAACATTCTGGAGCAAATTATAGCGTTCATGACTACTTAGCAAGTCAGGCCTTAACTCCGAGAAATATCAAGTTTACCCTGCCAGGGCCTTTGACAATTATGGATACAACGGCTGACTGTTACTATGATGATCGCCCTAAACTGAATGCCGTCCTCGCCGATTCAATAAATAAAGAAATACTTGCACTTGTAGAGGCGGGTTGCAGGCATATCCAAGTTGACGAGCCTCTTTTTGCGCGCTCAGTAAAAGATGCTTTAGATTTTGGCATGGAGGGCTTAGAAAGGTGCTTTCACGGCGTTCCTAAATCGGTAAGCAGGATAGTTCATATGTGTTGCGGCTACCCCGAGCACTTGGACGATTTTGATTACAAGAAGGCTGACCCCCTAAGTTACCATCACCTTAGCAAGGCAATTGATGAAGCAGCCTTTGATCAAATATCAATTGAAGACAAGCATTGCTGTAATGACCTAGGTTTACTGGAGAAATTCCAACATAAAACCGTTATATTTGGCTCTATAGCAATTGCATCAAGCTATCTAGAAACTGTCGACGAAGTTGTTGATAGGCTTAAAGATGCGATAGAGCACATTGATAGAAATCGTTTGGTGGTTGCACCAGATTGTGGTCTAGGGCTTCTTTCTTCAAAATTAGCAGAGGAAAAATTACGTGTAATGTGTCAAGCGGCAGCATTAGTTTAACTTTATATACACCCTCCCTCACACATCAAAGAGGATTCAAATCCTCTCGTCCGACCAAAATAGGCTTATAATCGCATAAAAATTAATCCTTGCTCAAAAGAAGAGTCTCTTCAATTGGCAGTAAATTTAGGAGATTAATATGAGCAACGACAAACAGGGAATTTCTTTTATCTTGATAGGAATGTTTTTCTTCAGCATTCAGGACGTTTTAGTTCGTCAGCTTGCCGATTATGCTTCTTTGACTCAAATAATGTTTATTCGTGGAATGGTTGGCAGCATCATACTTATTATTTTTCTTAAATTAACTAAGCGTCGTATCGACTTCAGTTCATCGTTTCCAATTCTTGCCATCACTAGAGTCTTACTATTTTTTATAGGTTTTTTATGTTTCTATTTTGCGTTGGCAAAAATGGAGTTTGCAGAGGCAACGAGCTTATTCTTTGTGACGCCATTATTTATAACAATATTATCAAAGTTTATGTTTAAGTCAGAAGTTGGTTTCTACCGTATTTGTGCCATTATTGTCGGTTTTATTGGTGTTTTACTTATTGTTAAACCAAGCCCTACAGGATTTAATTACTTTACTTTACTGCCTATAATTACTGCTTTTACATACTCAGTATCAATGATGCTTGCTAAATATACAAGCGAAAAAGATAGCGTTTTCCAACAGATGCTTCATCTATATGGAGGTAGTGTTGTACTTGCTTTAGGTGCTTGGTTGATAATTCCGTTAATCGAATTTGAACCCTCTCAGGCTAAAAACCTAGAATACCTTATAAGAGATTGGTCAATTTACAACAATTCAGTACTTGTAATGCTTCTTAGTATTGCAGCTGTTGGAAGTGCTGGAATGCTCCTACTTACATCTGCATACCGAATTGGCTCACCCCCAGTTATTGCACCTTTTGAGTATATTATGTTGATATTTGCTATTGGAAGTGGCTACTTTATTTTTAGCGAAATACCTGATATTTATTCAATATTAGGAATGCTACTTATTACTGCAAGTGGACTCTTTGTTTTTATTCGAGAGGGAGTAAAGAAAGAACCAGTAGCGGTGAAAACCAGTTTACGCACCTAATTAATATACTTTTCCTTTGATAACAAAAAAGGAAATTTGGACTTTAGTTCAAGTAAATATAAAATTCTAGAACGAAAAAACTACTACCCCTCCTGTATAAATTATAAAAGGTTTGTTTATTAAATTATT
>Ga0308025_1001310_pt1 | contig 11898 bp, 8 predicted proteins | sample Neamet422_FD_201298 | JGI IMG/M metagenome (GOLD analysis project Ga0308025, IMG submission 201298) | Marine microbial communities from water near the shore, Antarctic Ocean - #422 | ecosystem: Environmental > Aquatic > Marine > Unclassified | place: Southern Ocean | collected 2014-10-03
GGAAGACATCAATGTGCAGGCTACAGACATGTACGATCGACTTAATCGTCACGACCTGCTGCTAGCGAAGCGAGGGGATATTTTGCATCCTGAGTTTGCAGAATCAAAGGTGAAGCCTGAAAATGCCGTGCTACACTAGTATTTCTTTTGTCTGAGGCTACCCCTCTACTTCGCACGTTGATTGAAGCGCGTACCGACAAGCGTTGCGGCAATATTCGCTTTTTGAATATCGATTGCACCGCCGGCGATTCCCCATCCCCAAGCATCTCGCAACTTCTGTTCTAGCGGGTACTCCTTCGAATAACCATAGCCACCCATAAGCTGCATTGCCTTACCTGTTACTTCACGTGCGGTTTCATTGGCGAAGCACTTAGCGACCGAACTCTCGGCGATGGAAGGAAGGCCCTTTTCTGCATTCACTACAGCCCTATAGAGGAGTAGTCGCGATGCTTCCAGTCTCATTTTCATTTCAGCGATCTGTAATTGAACTGCTTGGAACTCGACGAGTGATTTGCCGAACTGCTGCCTCACTTGAACATATTCCAAAACATAATCGAAAGCCGATTGAGCTACGGCTAGTGACATCGTCGTGTTGCCGCAGCGCTCCAAATCAAAAGCATCCATTAACTTTCCGAAGCCACCCGCTGATACGAGAATGTTCTCTGTTGGAACTTCAACGTTGTCGAAATACATATCGGCGCTCGCGACACCGCGAAAGCCCATGTGGTGATCACGTTTGCCGAAACTAAAGCCATTGCTGCCTTTCTCGACAACGACAGCGCCTATCGCTTTTGCACCCGGACTATCATCCATGCGGCAGTAAACAACATACGCCTCAGAATGACCGGCCCCCGAGCACCAGCGTTTATTGCCATTGATTATTACCCGATCAGATTCAACTTTAGCTTGGGTAGTAAGATCAGTTAGTGCCGATCCGGCATTTGGTTCCGACATTGATACCGCGACTACGATTTCGCCTGAACATACTCTAGGTAGTATTTTTTCCCTCAGCCGATCACTACCAAAATGTGCTATCGCTAAACTTGGGCCGAAGCAGGACTCGAATATGGGAAAGGCTACGGCAATTGAAACTTTGGCAATCTCCTCCAGTACGATCACCGCATCGAGGTGACTCATGCCGGCGCCGCCATATTTTTCATCGAGGTTAACGCCGAGATAGCCCAATGCAGCGTAGCGCCTCCGTAGTTCGATTCCAGGAGGGTCGTCACTTTCTTCTATTTGCTTGGCGATAGCTGGCAGTTCCTGTTGCGCAAACTTGCGCACGGATTGCTGCAGGGCGACTTGTTGTTCGGATAGAGTGAAATCCATATCTTAGGGTCCTCTGACGTCTATATTCAGTGCTGTGAAAGGGACTGTAGAGTACCTGTCTGTTTTCCCATAGACCAGCATTGACGCACGTTTCCCTACTCTTGCTCGCAGCTGTTATAATCGCGCCCGATTTCACTGGGTATAGAGTGGGAATAGCATGGATCCTACTAATCCTTTAATTAGTGCTTGAGAATTTATAATCGCATTATCTCTGGTCATAACACGGCAATTAACAGCATGGGTATTGAATCATTAGTAGACGAAATAGGGCGCCGCCGTGTGTTGGCGATTATTTCGCACCCGGATGCCGGCAAGACTACAATCACTGAAAAACTGCTGCTTTACGGCAACCTGATTCAGGTTGCAGGTTCAGTGAAGAGTAAGAAGTCTGATCGTCATGCAACATCTGACTGGATGGCGATGGAGCAACAGCGGGGCATTTCGGTGACTTCCTCGGTGATGCAGTTCCCCTACAATGGACGAATGGTGAATCTGCTCGACACACCTGGGCACGAAGATTTTTCTGAAGATACTTATCGTGTGCTCACGGCAGTTGATTCCGCGTTAATGATCGTCGATGGTGCGAAGGGCGTGGAAGAGAGAACGATCAAGCTGATGGATGTTTGTCGTCTGCGTGATACTCCGATCTTCACCTTCATTAACAAGCTAGATAGAGACATCCGTGATCCTATCGAAGTCCTCGATGAGATAGAAACCGTTCTCAACATCAAATGTGCGCCGATAAATTGGCCGCTAGGCATGGGCAAAGAATTTAAGGGCGTTTATAACCTGTATGAGGACAAGGTTCATGTTTATCAGCATGGTCAAGGTAGCCAGATTCACGACGAGGTGATAATCGATGGGCTAAATAGCCCAGTAACAGCAGAACTGCTTGGTAGCTATACCCAAGATTTTATAGATGAGATCGAACTGGTGCGTGGTGCCAGCCATGAATTCGATAGAGATGCTTATTTGAAGGGAGCTCTGACTCCTGTCTTTTTTGGCACAGCTTTAGGAAATTTCGGTGTTAAGAAAATGCTCGAAAAATTTGTAGAGTGGGCGCCAGAGCCGAGAGATCGAGAAACAGAAACCCGTGTTGTAGGAGCGAAGGAAAAAGACTTCAGTGGTTTCGTCTTCAAAATTCAGGCGAACATGGATCCTAAACACCGTGATCGAATTGCGTTTATGAGAATCTGTTCGGGTGAGTATGCGAGGGGCATGAAGATGCGCCATACCCGCATTGGCAAGGATGTCAAAGTGGCGGACGCCGTGACTTTTCTCGCTGGTGATCGAGAGCAGGCAGAATCAGCTGTCTCTGGTGACATCATTGGCTTGCATAATCACGGCACAATTCAGATCGGTGATACTTTTACGGCGGGTGAGGAATTGAAGTTCCGAGGTATCCCTCACTTTGCTCCTGAGTTGTTTAGGCGTATTCGACTACAAGACCCACTCAAGATGAAACAGTTGCAGAAGGGCCTCACGCAGCTATCTGAAGAAGGTTCTACGCAGGTATTCATGCCCGTTCGTAACAACGACCTGATCGTTGGCGCTGTGGGCTTGTTGCAGTTTGAAGTGGTAGCCTTTCGTTTAAAGGACGAGTACAAGGTCGATTGCATCTATGAGCCGGTTACGGTTTATGTGGCAAGATGGGTGGATTCCGATAACAAGGCTAAGTTAGAAGAGTTTCGAAAGAAGGCCTACGAAAACTTGTCTATTGATGGAGGAGGCTACCTAACCTATCTCGCACCTACTCGGGTTAATCTGAGTCTGATGGAAGAGCGCTGGCCAGATATAGAATTCCGCGCGACCAGAGAGCATTAAGCTGTATTTATTAGACAGCTACGAATACAGCAAATTATCAGAAAATACTTGTTAAGCGATCCGAAATACCATGTCTAATTGCCACATGCAGTTCGAAATCAAAGCAACCGATGGTAAAGCCCGTGCAGGTGCTATGCAGTTTCCTCGCGGTAAAGTAGCTACTCCAGCATTTATGCCTGTAGGCACCTACGGCAGTGTAAAAGGTTTGAACCCGCAGCAGATTCGAGATACCGGTGCGGACATCATCCTCGGCAATACCTTTCATCTGATGCTCAGACCCGGCACCGAAGTCATCATGAATCATGGAGACCTACATGATTTTACTGGGTGGGAGCGGCCGATGTTGACCGACTCGGGAGGCTTTCAGGTATTTAGTCTAGGCGAGATGCGCAAGATCACAGAGCAGGGCGTTAAATTCAAGTCTCCAATAAATGGTGCGGAAATTTTTCTTGGCCCAGAAAGCGCAATCCAAATTCAGCATCAGCTGGGTTCTGACATCATCATGGTGTTTGATGAATGCACTCCTTATCCAGCCACTGAAACAGAGGCTAGAGATTCGATGCAGCTTTCTCTGCGCTGGGCGCAGCGTTGTATGCAAGCTCATGGCGATAACAGTGCAGCTCTGTTTGGTATCGTTCAGGGAGGCATGTTCGAGGGGCTGCGAGAGGAGTCCTTGGCAGGCTTGCTGGAACTTGGCTTCGACGGTTATGCTCTAGGCGGACTTTCAGTAGGCGAACCGAAAGAAGAGATGAAGGCTGTTGTCGAGTTCTGCGGGGAGCGATTGCCAGTAGAGAAGCCACGTTACCTAATGGGAGTCGGCACACCCGCAGATATTGTGCATGCAGTCAGTCAGGGTATTGATATGTTTGACTGCGTAATGCCGACAAGAAATGCGCGCAATGCGCATCTATTCACATCCAAAGGCTTGCTGAGGCTCCGCAATAGTCGCTACCGCAATGATACTGGTCCGCTGGATGAAGAGTGCGGCTGCTATACCTGTCAGAACTTCAGTCGGGCTTACCTTCATCACCTAGATAAATGCCGTGAAATGCTGGGTGCACAGCTGAATACAATTCACAACTTACACTACTATCAGACGCTGATGGCAAGTTTGCGTGAGGCTATAGAACAGGGTAAATTGAGCGCCTTCGTCAGCCAGTTTCAGGAAAATCAGGGAAAATTGGTCTAAAATCTTTCTTAATATGAATGCTAGGCCATTGAAAAAAAAGTAAAAATCTAAATTTCTGGTAGATGCAGTCAGCTAGCAGGCCCAAGGTTTTGCAGCGCACGAATTTGAAAAAAATAAACAGCGTTCGCAGGCATCCTAAAGTGAAAGCAATAATCGATATAAGAACTGCATTGAAGTCGGTACAATCACGGTCTTTTCTGCTTGAGAAGAATACTTATTTCTCTGAGAGAGTCATTTATGAATTTAATCTTTCCTACAGCATATGCCCAAGAAGCGGCGGGCCAGCCCTCGATGACTTATAATCTGATTTTATTCGGCGGTATGTTCGTCCTGTTCTATCTGATCTTATGGCGCCCGCAGTCGAAACGTGCCAAAGAACATAAAGAATTGATAACCAGTGTCTCTAAGGGCGATGAGATAATGACATCCGGCGGACTGATGGGCAAAGTTACTAATGTAAACGATGATTATATTGCCGTTGAAGTAGCGGACAAAGTGGTACTAAAATTGCAAAAATCTTCAGTCGCTGCGGTTCTGCCGAAGGGCACAATCAGTCAGATCTAGTTGCGCCGGAATATAGTCGCACGTGTTTATTCATCAACGATAAAGAGCTAGCTAGTAGCGCAATATGTTAAACAAATACCCGGTCTGGAAAAATATTCTCATTCTTGTAGTGGTTATCTTGGGATTTTTGTATTCCTTGCCAAACCTCTATCCCGACGATCCTGCTCTGCAGATTTCTCATGAACTTACCGAGTTGGGTGTGGGAGATATGCCGATTATTACATCGGCACTGGAAGCAGCCGAGGTCGATTTCTTCGGTGAGGAAATAGATACTGAGAGCATTCGCATTCGTCTAAATAATCTCGATGACCAACTGCGTGCGAAGACGGCAGTAGAAGATGCCTTGGGCGACAGCTACATCGTTGCTCTGAATCTTGCGCCCACTACGCCAGGTTGGTTGCAGGCAATAGGTGCTGGTAAGATGAACCTTGGTTTGGACCTGCAGGGTGGAGTGCACTTCCTTATGGAAGTAGACATGGATGCGGCCTTAACGCGTCGTATGGAAGATAACCTAAGCAACGTTAGAACCATTTTAAGAGAACAAAGAATTCGAAGCCGTGGCCTAAATCTGATTTCAATTTCGCACTTAGAAGTGCGTTTTGCGAACAGTGATGATCGCAGGCAAGCCCGATCGGAACTGGTTGATAGTTTTCCAGATTTACAGTTCCAGAATCGCGAAGCAGAAGGCGTGTTTATCCTAGATATGCGAATGATACCGGCTGTCGCATTACAGATTCAAACCGATACCCTGCAAGCGAATAGAACTACTTTGCTAAATCGCGTCGATACACTCGGCGTGTCAGAGCCCACTGTGCAGCAACAGGGCTCGGACCGAATAGTAGTTGAGTTGCCTGGTATGCAAGATCCAGCCCAGGCAATCAGGATCCTTCAGCGTATCGCGACATTAGAGTTTCATCTCGAAGCCGAGATAGGCGCGTCGAGTCTTAGCTACGAGACCTATGAATACGATGGCATTTTAATCAACGTCGACAACGATGTAATCCTGCAGGGTGATCGAGTAAGCAATGCTGTTTATCAGTTAGATCAGAACAGCCAGCCGGCGGTGCTCTTGAGTCTAGACGCGCAGGGCGGTAATCAGATGAACCGTGCTACTCGCGACAACGTGAATCGTCGCATGGACGTGCTGTTAATCGAGACTAAATCGCGCACCATCATCACAGTAAATGAAGAAGGGGAAGAAGTCGAAGATATCGAGTTCTATGAAGACGCACAACTCATCATGCATGCGAATATTCTTCAGGCACTAGGAAGACAATTTAGTATCACCGGGCTGACGCCACGTGAGGCGAGCGACCTTGCTCCGCTTATTCGCTCGGGATCTTTAGCGGCCCCCATGACGATTGTTGAACAATCGGTTATTGGCCCATCGATGGGACAGGAAAATCTCGACCAAGGTTTGTTGGCCGTTCAAGTTGCAGCCGGTCTCGTTGTTATCTTTATGTTGTTCTACTACCGTACTTTTGGTATGGCAGCAAATGCTGCGCTTATCATGAATATTTTAATGATTGTAGCTGTAATGTCTTCGATAATTCCAGCGACACTGACGCTGCCGGGTATCGTTGGTATCGTTCTTACGGTGGGCATGGCGGTTGATGCGAATGTGCTCATATTCACAAGAATTCGCGAAGAATTGGGGAGTGGTGCGCCACCGCAACAGGCCATCGATGCGGGATATAATCGCGCATTCACGACTATTATCGACGCTAATTTGACTACTTTTTTAGTCGCTGCCGTACTCTATACGATCGGTACCGGCCCAGTGCGCGGCTTCGCGATCACTCTGATGATTGGAATTATGACGTCTATGTTCACTGCCATCGTCGGCACACGTGCAATCGTAAATTTGATCTATGGAGGTAAGTCTGGCAAGACACTTTCCATAGGCAGTTACAGGAAAATAAATAAGCAAGAAGGTCTGAACGTAGCGGCGGGGAAATAGATAAATATGTCCTTAACTGAAAAGCAAATCGATTTTATGGGTGTGCGCAAGATTGCGGGCGTGTCGTCGATTATCTTGGTAATTATTTCCATTATATCGCTCGCCTTTAACTCATTGGAGTTTGGTCTGGATTTTACCTCCGGCACATCGGTTCGCTTGAGCTACTCAGATGCAGTCGTCGTCGAAGATGTTAATCAGACGTTGCGTGAGAATGACTATGATGATGCGGTAGTCGTGACTTTCGGTTCTGATCGCGACATCCGAATTCTATTACCGGTAGATGAAAATATTGCCGTAGGTAATCAGGCTGCGCAGGCAGTTATTGTTGGTGAGTCTATTGCCGAATTGCTGCAGAGCGCCAGTGGAAGCCAAATCTCGCTTTTAGGCTCCGACTACGTGAGCGCGAAAGTTGGTGGAGAACTAGTTGAATCGGGCGGTATCGGCATGCTAGTGGCCCTCGCCATTATAATGGTGTACATCGCCATGCGCTTTCAGTTTAAGTTCTCGGTGGGCGCTGTGGTCGCACTTGCTCACGATCTAATTATTACTCTAGGGATCTTTTCACTATTCCGAATTGAATTCAATTTGAATACATTGGCTGCTCTGTTGGCAATCATTGGTTATTCACTGAATGATACCATTGTGGTATCCGACCGTATTCGCGAAAATTTTCGTCGTCTGCGTAAGGGCACGCCACTCGAGATGATCAACATTTCTCTTAATCAAACTCTATCACGTACGTTGATTACTTCATTGACTACGCTGCTGGTGCTCTTCTCAATCCTTTTCATCGGTGGCGAATCTACTCAGGGTTTTGCAACGGCGCTTATCATCGGCGTGGTGATCGGTACTTATTCTTCAATCTATATAGCCTCGAATGTCATTCTTTATATGAATGTGACCCGTGAAGACTTGATGCTGCCCGTAAAGGAAGGCGCCGAGTTGGACGATACCCCCTAGTAAGAGTTCATATCCCTTCGGTATTTTCTTGAACCGGGTCAGTCCCGCGGTAAATAGCACTTGGCGATGACCCGCATAATTGCTATGTTTTGGTCCGTCAAAATCTAATGTTCATAGAGGGCGGTTCAGATTGATTCACATAGGGCAACAATCTCAGTGTACTTTGCAGGCTTTCTTTAGCTGGCGTCCTGTATTTTCAGTGCTATTGCTCCAGTTTTCGCTGTTTCTACCCCTCGCATCGGTTGCCCAAGACCCCGCCTTATTTCCTAGACCTGCCGAATTGAAGCCAGCCATAGACTTCTGGATCCGCGTATATACCGAAGTCGACACTCAGAGTGGCTTCCTGCATGACTCACAGCATCTAGATGTTATTTACACTGATCTAATCTTAAACCGCCGTACGATCGAGGCTAGACGCAGCCAAATTCAGGAAGACTTGAGAGTGCTCGCCACCGGAGAGCGCGGTCAACTCACGGATTCACAGCGTCAAATCCTTTCACTCTGGCCCAGTGGAGTAAGTAGCCAAACTCTGCGCGCGGCGGCTTCTAATGTTCGCTGGCAGTTGGGTCAGTCAGATAGGTTCCTTGGTGGATTGCAAAGGTCGGGTGCCTACCGCCAGCATATAAAAAATGTTTTAAGAGAAAAAGGACTTCCGGAGGAGCTTGGGGTGCTTCCTCACGTCGAGTCATCATTTAATCCGGGTGCTTTTTCTAGCGCATCGGCAGCCGGAATGTGGCAGTTCACTCGTGCCACCGGCCAGCGCTTCATGCGCATTGATCACATAGTCGATGAGCGGATGGATCCTTATACAGCGACTAACGCTGCCATGAGCCTGCTTGAATATAACTACAGTGTGCTCGGTACTTGGCCTTTGGCGCTAACAGCCTATAATCATGGAGCCGGTGGTATCGCGAGAGCGGTAAGGGAAACGGAAACTACCGATATCGAAAAGATTGTCGCAAATTATAAGGGGCGATCCTTTGGATTTGCATCACGTAATTTTTATGCGCAATTCCTTGCTGTCAATGAGGTAGAAAAAAATGCCGAGGAACACTTCGGTGTTGTGCGCTTTAATCCCGCGCCAAATTTTAGAGAGGTCGAAACAGACTCCTTCATCGATGCTGAAGTATTTGCGAGTTCTGTTGGTATCAGTTTGGAGCAATTACGCGCTGACAATCGAGCGCTTCGCCCTGTCGTGTGGGAAGGCAATAAAAGAATTCCAGCGGGTTTTAGAATTAAGATGCGCGATGAGGTTGTTCCCTCGGGCGACATAATGGCGATGGTGCTTGCCGATTTCAAATTTCCAGTGCAGACACCTGATATAGCTTATGTGGTTGAACGTGGAGACAGTCTCTCGGTAATAGCTAGGCGCTTTAATACGTCTGTGACAAGGCTCGCCTCATTGAATCAACTGCAGAGCAGGAACAGAATTCAAATCGGCCAACGTCTGCTGCTTCCTCAGGATAATAGCCAACAGACTTCTGTTGCCGCTGTTATTGCCGCAGAGGGATCGTACACCGTTCGCAGAGGAGATACCGTTTCATTAATCGCTGCACGCTATGGGGTTACTGAGCAGGCACTTTTGGGTGTGAATGGGATTCAAGACCCACATAGAATTTATCCAGGACAGCAGCTTACGATCCCTGGCCAGGGCGATGCCGGGATTCAGTTAGCAAAGGTAGACGCTAATATTTCTGTAGTTCAGGCTGTCGACGCTCAACTTCTAGAGGAGGCCGTCGCTCTCACGGAACTAATCAGTGATGCGGCAGCATCAACGCCAGGAGAAGTAGAGTCGCTCACCTTGGTGCGCTTACCTCCTGCTGCAACCTTGCCGGACAATCAAGAATTGGATGCCCCAGTTACCGAGGAAGAAAGCACGGCTGAGGCATTGGATCCTGTGATAGATGTTATTGAAAGCAACGAACAGCTTGTCGAGAGTTTGTCTGCTGACCCTTCAGATTACACTGTAGCGGGTAATAATACTGTTGAAGTTCAGGCATCAGAAACACTAGGGCATTTCGCCGATTGGCTGGATATTCGTGCTTGGGATGTGCGCAGGTTAAACAATATGGCATTTCGCGACCCAGTTATTGTAGGTAAGCGTCTGACTCTAGATTTTTCGAGGGTGAATATTGCGGAGTTCGAACTTAAGCGTCGAGAATTTCACTCAATTTTGCAGCAGGAATTCTTTAGTAATTATCGCATCCAAGGTGTAGAGCAATATGAGATCAAGCGTAACGATAATATCGGCGCCATCGCGAGGAATCGTTATTCCACTCCTATCTGGCTTGTGCGGCAGTACAATCCTGAGCTGGATTTCAACCGAATACAAATCGGCAAGAAAATAGCTTTCCCACTAGTTGAACAAGCAGAGTAGTTTGTCTACTTTTCTTGTTTTCTAAAAAGGCTTTCCAGTAATTCCGCATACTTGGGTCGAAGTGCCTTCTGAGAGAAGTCGTGTAAAGTGACTTTCGGCAATGCTATATTTTTGACTAGCAATTTTTGCCAGTTTTCAAGTTGTTTGAGAATTTCTGCACAATTCACATCGTCCTCGCTACTTTTATCGTGGCCTTCACTGAAGGTATAGAGAAACTTACTATTAATGTATTCCGGATAAACCAATGCGTCGGGCACGAGGGGTGTGCAGCCCAGCGTGCAGGCTTCCTGTATGGAGAGGCCCTGGAAGTCATGCAAGGCAGTGGAGAGAACGACGTCACAGCGCCTGAGTAGGGCTATATAATTATCACGGTTCTCGATAAAGCCAAAGCTGCCCTGATCGATGGTCAGGGACGAAGCATGCTGTTCTAGTAGTGCCGCTATCTTCTCAAATTCTTCAGGGGACGACCTGAACTCTTGGCCGACGACATGCAGCCTGATTGGCAATTGTTGTGAGCGGATTGTCTTAGCTAGACGCAGAAGTAGTTTCGGCCCCTTGTCATATTCCCAACGATGGTTCCAGATTACGTCAATAATTTCTTTAGGATTTTTCGGATCGAGCACAGCTGGCTCTGAGCGAAATTCTTCCAGAGGAACTGGAACGACTTCGCTCTTTTCGATTTTCTCAAGCAGTTCCGGAGACAATTGATCCGGTAACTTTTTGAGTAATTCCTTCACTCCATGTAGGAAAGTGGATCGGTTATAATCGCTGTTGAAGGCTATTGCATCCGCACAGAGTGCGGAATAGAGGGGGACCAATTGCGGCTCAACGTTGTTGCTCCTTGCGGTGCTGCCGAGTGGATAAATAAACTGATTTTCATGGAAATAAAGCAGTGTAGGTAACTTTGCGATTCTGGGTATGAAGCCGCGAAGACTTGCGAGATCAACCATCGAGGTAGCGATGAGCAGATCGTAGTCTTGATTGAGCCTCTCCTTCTCGTTGAGAGCCCACTGTAAGCTATTGCCTCGTATTCGCCAGTTGAAGTGGCGCGGCGGCAGCACAAGTTGCGTCCAGTTGTGCTCGGGAAACATCTCGAGCAGTCTGCTCCGCCACATTTTGTGGCTCATGGCGTCGTAGGCAGAAAGCAGTAAAATTCGGTAATTCATCATGAGTTCTTGTATTGCCAATCAATTGAAGAATAATTCTGGCATGATTCGAGATATTAGCTTAGCGTGCGCGAACGAATAAGTCTGCAGCTACGCCGCAGCCAATTAATAATCAGTTGCAGTAAGTGATTTCGGAGGAACAATGACAATCAAATTGCATGGTATGACCTATAGCAACTATTACAATATGGTTAAGGCCATCATGATAGAAAAAGGAATGGATTTCGAGGAAGTTCATGTGCTGCCCAATCAAGAGTCGGAGTTCTTGCTTAAGAGTCCGATGGGGAAAGTTCCTTGCTTACAGACCGAGGAAGGTTTTCTGAGTGAAACCGGTGTCATGATTGACTATGTCGATAGCCTAAAAATTGGGCCTTCACTGTATCCAGATAATCTCTTTGCTTGCGCAAAGGTAAAAGAGTTAATAAGACACTTGGAACTCTATATTGAATTACCTGCCCGACGCTTGTATGGCGATGTGTTCTTTGGCAACCCGGCTACAGATGAGCTGAAAGAGCAGGTTAAACTACAA
>Ga0308025_1001315_pt1 | contig 11877 bp, 14 predicted proteins | sample Neamet422_FD_201298 | JGI IMG/M metagenome (GOLD analysis project Ga0308025, IMG submission 201298) | Marine microbial communities from water near the shore, Antarctic Ocean - #422 | ecosystem: Environmental > Aquatic > Marine > Unclassified | place: Southern Ocean | collected 2014-10-03
TTCAGAACAGTAATCCATGCCTTTAAACCTCATTTGAGAGATATTGCCGGCAAACTCTTTTTATCCAAGAATGATGATTATCCACTGAAATGAGCGAAATCCCGACCCCCGCTCCTAAAAAAAACAAGTTCGGGGCATCCGTTTCGTTTGACCTTGAAAAAGCACCAGAACCAAAACGGCGGGAAAAGAGAGATGTTGAAGAAATTCATATCGAACACGCTCACGAAATACGTTCGAGTGCTACAGAGGTTGGTTGCCCTGGATGCGGACAAGATATTTCTGAAGATGAATGGGTCGAAGCATTGGTAGGTTTTGTTTCAGGGGTTCGCGATTTTGAAATCGGTAACTCAGTTCGATCACGAATCGTACAAACATTGAGAAATACGGTGACAAATATGGACACCCCCCACCCTCGGGATGTATGGGAGTTGAGTGTGGTTGCCCGACTCATGGAAGAGATTGAGCGAATTGTTCAAGCAGAAATTCTCCGAACTTCAAACGAAGATTCCGTGCAAAACTTTTCCGTAACCGAAGTCCAAGAAATGATTCAAACTACAGAACTTGAAACTCGAAATACAATGGCAGTCGAAATATGGGAGGAAGTAGTTGTTCAAGTTCAAACCGCTTTAGAGCCTGAATTACGCAAGCAAATCGAACAGGAGTTATGGAGAGATTTCGAAGCAGAACTCCAACGGCGTCAAGAAACTTAGAGCGTGTCTTGTAACTTTGTTGCAAGTCGAGCAGCAATACTTTCTCCAACACTTGAACACGAAGCATGGCCACCCAAATCATAGGTAAGCCCCTTGCCATCTCGCAAATGGTCAGCAACACTTTCGTCAATAAGACTGCCAATTTGAGTCAATTCATCATCGTTATTTTTTCGACCGAGCCAGTTCATCATCAACTGAATTGAATTAATACTTGCAATTGGATTGACTTTATTCATTCCAGCATATTTTGGTGCCGAGCCATGAACGGGTTCAAAGAATGCATTCTTGTCACCAATGTTTCCAGATGCAGCCATGCCCATTCCTCCTTGAAGAACGGCACCCAAATCAGTTGCAATGTCGCCAAACATGTTTGAAGTTACGACAACATCGTAACTTTCAGGACTTCGAGTCAGCCATTGAGTAAACGCGTCAATATACCCGTAATCGAGTTCCGTTCCCGGATAATCAGTCGCCACTTTGTCGAATGTTCGTCGGAATAGCTGGCATCCACGGGTTACATTGGATTTGTCGATACATGAAACGCGCTTTTGACCGTCGATTGGAGCCCCATTTCGCGTTTCAGCGATTTCAAAGCCCATTCGAATAAGACGTTCACTGCCATGTTCGGATATTGGGCGGGGGTCGTAAGCAACTTCGCCCTTCAGACCAGGGAATGTCATTTCTGGAGGTTCGTAAGGTGGACGGCCCATGGCACGGTCAGCACTGCGGCGAAGAAGAGAATGATACAACCCTTCTGTGTTTTCTCGTAGAATGGTCATATCAACCAATCCAGGTTCCCAGATTTGAGTAAATTTGCCATGAACTTTGTGCGGCACTCCTTCATAGAGTTTGATTGGTCGAAGATTCGCATAGAGATCGAGGCCACTTCGTAGTCCAAGGATAACCGAGCCACCAGCGAGGTCACCGTTTGGGAGAGTTGCACCCGGGTATCCAATTGCTCCAAGATACAAAGCATCGGCTTCTTCACGACAGAAATCAAATGAGCCTTCAGCCCATTCTTCTCCGGTTTCGAGGTAGTGCTGTCCACCGCATTGAATGACAGTTTGTTCGAAACCTTGGTTTGTATGCTGTTCGATTGTGTTGAGAATCCTTTGAGCCTCAAGCGCAACTTCTCGACCTGTTCCATCGCCAGGTAATATTCCAATGCGATAGTCTGCCATGTTTTTTCGCATGAGCAACCCCTACATGAACGCGCCCCCTTTTACGAAAGGTCCTCTACTTTCAACAGCTTCTTGATTTAGGCCGTTGGCAACGGCATGAGGTTCGTGACCAGTGCAGTGTTACTTTACAGGGATTATGAGGGGCGTATATTGTTTCTGCAATGGAACACAAGGTCCCTCCCAAACGAGAGGTTTCATAGGCCGTCATTGAGGAGAGTCGGTAACATGAGTGACAAACATCACAAGGTTTCGGAGGGACAAATCGCAGTCGATCAAATGCCCGAAGAGGTACAACGCTTGGTCGAGGTCATGAGGGGCGTCAATCCAACTTGGGACCTTGGAAAGTGGCTTACAGATCAAGCAAATCAGACCCTTGAACTCATCACCATCGACCTTTCTCGTGAAAAAGTGGCTATTGAACAAAGGTTGCACCGACTTGAAGCGATTGGACGCCGACTGGATGTACTTGACAACCAAGATGCAGACCCCTTCCAACGTAACATATTCGATTGCTTTAACCTTGAAGTCGATCCGAGTTTAAATGGTCTAGGGAAGCGAACGGCAGTCAGTGAAGACAGCATTGAACTTTCGAGAGATTCCGAGGTTGCCATGCACCCTGCAAATAACTTTCTAGAATTACTGCCCGATGAAGAAAGTGACGACCCTCTCCTCGCTGTTGTGTGTCAAATGCTCCTCATACATGTGGAAACTGAACTCTCACAAGGCCAACAATGTGCAACGCTTGAAACAATATTCAAACACTTGAACTCCAGCGGCATTAGTCCTGAAGAAATCGATGAGGCATTAGACCATTTACTCATGAATGGAACCTTAATTGAAATCGATGACGACTGTTTTGTTCCGATGAACTGATTCCGACATATTGACAGTAAAGCACTTCTTCGCCGTTCTATGGCCACTAAAAAGGAAGGCGCAAAGCGACTTCTCGACACTTTGAATTCTAAGGACAAGTTGCAAAACAGACTTCGGTTCGCTGTGAGTCAAGGTGTACTTCTGAGTATTCTTATCGGTTACTTTACCGAGCAATGGCGTTTTGGCTTAGCAGCCATCCTTCTCTTTGGTTTATTGATACAATTTTCGTTTGAGAGAATGAAAAATAGTATTGAAGCAAGCCAGATTCAAGCAATAGCGGATCTCGGTTGGAAGGATAACTCACTTTCCGATGAAGAGTACAGGGCTCGACTGATGAAGGTTCTCAACGGATGATGATTTTTTATGCAAGATCCGAGTGCTTACTTTCTTCAACAATATCGGTTTGAAAGCACAAGAAAACAACAACTGCACTTCCGATTTTTTGCTCTTATCGTATTGATACTTCTTCTTGGGTCAATTGGGTGGTCCAGCAAAACGCTCTCATTGACCGCAACGGTCGTATTCGAAAGTGTAGCAATTGGAAGTGTACTCCTCCTTGCGACATCAGCACAAAGAAAGGCCATTGAACGCCAAGATGCGCTCTTTATGTTGCTTGAAGTCGACCCAACGGTACTCGAACATTCAAACAGAATGGAACTTACTTTCCAAGCGGTTCAGTCCGGTGACTTACGATCTATCCAAGTTTCGAAAACGCAACGGCGTAACCGCGGTTCGGATGAAAAAGGGTTTACTTCAGGAAAAACTGATTCACAGTTCGACAAATCACAATCACGAAGAGACGCTTCTCTTTCCGAATCATCGTATCAGGGCTTGGAAGATGATTTACGTCCTTCTGAAATCTTGGTAAATGAAGCCAATGCCCGATATGGGGAAAAAGCTCAACAGCGGTGGCAAGAGGCTGAATCAAAAGACATCGACCTCATCGAGTCAGGTGTTGAAAAGTTAGGAGATTTAGTCAAAACCGATTGGTTTGAGAAGAATGCAAAGGATGGCGCAGTCCAAGATTTAATCGATTCTAAAAAGGCCGATGAAGAATATTGAGGCAACCCCAATAACTACGACTACTTCGGATGAGGTATGATGACCAACGCCATCTTGGTTGCTGGTGGGCGTGGAAGCCGTTTGTATCCTTTTACGAGATACACCCAGAAAACACTCTTGCCGTTGTACAATCGGCCTGTGATTGATTTTGCCTTAGCCACAATCCGCCGGGCTGGTGTCAAAAACATCACCATCATTTCAAACGAATTTATGGGGCAAATCGCCCAACATGTAGGGGGTGGATTTGAGGATGAGAAGATCCATTATGTTCTCGAAGAAGAACCCCTTGGCGTTGGGCATGCTCTCAACCTTGCACGGTCATACAATCAAGATTGTCGCGTTTTAGTGTATTTTTCTGACAACATCACAACTCTTGAGTTGACCGACGAAGTCAATCGATTCAACGGCACTGAAAAAGACCCTGGTTGCGTATTACTCGCACGTGAGGAGCAACACCCAGAAGCATTCGGAGTGGCCGTACTCGATGAAAACGGAAACGTCATAGACATTGTCGAGAAACCAGAAAACCCCCCTTCGAATCTTGCGATTGGGGGAATCTATCTGTTCGATGAAAACTTTTGGACATATTTGGATTTCGCAATGGCGCAACGGGGTGAACAGTTTTCAATTTCGGACGTCACCCGACAATATATTCAACTCGGCAAGGCAAAACTACTCTCAGTCGGAGAAGAAACATGGGTTGATTGTGGGACACCAGAAACCCTTCTACTCGCCTCTCAAATGGTTAAAGATGGTAAATTAAATCCGAAACCTCACCGAGAACACTCACCCTAAAATCACTTCACCAATTCCTTCATATCGGTGTGCATGACCCTTAGACCATGAAGGTCGGCATTATCGGTGCAGGAATGGTCGGAGGGGCCATCGAGATTTGTTTCGCAGATGCTCATGAATTATTCGTTCACGACCCCGCTCGAGGCACTCAATTATCCGATGTCACCGACCATGTTGATTTTGCATACATCGCTGTACCAACCCCTCCGCACCCCGATACTGGTGCTTGCGACACTCGCATCGTCGAGGGCGTTTTGGATGAATTACCGGCCGGCTTTACTGCAGTCATCAAGAGTTCAGTTGTCCCAGGTACCACTGAATCATATCACGAACGTTATCCACACCTCAAGATCGCTTACTCGCCAGAATTTTTGGTTGAACGCCAACGCCTCGAAGACTTTGCCAATCAAGATTTACTTGTCTGTGGAACACACCATGCAGATGTCGCAGAGCGCGTCTTTTCGCAACATAAAGAGGCTGGAGTCCTCCGCCAAGAAAACCTCTTTCACGTCACTCCGACACAAGCTGAATTAGTCAAATATACCAAAAACACATTTTATGCAATGAAGGTAATTTTTGCCAATCAGATGTACGATATTTGTCAAGGAATGGGCGAAGATTGGTACACAATACGCGACATGATTACCGCTGAACAAGCTCAACCTATCGGCCCCTCTCACCTCGACCCTATTTTTGGCCTCAACCGGGGCTTTGGCGGCAAATGCCTCCCGAAGGATTCACAGGCGCTTGGGGTATTAGCGGAGTCTTTGGATTGTAAATATGAGTTTATGGACGCCATTCAAATAGACAATTCTAAACTTCGTAATGTCCTAACAGGAAAACCCAGCGATGTCATCACAAATGACGACTGAGGACGCCAGAATGAACCGTCCAAAAGTAGCAGAAGTTCTCCCGAGGGGGACGTTACAACGTTTTGGAATCGCCGGTGGCTTCAACACTTTTCTGTTTTGGATTATTTGGGAGATTCTTCGCTCAACTTTCCTTCTTGACCTGTTAAACGAAACCGCAATGTGGTCTATTTCATGGGCGATTTCGAGTACTTTCGCTCATTTTGTTCATCGAACTTTTACATTCGATGGCCGAAAGAATGTCAAAAATACCATTCTCGGAGCACTTTCTGTTTATGCCTTTGGAATGGCAGGCTCAACCCTTTCATATGATGCCCTCATTACCCTTTTTGATGTACCTATTCGTTTAATTTTCCTGGTGAACATGCTCGGCTGGGGCTTGTTCACATGGGCAACAATGCGATGGCTTGTTTTCGGCTACACATCAGAAGAAGAATAAATCATACTGCGTGTGTCTCGATAAGATCAAATGGAATAATCTCCAATGCCTTTTGATGCGTCGATTCCATGTCGATAGGGCATGCAGTTCCTGCATTGACTGCAGCGAGCCATGTTCGTGCACAAACGCACCAAGAATCCCCCGGTTTAAGTCCCGGGAATCCATGTTCAGGCATTGGAGTAATCAGGTCGTTCCCCTTTGCTAAAGCATAATTCAGAAATTCTTCGTTAACCACGCAACAAACTGTATGTGAGCCTCTGTCATTGGAGTCAGTGTTACATTTCCCATCTCGGTACCAACCCGTCATTGGTGCACAGGAGCATGTGTCGAGCGGCTCTCCCAGAACGTTAAGGCTTTCATCCATGGCACGAGCAGGCACGCCCCTGCCATCAAGTCTTGCTTTTACAATTGTCAAAGAGTAGTATTTGGCTGATTATTTCACGGTTAAGAATCCCTTTACAAGAAGAAGAATCAGCGCTGGGTTCTAAGTCTATGTCGAATACGCAGGTGTAATGCTACCGGACACAGTACACAAACTCCCTCGAGAAGAACGTTTTGCTTATGCGCGTTTACTTGCGTTTATGGCAAGGGTTGACAATGAATTAACCGTTGACGAGATGGCTATGTTTGAGCAACGACTCGGTACAGCCCTCCTTTCCCCGCCTCAGAGAAAAATTATTCGTAGTGCTTTGAAGTCACCGCCTTCATTGGAAGAATGCCTTTCTGCAATGGGTGAAGAGACTGGACGACTCGCATTGCGAGATGCAACTTTGATGGCAGCCGCCGATGGAACAGTCGATGAAGATGAGCGTGAGGTATTGGATACGATTGTCGAACATTTCGGACTCGCTCCAGATTCTGTTGAACATCTCCTCAAGTGGACCGCGAAAGGCTACCGTTGGATGCAAGAAGGATACGATATCCTCAACGAGATATCGGAGTGAACTCCGTGTATCTCGATCTTGCAGTAGATTTTGCTCAAGAAGATGTCAAAGGGTACGCTGAAATCATGGTGATTGTTGCTTCAGCAGACGGTGCTCTTGTCAAGGAAGAACTTGCCATTATCGAAGCACTGATGGGCCGATGTATGATGCATCCGGAAATGAGAGTTGATGTCCGCAATTTACTCGAGAAACCCCCATCACTTGATTTGGTCATTTCGAAATTAAACCCCGTAGTACTGAAGATTGCTTTACGGGATGCAATTCTTGTTGCGGCAGTTGATGGCGAATATGATGAATCGGAGTTGAAAATCATAAAGACTCTCGCCAAAGCAGCAGGAGTTCGTAAAAAAGAGCTTTCGGCTTTGTTTGAATGGATAAAAACCGGTTGGGAGTGGCATAATGAAAGTTTCCAGCACCTTGGACTTCTTTGATAATCTTGCTTTTTTGGCTCTTTTTGAAAACCTTGAAACAAGGGTCACATTCAAACCGGAAAAGCGAGCCCGCTGGTTTGGGTGGGGTAAATGCAAAGCGGAGTAAGCGGATGGTATGCACGACTAGACCGATGTCTCGGAGACCGTACCGAACAGATTCATATTTGGCTTGCTGCGTGGGAACAATCCCTTCTTGTCCACCAACCAATTGCTGCTCTTCTTCCAGAAGATTGGCCAACACTTCCTGCGAATCTCTTAACCGACCCCGGCCATGTCCTTGACCATCTTTTGGCTCGGCATGATGCAGAGGCTGATGGGCGCTCCCCTCGTGGCGCACATCCTACTCCTCCGCGTTTGGCAGATGCAGTCATCGCCTCTGAACTGTTGGAAAGTTTGACACGTCCGAAAGCACCGACTCAAACCTCTTCCATGCACCTCAACAACCTCCCACCGGGTTTCCGGCAACATCTCGAAAAACTCAACTTGCCTCAACTCTCTCAAGAACCTGAAGTCGATGACGAATCTGAATTTGAACGTGTTGAACTCGGTCTTCGAACGCTCAGTGGAATTCCCCTTCCAGTCGCAGATACTTCTTGCGGCGGTGGAATTTTCCATGCACGTTTGATACGACGCCACGCAGAGAGTCACAGTGACAGCACCATCGAGCGAAAGGTAGCGGATACCAAGGCACTTCTTTCTTCGTTCCAATTACTCGACAATGACGAATTAGTCGTATCTTCAACACGGCAACGCTTGTTACTCGAATGTATCCGTTTTGATTTGGTTAGTTTGAAATCAAACAAACCTGGATGCCTTCCACGTAAAGAAGCTGAACAATTGCTTGAACAAGCAGTCCGTCAAGGCGATACTTTGCAAGGCGGCTGGCCTTGGACTTCTGCTCCACGCCTTATCGTTACCAATCCACCTTGGCTGAGAATCAAAGACCGATTCCGTGGAATGGAAGAAGGGAGTAAACTTCGCCGAGAACTTGGTGAACAATTGCGAGCCCTCTCCGACAATGGTGTGCCGCGCTTCTCGACAATGCGAGGTAACGTCAACCTCTATCGACTATTCATTGAACGAGGTTTGCAAATTTTGGAACAAGGTGGCCGTCTGCGGTTAATCGCTCCAGACAGTATCCTTCGTGAGCAATCATCCCACCCACTACGTCAACTGCTGGTCGAAGGCCATGGTTGGAGTGAAATCTGGGCTATCGAAGAAGCGAATCATTTGTTCCCGGGAATGACGCAAGGCGTTGCAGTCCTGGGCATCACTGCGAAACAAGAAACAGAGAAACTTGTGATCCATGGTCCAATTAGCCGTGCTGACTTACGCCGTGACCAAAGTGGTCTTTCAAACCGAGTTCCGTCTTTCGAGATGGAAAAAGAGCGTTGGGTTGCTTGGGCTAAAGATACCTGGGCCATTCCTCGTTTGCCACGAGACCGTGTCGAACGTAAACAAACACTCCAAATTCTCGACCATCTTGCAAGCCTACCCCGAATGGGTGAGCAACAACACGCTATTGCAACCAACGGGCACACTATCCGTGTGCGTGTCGGGGAAATTGATCAAACTGCACACTCAAAGTCAATTGAAACATGGGTCAAAGGACGTGGTTCACGACCATTTATCCGTGGAGTGCACTTTTCGGAAGATGAAGACGGTCAAGTCTTTGTCCGCCATCCAGCTTTCCGAACAGACATTCCATCAAGGGCCAATGAGCGCCAACTTGCCATGTGGTGTGGAAGTGCTGAACCAAAATACGGTCCACGACTTGCTTGTCAGGCTATTGTAAATGCTCACCAAGAACGCCGTCTTCGCTGGGCAGTTATTCCAGCAGGATGCGTACTCGGAAACAGCGTGAATCACATTGAGCTCCATGCTGAAATTCAAGAACGACTTATCCGAGACCATGGTACACTGGAGAAAGCCCTTCACTGGATGTGCGGATTGTTGAATGCTAAAGATCTCGACGAATGGGCTCGTGCTTGGTCTGCCAATAACAACGTCAATAATTACGAATTAGAAATGCTCCCAGTTGAAACTTCATCGGAAATACCGGAATTGGTGCTTTCAGTTCAGTAATCAAGCAAACTACGGCCTACTTCTTTCGTTATTGCAATCCCTCAGGACTGCAATGGAGTGCAACATCATTTATTACTGATAAGCCACTGCATTGACCGTTAGCGATTATTCGTGGTGAGTTAAATGGGAATTCATCCAAAGATTGGCATAACTGGCTTACCTCGTAGCGGCAAATCTGCCGTTATGGAAAAAGTTCTCGAAATGCTTCAAGATGAGCGAACACGTGAAATCAAAATGCGAGGAAGTTTAACCGAGGCACCAATCATCGGTGGCATGCGAACTGAGCCTATTTTAGACGGTAGTGAACGATTAGGATACAGTGTATTCAATATCGTCACCGGCGAAAATGCAATTATGGCTCACAAAAATATCGATTCACGTCTTCGTGTTCTCGGTTATGGGATTGATACAGAAGCCCTGGAACGAATCGCAATCCCAGCAATTGAATTTGCTCGTGATGAATGTGAAGTTTTGGTTATCGATGAGATCGGAAAGTTTGCTGTAGAAAGCGAAGCATTCGTTAACACTGTTCGCAGTGCTCTTGAAGTTGACAAACCAACGCTGTTGACACTTCACAAGAAAAGTCGCCATCCTTTATTGCAAGATATCCGCCGTCGTGACGATGGCCGTATTCTCGAAGTTACACCGGTGAATCGGGCATTACTCCCCTACAAAATTCACAAGTTGATGCGTGAAACCTACTGAGCCCTTGCTTGCCGTTGGGTTCATTGCCTTGTTCTTCTAGGCAGGTCTATGAGCAACCCATCCGATGCAGCATCATCGCTTTTGCTCGGTACTGGGATTGGTTGTTTTCTTATCACTGGCTTTGGTCTTGTTCAAGGCCGAATGAGTCTTGAAACGATGAGTCTAGGGTGGCTCTTTCCAATAATCGGTGTCGTATTGGTCCTACTTCCAAAATTCATTCGCTCAGAAAGCGGTCTAATGGCACACCTTTTCCCCGATGAAGACGATGATACGTTGTCTGAACGAGTACGAAGTGAAATTGAAACGACGGTAAAAGATGGAAGTGTAAGTTCTGCATGGGCGGAATTAGAAGCAGCCGTACTTGAATCAGAATTGAGTGAAGAATAAATTTGAGGGCGAAGTCCCTCATTCATCTTCCGAATCGATTCCAGAGGCCTTGTTGCTATGCTTGACATGGAGCGTAAGTCCAATGCTTGCCATTGCACCAGGAATCCATCCAAACCAAAGCGAAGTAAGGAACGGTTCATCCCATGAAAAGGGAAGTATTGCACAAATGACGGTGATGAAAAGAATCGGGTATAATATGAACGAAGTGGAAGGTGTAGTGACGTCACGTTCGATGAACCATGGAGTGAGAGAAGACCACGGCAGGGCAAGCCAAATTGCCGGAATTAAAAACAGAGCGAATGGCGTAAACATGCAAAGAACGATTGGAGAGAACATAAGCGTCATTTTCATCCACCATATTTCAGGGCGAGGTGCTGCGTCGAACCCAAGAGTGGGTAGGAATTGCACCAACATCATAATCGAAACAGCGACTGCTGCCACCCAAAAGCCATACACATAAGGTCCAAGGCCAGCGCCAAAAACACCAATTTCATCAAGATGGAGTGGTGTTAAAACAAGGACAAAAAGCGCCATTGTTGCAGCCAAAATTATCATTGCCCAACTCCGCCCTTCTCCATGATTGAGTTCGGACTCTATTCGGACTGCTGGTTGGATAACAGTTGCTAAGCACACACCTAAATGAAGCATAAGTATCAGTGGGAGAAGGAGGCCGATTTCCGGAATTTTTTGCAACCAATCAGTTCCGATATCAACCGTCAACGAAAGCCAAACAATTGTCGTTAATGCCAACAGCAGTACTTTATTCCGAGCTTTCCGAGCAAGTTTTTGAAAATTCTCTCCGGCAAAAAACAACGTTGAAACTGCAAAAAGTTCTCCCCCAAACACCGTCAATCCCATAAAGAGAAGGATCGGGACAAGAGTATGCCAAGAAGGAATCGTTCCGATTGGACTGAGAGGTAACGTGCTTGGAGAATAATACGATGTTTCCGGAAAAAGAGTGGTCGAGAAAAGCAGGAGGACCAATCCTGTAAACATCATCATCCTGTTTTGAAAGCCTTGTCGTAAATCGCTTCGTGCATTCGCAATACTTGGCAAACGTTCAGAAAATAATGTGAACAAAAGAATCACCAGCACAATCGATTCTAGACCGCCACCTCCAGTCAGTATTAATTTCAAATCACTGAATGAAAACTCCCCCGGGCCCATGTATTGGGCAATCTCGATATGTGTGAGGTCACGCTGAACCAAAGCAATGAGTCGAACAATTAACAGCAATAACAACTGAACTGGGGGCAACCAGCGAATGACTAAAATTGCTTTCAACCAAAAAGAAGAATTCTTCTTTTTTGCATATGTTTGTATTGCCTCATTGAAAACCCATGCGAAGAGACCGAACACGAACAGCGGCAAAAACCACGGCATTGTGTCCCCCAAC
>Ga0308025_1001317_pt1 | contig 11871 bp, 9 predicted proteins | sample Neamet422_FD_201298 | JGI IMG/M metagenome (GOLD analysis project Ga0308025, IMG submission 201298) | Marine microbial communities from water near the shore, Antarctic Ocean - #422 | ecosystem: Environmental > Aquatic > Marine > Unclassified | place: Southern Ocean | collected 2014-10-03
ATTCTTTTAATAGGCCAATGTTGGTGACTGATGTTGGTGGTTTAGCTGAAATTGTTCCCAATAATAAGGTGGGTTATGTCACTTCTCAAAATCCTACTGAAATTGCAGATGCAATAATTGACTTTTATGCAAATAATAGAGAAGAAGATTTTTCTAATAATACTAGGTTAGAAAAGAAAAGATTTAGCTGGAAATTCTTTGTTGAGGGACTAGATGAATTAATGAATTCAGTAAAGAAGTAATCATTTCTTTTTACCCTATATTTGCAAAAAATAATTTCATGAAAAAATTACTTTTATTTTTAATGTTTATTCCTTTCTTAGGTTTCTCCCAAACTGTTAATAAAGTTGATGCAAATGGTTTAAAACAAGGTGTTTGGGAAAAAACTTTTGACAATGGAAGCTTGCGTTACAAAGGGCAATTTAATAATAATAATCCTGAGGGAATTTTCATGTATTATTATAATTCTGGTGAGCTGCAAGCTGAAAAAGAATTTTTTCATTCAGGAGAGGCAGCAGCAACTCATATTTTCTATAAAAATGGAAAGCTTAAAGCAGCTGGGCTTTATGTGAATGAACTAAAGGACAGTACTTGGTATTATTTCAGTGTTGATAGTGTGCTAATGATGAGTGAGCAGTATCAGAAAGGAGAATTAAATGGGGTAACAAAAACGTACTACTATACAGGTGAATTGTACGAAATTAAAAATTGGACTCAAGGAGTAGAAAATGGTTCTTGGATTCAATATTTTATTAATGGTACAACTAAAATGGAAACTTTAATTAATCATGGTGTTAGGGAAGGTGAAACAGTATATTATTTTCCTAGTGGGAAGGTGTATTATAATGGGTCTTATCTTGCTGATAATAAATCAGGTATTTGGGAATATTTTACTGAAGAAGGAGTCAGTGATACAATAATAAATTACAATGAGTAAAGGAAGAGTTTTAATGGCAATGAGTGGTGGTATTGATAGTACCATGGCATCCTTATTGTTGCATGAGGAAGGTTATGAAGTAATTGGTTTAACCATGAAAACTTGGGATTATGAGAGTTCAGGGGGTAATAAGAAAGAGACAGGTTGTTGTAGTTTGGATTCTATAAATGATGCTCGTCAATTGGCTGTTGATTGTGGTTTCCCACATACTATTTTAGATATCCGTGATGAGTTTAAGGGTTTTATTATTGACAATTTTGTTGATGAATATATTGCTGGTCGCACTCCAAATCCTTGTGTGTTATGTAATACACACATAAAATGGGAAGCTTTATTAAAGCGAGCAGATATGTTAAACTGTGAGTTTATAGCAACAGGACATTATGCTCAAGTTCGTAAGGTTGAAGAGCGTTTTGTTGTGTCGAAAGGTTTGGATGAAAGTAAAGATCAATCCTATGTGCTTTGGGGAGTAACTCAGGAATGTTTGAAAAGAACAATTTTCCCAATGGGAGAATATCATAAAAAGGATATAAAGCAAATGGCCTTGGATAGAGGGTATAAAGCTTTAGCTGAAAAGAATGAGAGTTATGATATTTGCTTTATTCCTGATAATGATTATAGAGGTTTCTTAAAAAGAAGGGTAGAAGGGTTAGAGGAAAAAGTAAAGGGAGGTAATTTTATTACTACTGACGGTCATATTGTTGGTACACATGATGGATATCCTTTTTATACCATTGGACAAAGAAAAATTGGAGTTTCCTTAGGTCCTAATCCTACTTATGTTATTGGGATAAACCCTGAAGATAATACTGTGGTTGTCGGTATGAAAGAGGATTTGCAAGAACAAGAAATGTTTATTAGAAATGTAAATTACCTTAAATATTCTAAAATTGAAGATGGCATGGACTGTTTAGTGAAAGTAAGGTATAAACATAAAGGTGAAATGGCTACTATTACTAATGATGGCGAAAATTTAAAAGTACTGTTTCATAAAAAAGTGGGAGGTATTGCTCCAGGGCAATCGGCTGCAATTTATGAAGGAGACGATTTAATCGCTGGAGGATTTATTATAAAAAAATAAATTTTGAAGGTCTCTGAAATTTCATATCAAGAAACCAATAAATTTTCTAATCTTGTCCTTGATTACTTGAAAAAGGATGGAAAATTAAAACCCTTTGTTAATCACTTTCCAACACTAGATAATTTTGAGAAACAAATTACTGAAAAGAAAACTCATTCTATAGATAGAGTAGTTTTGGTTGATGTTTTAAGTAAGCAAAATGCAAGTTTATCTCTTTCTGAAAAATCAATATTGAATATTGTAAGCTTAAAAGAGAATTCTACTTTTACAGTAACAACAGGACATCAACTCTGCTTATTCACAGGCCCGCTTTATTTTATTTACAAGATAATTTCTACTATTAATCTGGCAGAACAGTTAGAAAAAAAATATCCTAATAATAGCTTTGTGCCTGTTTTTTGGATGGCAACTGAGGATCATGATCTCCAAGAAATTAATCATATTCATCTTTTTGGTAAAAAAATATCTTGGGACAGCAAACAAAGTGGTGCTGTTGGTAGAATGAATTTAGATGGTTTTGAAAGTATTTTAACGGAATTGAAATCAGTTTTAGGAACTTCAGAAAATGCAGATAAATTAATCTCTCTTTTTGAAAAATCATATTTAAATCATGATAACTTGGCTGATGCTACTCGTTATTTGGTAAACGAATTGTTTGGTAAGTATGGATTAGTTATTTTGGATGGTGATGAAAATAGACTGAAAGAACAATTTATTTCCATTATTAAAAAAGATGTTTTAATGCAAGGTTTTGAAGAATCCATAACTAAATGCAGTGAGGATTTAGCATCTAAATATAAAGCCCAGGCCTATGTTCGTCCTACCAATTTCTTTAAATTATCAGAAGGGAAAAGAGAATTAATAAAAGGAGAAATTTCTGTAAATGAAATAGAAAATAATCCTATTAGTTTTAGTCCAAATGTGTTGTTGCGACCGCTTTATCAGGAAACTATTTTGCCAAATATTGCTTATATTGGTGGTGGGGCTGAAGTTGCTTATTGGATGCAGTTAAAAACTGCTTTTCAACAAGAAAATATTCCTTTCCCAATTTTGATCTTAAGAAATTCTGTATTATTTATGGATGATAAACAGAATCAAAAACGACAAGCTTTAGGCTTTACTCTTAATGATTTGTTCTTGGAAGAGCATCAATTGCAAAAAAAGTTTGTGCTAAATCAAAATGATACTGCTGTATCCTTAAAGGATGAAATGGATGCTGTTGAAAATATATTTGTATCAATTACTTCTAAAACTACTGATGTAGGTCTTCATAGTAGTATAAAGTCCCAACAACAAAAACAATTAAAATCTTTTAAGCAATTGGAAGAAAAATTATTGAGATTGGCCAAGCAGAAAAATGAAAGTTCTTTAAATCAGATAAGTAAAATAAAACAGCAGTTATTTCCTGATAATAGTTTGCAGGAACGCTATGATAATTTCATTCCGTTTTATTTAAAAGGTGGGGATAACTTTATTGAAATATTAAAAGAGAATTTAAATCCACTAAACCCTAATTTTGTAGTTTTGAATCCTAAAATAAAATAGTTAAATGGAGCACGAAAAAATATTAATATTAGACTTTGGTTCGCAATACACACAACTTATTGCTAGAAGAGTAAGAGAGTTAAATATCTATTCTGAGATACATCCTTACAATAAGATGCCTCAGATTGATGGTAATTGGAAGGCTGTTATTTTGTCAGGTTCTCCGCATTCTGTTCGTGAGGAAAATGCACCTATTGCTGATTTGTCAGCAATAAAAGGTAAGTTACCATTACTAGGGGTTTGTTATGGAGCACAGCATTTAGCTCACGAATTTGGAGGAGAGGTATTACCTTCAAATACTAGAGAATACGGTAGAGCTAACTTATCTTTTGTGGATACTGAAAATGAATTAATGAAAGGTGTTCCTGCTGATTCACAAGTATGGATGAGTCATGGAGATACAATTGCTACTATTCCTGATAATTATAAAGTTATTGCTTCAACTAATGATGTGAAAGTTGCGGCTTACCATATTGAAGGTGAACAGACTTATGCTTTGCAATTTCATCCTGAAGTGTATCACTCTAAGGATGGAGCAACCATTTTGCAGAATTTTTTAGTTGATATTTCTGGTTTTCAACAAGATTGGACTCCAGCGTTATTTGTTGAAGAAACTGTTGCTGATTTAAAACAAAAAATAGGAAATGATAAAGTTGTTTTAGGACTTTCTGGTGGTGTGGATTCTACTGTTGCAGGAGTGCTTTTAAATAAAGCAATAGGAGAGAATCTATATTGTATTTTTGTAGATAATGGATTGTTACGAAAAGGAGAGTTTGAAAGTGTTCTGGAGCAATACAAAGGAATGGGCTTAAATGTTAAAGGAATAAATGCGAAAGACCGTTTTTATGATGTTTTAGCGGGAGTGTCAGATCCTGAGAAAAAACGTAAAGCAATTGGGTCAATGTTTATTGATGTGTTTGATGATGAATCAAATCAGTTAGAGAATGTAAAGTGGTTAGCACAAGGAACAATTTATCCTGATGTAATTGAGTCGGTTTCAGCAACAGGAGGACCTTCACAAACTATTAAGTCTCATCATAATGTAGGTGGCTTACCTGATTATATGAAACTTAAAATTGTTGAGCCTTTAAACACTTTATTTAAAGATGAAGTACGGAGGATTGGAAAGTCTATGGGGATTGATAAGGAGTTATTAGGAAGACATCCTTTTCCAGGTCCTGGTTTAGCAATTCGTATTTTAGGTGATATTACGCCTGAAAAAGTTAGTATATTACAAGAAGTGGATCATATTTTTATTTCTTCATTAAGAGCTGCTGGATTGTATGATAAAGTATGGCAAGCAGGAGCAATTTTCTTGCCCGTTCAGTCAGTTGGAGTAATGGGAGATGAGCGTACTTATGAATATGCAGTTGCCCTAAGAGCAGTAGAGTCAACGGATGGAATGACAGCTGACTGGGTGCATTTGCCGTATGAGTTCTTGGCAAAAGTATCCAATGATATTATTAATAAAGTAAAGGGAATTAACCGTGTGGTTTATGATATTTCATCAAAACCACCAGCTACTATTGAATGGGAATAATCAAAAAAATATTTGTTGTATTTTTACTATTATCTGTGTTTGTTTTGTCGGGTCAAACAGCAACTGATACTGTTTTTTTTGATGGGGATATTTATGTAAAGCATATTGTTAATGCAGGAGAATCACTTAAATCAATAGCTAAGTTACATAAGGTTAAAACAGCTGATATTATTGATAATAATGAGATAGAAAAGCGTCTGTATTATAATCAATTATTATACATTCCTATTTTTTATAATCAGCAAGAAAATAGGAGTAAACCCTTTGATGTAAGCATTCAAAAACAAATTGAAAATTCTTCTGAACTAAAAGATACTTCAGTATTGAATATTGCTTTGTTAATGCCTTATTTTTTGGTAAAGAATGACACCATGTTTAATGACTTTGAGGATGCTACAGGAATTCCTGATATTTATTATAAAGGTTCGGAAGTAGCTCTTTCTTTTCATTTAGGAATTGAATTAGCACTTGATTCTTTACGGAAACAAGGGAAGGATATTCGTTTACATACTTTTGATACTAATAAGGATACCTTAAAAGTACATCAAATTGTGAATTCAAAGGCTTTGGGAAATATGGATATTATTATTGGGCCTTTGTATGCTTATAATTTTAGGATTTTATGTGAAAAATATGGTGATGATACTACTAAAATATTAATTTCTCCTCTTTCTAAAAACACTAGTAATGTGAAAAAATATAAAGCCGTTTATCAGCTTTCCCCTTCTTTTCAAGTGCAGGAAAATATTATTAAGGAATATGTTTTAAAGCACCATAAACAGGATAGGGTTATTGTACTTAACGAAAAAGGGAGTGAGGGAAAATCAGCCTATATTAAAAATTTATTTTTTCAGCAGAAAAAAGAAATAGAAACCTATACTGTAGAATATACTAAGGTAGATTCTATCCGTAAAATATTTACAGAAAAGCAAGTTGTAATTATTCCTTCAGAAAATAAAGCCTTTGTGAGTAAGATTCTTGGATCTATTGGAGGTTTGGACTCTACATCATTTGTTTTTGGGTTGTATGATTGGAAAAAATATGATAATTTGGATATTCATAACCTAATGTTTTTAGATGTTAAATTCCCCGACCCTTATAGCTTTAGTAAAAATAGTAATCATGATATTTCTTTTGTTAAATTATTTCAAAAAAAGTACAATACTAACCAAGCTAAATATACACATATTGCATATAATACTTTGATGCATTTTTGTTCTGATTTTTCTTTGTTTAGGTTTAAGTCTTTAAAAGATGGAGGAAAGATAAATGCGTATTCTCCTTTACATCATTATGTTGATTATGAGCTTATTCCTGTAGAATAAGATTTATCAGTTACTTATTTGTAATTTTGCAAAACGAGTTTTGCAAAGAATTATAAAAATATTATCCCTCTTGTTTTGTATTGTTGTCTATAACAATATTCAAGCACAATGCACTATAAATGTTGATGCTGCTAATTTGCAACATATCAACTGCCCAAATGGTGGTGCAGTGGGTGTTGCTAGTATTATTCAAGCAAACTACTTAAATTATTCTTGGAAAAATATTTCTAATGGTCAGTTATATAATGGTGGTGGTGGGAATGGTGGTACTTCTAGGAGTGATTTAGATGTTGGGTTTTATGTAGTGACAGCAAGTTCTCCCTATAATGGTTCTTGTCCTTCAATTTTTTATTCTGATACTTTTGAAATAATAGAGGCAGCAACCGTTTTCCAATTCAACCCTACTCAAGCTTGTCCTAGTTTATGTAATGTTTTAGTTTCTGCTATTATGGGGGTTGCTATACCAAGCGTAAGTTATACTTATCAATTTGATAATAACCCAATAATTAGTTTGCCCAATAGTTTACCTAATCAGTGTGGAGGCCCACATACTTATGAGTTATTTGCAAATGGAATCTCTTGTGGAATTGAAAATATAGGGGTAAGCCAGTTTGCACAAATGAACTTATTGACCTCAGTAGTTAATGCTACTTGTGTTCAGTCAGGGTCAGCAACAGTAAGTATTACTGGGGTGGGAGCTTCAGCAATAAATACTTATTGTATTTCTACACCACAATACAATAACTATACTACTATTGATGATGTAGTTTTTATTGGTGATAATACAAGTATATCAAACAATACATTAAGCACCTGTGATACTTATCAAGATTATACTACCCAATCAGCTGATGTGACCCCTGGAAATTCATATTCCTTAGATATTGATTTAGGAACCTGTCATACAGGTGGTTTTGCTTTGATAGATATTGCTAACCTATATGTTGATTGGAATATAGATGGAGATTTTAATGATTTAGATGAATGGGTAGGGCAAGTTAGTCCAACTCAAAGTCCTTCTTCACATAGTTTTGTAATTAATGTTCCTGTTGGAGCTATCCCTGGGCAAAGTAGAATGAGGATTGTGGCTCAGAATTATCAATACCAAGCTACTAATCAAGCTAATTCTTGTGATAATAATTTCGCTTGGTTTGGTTCTACAGAGGACTATACTATTGTCGTAAATGGAGCTGTAGCTACACCTGTAAATTATTTGTGGTCTGATGGGCAAATTACAGCAACAGCAACTAATTTAAGTGCAGGAGCCTATACGGTTACTATTACAGATGACAATGGGTGTTCTGCAACTGATACTGCAATAGTTAGTGGATCTGGAAATGTATCTGTAGTGGCAGGGACAAATCAAACACTTTGTAATGGGGGAGTCCCTAATAATTTAACTGCCACAGGCAGTAGTAGCGGTTCATATAGTTGGTTGCCTCCATCTGATTTCACGAATCCAAACTTGCAAAACCCAAGTTTTAATGGGGGGATAACTGCAACTTCAGTATATACGGTAACCTTTACAGATGTAAATGGTTGTATTGATACCGATATTGTTACTATTACTACTAATCCTGTGCCTACTGTTACGCTTTCAGCAGTGCCAAATCCTGCTTGTATAGGTGATGATATTGTGTTAACGGCATCAACATCTATTCCTGTAAATAGGTACAGATTTCAATACAATACGGGCAGTGGTTGGGTAAATATGACCAGTCCAGGGTTTGATACAATAAACCCAGTTACTTTTTTTAATATATCGACCACTACTCAATTTCGTGTTAAAGTCAGTGAGGATAACGGCTGTACAAACAGTAGCTGGTCATCAATAATAACGGTTCCTATCAATACGATAGTTACCCCACTAATAAGTCACAACTAAATTTAATTAATAATCAAAAACGTTAAGGTCATGAAAACAACAAGCAAATTACTGAAATCAATAGCGATAATCGCTTTGTTATTAGGAAGCAACCAATTGGTTGCTCAAACGAACACATCCCCAACACAAACGGTATGTGCAGGTTCACTTGCTGAACCCTATTTAATTACCCCTCCTACTCCTGGGTCAACTTATCAGTGGTTATTAAGTGCTGGAGGTACGCTCAATAATGGAGCAACTACTGATAATGTTACAGTAGATTGGGGAGTAACTCCTGGAAACTATACTATTACGGTTACTGAAACAGATGTAAATGGTTGTCAAGGTGCACCAGTAACAGTTGATGTTACTGTAATTCCATTGCCAACTGCAACAATAGCCACTTCACAAACGGCTTGTTTAGGTTCGGTAATTCCTGATTTATCTGCTATTGGAGCTAATGTTACATGGTATGATGATGCAGCACTTACTAGCCAAGTTGGTGTTGGAAATAACTTTGCTACAGGACAGACTGCAGTAGGTTTTTATACTTATTATGTAACTGAATCATTGAACGGATGTGAAGGACCTTCAGTTCCTGTTACTTTAGAGATTTATGCAATTCCATCAGCACCATCTGCAGTTAGTCTGACAGCTTGTTTAGGTTCAGTAATTCCTGATTTAACAGCAACAGGAATAACACTTACTTGGTATTCTGATGCTGGTCTTACTGTAGTTGTAGGGAATGGAGCAATATTTGCAACCGGACAAACTACAGCAGGAATTTATACTTATTATGTAAGTGAAACAGATGTGAATGGTTGTGAGAGTGCGGGAACTCCTGTAATCCTTGAAATTTATGCATTACCAACATCACCAGTTGCTGCCAATGAAGCGGCTTGTGAAGGAAGTGCAATTCCTGATTTAACGGCTACAGGATCTTCAGTAGTTTGGTATTCTGATGCAGCCTTAACAACTGTAGTCGGTAATGGTTCTTCTTTTGCAACAGGGCAAACTACAGCAGGAATTTACACTTATTTCACAACACAAACAGATGCAAATGGATGTGAAAGTAATGCGGCAACTGTAACCCTTGAAATCTATGCATTGCCAATTGCACCTTTAGCAATAAATGAAGTCGCTTGTGAAGGAGGGGTAATTCCTGACTTAACAGCTACAGGCTCAAACTTAACTTGGTATTCTGATGCAGGTTTAACTACTGTTGTTGGTAATGGATCTAACTTTTCAACAGGAGAAACTCTTGCTGGAGTTTATACTTATTATGTAACTGAAATTAATGTAAATGGTTGTGAAAGTGCTGGGACTTTGGTTACTTTAACTATCAATTCATTTACAACTATTCCTTTAGTTTCTAATCAAACAGCTTGTTTCGGAACATCTATTCCTGACTTGACAGCAACAGGAGTTGGTATTTCTTTTGCTTGGTATTCTGATGTTGCTCTTACTGCAGTTGTAGCAAATAATTCACCTTTTGCTACCGGACAAACAGCAGTAGGTACATATACTTATTATGTTACAGAATCGCAAAATGGTTGTCAAAGCCCTTCTGCAACTGTAACCTTAACTATTTACGCTACACCAACAACAGGACCAATTAGTCACTGGTAATATATGCGCAAACTAAAAGTTATTATATTATTGCTTATTGCGTTTGCTACACAAGTTGTGGCACAAAGTACTGTGCATCTTTGTGCAGGAACTAACCACAATTTTGGAGTACCCTATACTATTGGGTCCTCTTATAATTGGCAGGTGCAAGCAACTAATGCTATTGCAACTATTTCTTCAGGTAACGGAACGGAACACATCATCATGGACCTTAACAATTCGGGTGTGTTTCAGTTATTGGTTGAAGAAACGGATGTAAATGGTTGTAATGGATACGATAGTATTTTAGTGGAAATACACGCATTGCCTAATCCGAATATATTTGCTTTAGGACCTATTTCTTTTTGTGAGGGAGATAGTGTTCTGCTGCAAGTAGATTCAAACTATGTGGCTCAAAGTTGGAATAATGGAATGACTACAATTTATACCTATGCCGATACAACAGCTAATTATTTTGTAAATGTAATTGATACGAATGGCTGTAGTAATAGGAGTAATATAATTAATGTTGATATGCATCCTAATCCTGAAGCTAATTTTATAGTGGATGGAATTTGTGTAAACACAGCAAGTAAGCTGCTGAATACTTCCACAGTGAGTATGGGAAATATTGTGTCAAGTATTTGGTATTTAGGAAATGGAGAGGTAGTAAATGGAGATAGTTTATCGCATACCTATACTTTTGCGGGGGATTATTTTACTCAGCTGTTTGTTACTTCTGATTATGGTTGTGTTGATTCAATAGGAAAGTTTTACACTATTTATAAGAATCCTATTTCTAGTTTTGAGTACACTCCTTTTACAGTTTCTACTTTACAGCCAGAAATGAATTTTATAACAAATACAACTAATTATAACTCCTTTAGTTGGGATTTTGGTGATTCAATTTATAGTTTTATTTCTTCCCCTATACATGAGTTTGAAGCATCAGGAACCTATGAGGTTTGGCTAACTGTTGCTGACAGCAACCAATGTGTCGATTCAGTGATGCGCAGAATTACTATGTATTATGATTTTGTATTGTATGTACCTAATGCTTTTACGCCAAATGATGATGGCGAAAATGATCAGTTTGGCCCTCAAGGTTTAAGAATGGAGGAATATAAATCTTATTCATTTTATATTTATAACCAATGGGGAGAGATAATTTTTGAAACAGAAGATATCAATGAGTGGTGGGATGGTGTTGATTGCCCGCATGGATCGTATGCTTGGGCTATTGTAATCGTTGATGAACTAGGTGCGAAACGTAAAGAAGTGGGAAGTGTACTATTGATTAAATAATTACCTTAAATCAATTGCTTCAACTCCTGGGTAGTCCACAGTATTAAAAATAAAAGGAGCAACAGCAGTATTGCTTTTGAAATTGGTTACTAAATAAGTGTATGTTCCTCCATTTTTATCAAGTATAGTAATTTTGTGTAATTGGTTTTTAGCAGCATCTACTACTAAAGTTACCTTCATAAATGCACCACTTTCTTTAGGAAATAAATCAATGATTTGTAAGCGCTTCCCGTTTTCTGACTCAGCTCCCACATAACTATATTTATAACCTTCTTCATAAATAGTGAATAGTTTGTTTGGACTCATCATCTGGTCTTCAGGGTCATGCTCCATTATCTGTACTTCGTTCATGTCTGCTAAGTAAATCCATTGGCTCTCCCCATCATTAATGATGATTTGCTCCTCCATTTCTAATCTAAACATTTCCTCTTGCAACACTAAAATTCCTTTTTGTTTTTCATTAATGTTCTGATTTTTGTTTTCAAAAATGAAATCAAAACCAACTGTCATGTTTTTGTATGATTTTGTTGTTATACTTAGCCTGTCAAGTACATCTTTAGCTACTTGTTCCTGAGCAAAAAGGGTAGTGCTGAAAGCAATTAAAAGGGTAGTGAGTAATTTAGTCATTGTTATTTAATTTTTTTAATAATTCTTCTAATTCCATTT
>Ga0308025_1001320_pt1 | contig 11863 bp, 9 predicted proteins | sample Neamet422_FD_201298 | JGI IMG/M metagenome (GOLD analysis project Ga0308025, IMG submission 201298) | Marine microbial communities from water near the shore, Antarctic Ocean - #422 | ecosystem: Environmental > Aquatic > Marine > Unclassified | place: Southern Ocean | collected 2014-10-03
CTCTTTCTGGTGACTGTTCTGACAAATCACCGGTGGCATTTAGATTTGTAAAATCAACTTCTATAAATTCAAAAATTGCTTCAAATGTTGTGTTTGAATTAAGGGTTGTTGTTAAAGAGGCTTCGGCAGAATCATTTCCACTCCATCCAATAAATTCATATCCTTCATCAGCAGTAGCTGTAATAGTCACCTCAGTCCCTTCATCATAGGCACCCCCTTGGGATACTGTCCCACCAAGTCCAGCACTGACTGTTAGGGTATATTGGGTTGGCGATGGTGCTTCCATTTCTAATTCATCACTACAACTAAGAATTGTTAATGATATTATTATTAAGTAAATATTTTTCATTTTGAATGGTTTAGGTTAAAATTTTTAATAATTTTTTAAAGTGTACAAAGTTAAATTTTTTTTCTTAAGACGTCACTAATTAGCTTTAGTGGTGTTTTATTTAATAATAATGGCACAACTCAAAGCTGTTTTAATCCATTGATATCATTGCCATAACCTAAGAAATATAAAAGGCAGTTTAGGGAATTTTTGTAACGTGGTGGGTGATAATCATGTCCCCTGTCCCATCCCTTAGGGTTGGGACAATGGGACACATAAATAACCTAAAAGTTTCCAAACATTCTTTGCTTTCTAAACATGGGGTGGGGTTTTTAGAACCGTTTTTTATTTAGACACTAGTTCTTGTAGTTAGTATTTAACTCCTAACCTCAGCATTTAAGACCCTACATACATTGCACCTCAAATATCTACTCTAATATGTTGATAAACAGTATTTTAGGTATTTATTAATGCGTGGTTGTCCTTAGGTGTTGACTGGTATAGGGGGATGTAATCACTTGTGATAAGTCTATAATTATAATTGTTTGTGAAAAAACCTATTCAAAAGATATTATAGTTAGATACTTGAATAGAATTATCTACTAAAACAATAAAACGGTTATGCTTTTATAAAGTATAGCCGTTTTTATATTATTAACGAGGGCTATCCATTTAAGGAAGTATGAACAAATCTTCAACTGAACAACTTAAAGTCTTTGAAATCTTCAATGCTAACACGGTAGATGGAACATATACTCCATTTTCTATGGCATTAATACTCTTTCTTGAAACCTCAGCTTTTATAGATAATTCTTGTTGAGTAAAACCACAAGACTTCCTTAGTTGTTTTAAATTATTTAAAAGTTTTGAATGGTTTTTGCCCATAGTTATTCCTTTTCATATTTTTCAACGGCATCAGTTAATTCCTTTCCAGTATTTGGATAGAGATATCCTGCGATCATTGTTCCAATTCCAATTAATCCAACCAAAGCACCAACACCTTTTAGTATATTCCCAATTGCATAATATCCAAGAAGATATAGACCAATACCAACAAAAATTGTGATGACACCGTTTCTACGATAGTCTATTGGTTCCTTTTTTCTTTCATCAAAAATATTCAGCAATTCTTCCAATTTGGAAGAGTCATCTAAATGTTTGGAAATCTCTATTATAGTTTTATTCTTATCATTACTTTCTTTATACAGCCAGAAAAATACAGCGAGTGGAATTATGATTCCGGTTAACATTCCAAAAATTGGTATAATAATATTTTGATCCATAATTTATTTTTATTAATGTAACGCAAACGTAACATTTATTTTTATGATACGCAAACGTTACATTCAAATATTTCAATTTCCTTGAAATCCAAAACCTCAGCATTTAAGACCTTACATACATTGCACCTCAAATATCGTATCTAATATAATAACAAACAGCGTATTAGGGATTTATTAATGCGTGGTTGTCCTTAGGTGTTGACAGGTATAGGGGGGTGTAATCCAGTTTCCCCTGTAACTCCATACCACCACTTACCTAAGAGAAGATCCTTGTGTTGGAGTTTTAGGGGTATTTTTTATTCCTTATTATTTTTTCTTTAACTATATCGAGATTCATGTACCTATTAAAATATGGTGTCAAAAATTTATATGTTAGACTTTTTTGGGCAAAGAATTCATTATCATATTCCCGAATCTTGTCCTTATATACAAACTTTCTTAACTCATTATATAGTCTTTAGTTTTATGTCATCCAAAAAAGTTTAATCAAATACCCATAATAGCTATAGCCCATTAATTGTTAAGTTATAATCTAATATTTCATCACCGCTTGTTTTGTCTGAAGTATTTACAACGTATATATAAAATGTCGCTCTTGACTTTTATAAATGAACTAAAGTCTGAGACAGTGCCTTCTGAACCAGTTTCATCAGGTATAATCTCATAGTTGAAGTATTGACCATTAACTTTTATTATTGTCCAAAATAAGGCTTCATTTAAATATTGGCGTGACCAAAACCTTATTTGATAAAAAGAGTATTTAATGTGCTTGATTAGGAACCGCTTTGAAGCTTCCTGTGACGGAAGCTACTTTGATAGAAAACACCCTTTTGATTGTGATTTCTATTATAATGATAAATGGCGTCTAATTCATTAGACACCATTTAAAACTTAACTTAACTATATTCTAACTACTTAAGCTGTTGGATTAGTTCCAAAGCAGCCCTTACATTAGCGCACAAAGAATCATAATCTTCATTAGCCAATATCTCTTTTGAGATCAGCTTTGATCCCATACCCACGCAGGTAACTCCTGCATCAAACCATTCCTTTAGATTGGATGGGTCAGTTGATACACCACCGGTAGGCATTATTGAAGTCCATGGTTGAGGACCTTTAATCGCTTTTACAAAGCCAGGACCGTAAGTACTTCCTGGAAATAATTTGACGATTTCACATCCCATTTCCTCGGCTTGTGCAATTTCTGTTAAGGATCCACATCCTGGAGACCATAATACTTTCCTACGGTTACAAACTAGGGCAATATCTTTTCTAAATACTGGAGTCACAATAAAATTAGCCCCGGAGAGCATGTATTGTGAAGCTGCAGAAGCATCTGTCACTGAACCTACCCCAAGAATCATTCCCGGTAATTCAGCAATTGCATATTTGATTAATTGATTAAAAACCTCAATCGCAAAGTCACCACGATTAGTAAATTCCATTAGTCGTGCACCTCCATCATAACAAGCTTTAAGTAAAGCTTTAGCCACAACAATGTCGCTATGATAAAATAGGGGAACCATCCCAGATTCCTCCATTTGTTTTACTATCTGTAGTCTTGTAAATTGAGCCATAATTTGTGTTATCGAGCAACACGCCCTGATGCATCTCCTCCCATTAATTTTTCTACTTCTTCAACCGTTACTAAGTTTGTATCCCCTTTTATAGTATGCTTTAAACAAGAAGCTGCTACTGCAAAATCAAGTGCATTTTGATCATCTTCCGGGTATTTTAGTAATCCATAAATCAATCCTCCCATAAATGAATCACCACCCCCAACTCTATCTACTATATCGGTGATTTGATATTGGCGGGTTTCATACATTTTTGATCTGTCGTATAGTACTCCAGCCCAAGTATTATGCGAAGCTGAGATGGAGCCTCTTAAGGTTGTGATTACTTTTTTAGCTCGTGGAAATTTTTCCATCATCTGTTTGCAAACTGATAAAAAAGCTTCTGCTTTTACATCATGTCCATGTTTATGTACATCAAGTCCATCAGGGTGAATACCAAAATGTTTTTCAGCATCTTCTTCGTTTCCTAAGATAATATCACAGTAAGAAGTTAGTTCTGACATTACTTTTTCTCTATGATTATCATCACAATATTTCCAAAGTTTTGCTCGATAATTTAAATCTGTAGAAATGGTAATTCCTTTTTCGCTTGCGGCTTTTACAGCCTCTAAACATACATCAGCTGCTCCTTGTGAAATAGCGGGTGTAATACCTGTCCAATGAAACCATTCAACTCCATCAAAAACTGTATTCCAGTCAATCATTCCTGCTTTAATTTCTGAAATAGCAGAGTGTGCTCTGTCATAGACTACTTTACTTCCTCTAGAAACGGCACCCGTTTCTAAGAAATAAATTCCAAGGCGGTCTCCACCAAAAACGATTTTATCTATACCAACACCACGTTTACGCAGTTCCATCATTGCACAATCTCCAATATCATTTTTTGGTAAACGGGTTACAAAATCAACAGGGACACCGTAATTTGCCAAGGAAACGGCAACATTAGATTCTCCACCGCCGTAAACAGCATCAAAACTGTTCGCTTGTGAAAAGCGTAAAAACCCTTGAGGAGCTAGTCTCAACATAATTTCTCCAAAAGTGACTACTTTATTCATTTCCTTACTTATAATTATTAAATTCCTAGTGCTTGTCCTCCTCCAACTTGAATCGTTTCTGCTGTTAAGAAAGCAGCATCTTTGCTAGCTAAAAATGAAACAACACCAGCTACGTCTTTTGGTTGCCCTAGTCTTCCTAACATAATGTTATTTTTCCATGAAGCAAAAACTTCTGGTTTTGTGGATTTAATTTGTGCATGAAAGGGTGTATCTATAGTTCCTGGAGAAACTGCATTTACTCTAATACCATATTCTGCTAAATCTTTTGCTAAAGCTCTGGTTATTGTGTGTACTCCTGCTTTTGAAGTTCCATAAATACCTGCTCCAGGTCCACCTGCATTCCAGCCTGCATTTGAGGTATAATTTATGATGGTTGCATTTTCTCCTTTTTTAAGAAATGGAATTGCTGCTCTTGAACAGAAAAATGTTGAGTCTAAATTCAAAGCCATTACAAATCTGTAAAATTCGGTGGTCATTTCTTCAAAACGAGATCTACCACCCAATCCTCCAGCATTATTGACTAACACATCAATTCTGCCATATTTTTCTCCAATTTTTTGAATGTTTTCCGTCACCTGTTCATCTTTAGTGACATCAAAACCATAATATTCCGCAGTAATACCTTCTGCAGTAAGTTCCTCTACACGTTTAGCTCCAGCTTCATCTTCAATACCATTTAGAATAACGGTATATCCATCTAGTCCTAATCTTCTAGCTACTTCAAAACCGATTCCGCCAGTGGCTCCTGTTACAATTGCTATTTTATTATCTGCTTTACTCATTCTTTTACTTTCTTTTAATTGTTTAAAATTTAATCTGTGATTGTTTTTCTTACGGGCTCTATAGTTTTTATTAAAATAAAAATTGATAATACACCCAAGAGAACCGATACCGTAATTGCAATAAATGCTGGAGTATAGGATGCTGTTGTAATTTGCCCAATAAACCAATTCATGATCATTGGTGAAACGGCAGCAATGGTTCCAGCCAAACCTGCCAAAGTTCCTACCGAAGGACCTCTAAATAGATCGCTTGATATGGTTTGTACATTTCCAATAGCAAATTGAAATCCAAAAAGGACTACACCTGCTAAGTAAATAAAGGTCATAAAATTATTTTCTCCAACAAATTGAATGATGGAGACGAATCCAATAAACACCAACAATCCTCCAATGGTAATTGTTATTTTTCGTGCAGCATCAACTGATTTTTTTTTCATAAGATATCCAGAAAACCAACCTCCAAAGATACTCCCTGCAGCGGCCATTAAATAGGATATCCACATAGTAGCTGCAATTTGTTCAATGCTTAATTCAAATGTTTTATTAAGGTAAATGGGCATCCATCCAGCAAAGAACCACCAAATGGGTTCAATGAAAAAACGGCACATAAGGACTCCCCATGATTGTTTGTAGCTTAAAATCTGACTTACGGAAAGACTCTTGGCTTTTGTTTTGCTTTCAACTTCGTTTTTATCAATTCTATCAGCAAGGATAAGATCTCTTTCTTCTTGAGTTACCCATGGGTGTTTTTCTGGTGTAGACTTATTGAGAAATAACCAAGGGATTACCCACAATAAACCAACAGCACCTAAAATAATATAGGTTGTTTTCCACCCAAAACGCGCATAAAGGAAAACGATAACAAAAGGGGCAATGACATTTCCGATAGAGGCTCCAGAATTAAAAATTCCTTGTGCAAAAGCTCGCTCTTTTACGGGAAACCACTCTCCATTACTCTTTACAGCTCCTGGCCAATTTCCTGCTTCTCCAAGGCCTAAAAGCCCTCTGACAATCGACAGCGAAATTAAGCCACGTGCAAAGGCATGAAACGCAGAGGCTAATGACCAAACAATGATTGAAATTACAAAACCTAATCGGGTACCTATTTTATCATATAATTTTCCAGATAGAAATTTTCCAGCTGCATAAGTTGCCATAAACACATTTAGCATGATTGCATAATCTGCATTATCCATCCCTAGATCTTTCCCCATTTCAGGCCACAATAATGCAAAAGCCGTTCTGTCTATGTAATTTATCACTGTAGCGATAAATATAAGAAAGATGATCCACCACCTTAATCCTTGAATTTTCATTATTTATTTTAAAAATTTTGAAACAACTAATTTATACGTTATAACAATATTGATAGAGTATCCCAAAATGTTTTTTCATTGTATTTTTGGCTTCCAAAGCGTCTTGACTTCGTATTGCATCTAAAATGGCTTTGTGTTCTTGAATTCCATTAAAAGCTGTATCCTTATCACAAACATGATGTTTTTCAAAATTGGTTATTATTTCAGGTGTAATTTTCAACATAAAAGTATTTATGGTTGGATTACCACTAGCTTTAGCTATTGCAAGGTGAAATAATAAATCTTCTTGAACTGCATCCACTCCTCTAATTACTTTATCAGAATAATTAGCTAAACAATCTTCCATATGAATTAGATCACCTTCAGTTCTCCTAAGAGCAGCTAATTTGACACCCTTTAATTCTAAAAAAATACGTGCTTCCACTAGATCTTTGAATGTAGATTTTGGAAGGCCTAAAATATCATCAATCATTCCAATTAATGCAGTAGTACCAATATCTGCTATAAAAGTTCCACTTTGCGGGATAGATTTAACTAGTCCAAAATACTCTAGGGTCTGTAGTGCTTCTCTTAGATTATTTCTTGATACACTAAATTTTTCTGAAAGCATTCTTTCTGAGGGTAATTTATCACCAGGCTCAAGGTTTTTGAAATTAATTAATTCCTTCAGTTTATCTATAATTCTCTTCTGTACTCCTTGAATATCACTATCTATTAACATTTGTAACTATAAAAATTAAAATTTACTGGAATCAAAAATAATCAATTCTACTTTAGAAATTGAGCAAACATAATACTAACTCAGGCTAAAAATGTCTTACTAAAATTTAGCATGAAAAATCCATTATTACTTCATAATTCTCAAACCGAATAATTAACTTAAAACATGGTATTGGGAAAGTAATAATGGATTAATTATTAAGACGAGATTTTTTTAATAACCGTCATTTTGAGTAATAACTCCTCCACTTGCAAGAACTTCAGAGACAGGAATAGGAAATATGTGGTAATTATTATTAACACTCTGTCCCATTTCATCGTCTACAGTTCCTGTTCTGACTAAATCAAACCATCTATGACCTTCAAAAGCCATTTCTAGTCTTCTTTCGTCAGCAATCGCTTGTTTTACGTCTGACTGGGAACTAACTGTTCCAGTTAAACTTGTCAAACCAGCTCTTGTTCTGATAGGGTCTAATAAAGCCAAAACCGTATCAGCAGGAGTACCATTTGCATTTAAAGCTTCAGCATATAATAAAATGATATCTGTTAATCTTAACTCAATCCAGTCATGTTCGCTTCCTAAACCGCCTTCTTTTGGAAATTTAATTGCTTTTAAACCATCGTCACTAAGGGTTGTAGCTCTTCTTAAATCAGTTCCACCACCCTCAGCATCACTAGTATCAAATGCAGCTACTAAATTTGGATCTACAGGGAAGTCAGATTTCGAATCATCTCCAACAAACCAATTCCAGAAATCAGAACCGAAAGAGTATTCATCTACGATAGAACCAGAAATTTGAGTTGCAAAAATTATTTCTGAATTCCCAGATTCATTTGATGCTCCAAAAATATCATTGAAGTTAGGTTCCAAAGTAATTCCTGCACCGGCAGCTCCATTTATTACAGCTGCAAGTTGAGTTTCTGCATTAGAAAAATCTCCCATTGTAGCATATACTTTACCAAGTAAGCCTTGTGCAGCATATTTAGACGCTCTTCCGTCTACAATTGTAGTGCTTAAACCAATAATTGCAGCATTCAAATCAGGGATGATTACACTGTTGTAAACCTGGTCAGCTGTTTGTCTTCCTAAGATAGAGGTATCAGTTAAACTAGGAGCTGCAGAAAGATTTACAGTTACAGGACCAAAAGACTTTACTAATTTGAAATAAGATAACGCTCTTAAAAATTTAGCTTCAGCTATTTGTGTAGCATTTGATGAATTTTCAATGACATTGTTTGCACTTAAAATTGACTTATACATTGCTGTATAAAGAGGTCCAAAAAACTGATCCTCCATTGTTGTCAAATTACTTGTGAATATGTCAAATTCAGTATAAGGTGCTTCTAGCATCAATGCATTGTCAGCCCTGAATTCAGCCATTACAGCTAATGGAGTAACACTACCCAATTGATAATAATATGCTGCATTTAATACTCCACCAAAATCTGTTAAAGAATCTGCACTAGCAAAGTTAGATGGGGATTGGTCCAAGTCTGTTGAACATGCTGTCATTATTAACAACGATCCCAATAATATATTTATATATTTCATTTTTTTTTATTTAAAAGTTAATATTTAAACCTAAAGTAAAACTTCTAACAACTGGCATTGCTCCAACTTGTGCACCATAGATTGTAGGGTCAGTTCCTTTTACACCTTCAGGATTGTAAGAAGTATAATTATCTCCCATAATATAAAATAAGTTAGATCCAGCTAGATAAGCTCTAACAGAATTCAAGCCTAGGTTATTAATTAAAGAAGAATCAAAAGAGTAACCAATAGTTAAATTCCTCAATGCTATAAATGAGGCATCTTGTATCATTGCATCAGTTTGATTTCTATTTCTTTCAATCAAACCACTATTTGCAGGAATATCTCCACTTGCTAATCTACCACCCCATTGAGATCCATAATAAAGCGGGTCAATGTTGTAAACTTCTGCTCCATGTGATCCTTGAAACTGGAATGAAGCATCAAATTGTTTGTAGCTCATATTTTGAGACATACCCCAGTAAAAGTCTGGTGTATTTTGACCAATTTTAACTAAGTCTCCACCATCCTCAACAGATCGTGTTCTGTCGATAACGCCGTCTCCATTTTGATCTACTACATAAGATTCTCCAGACTGATTGTTTGGATGTCTAGTGCCATCTGCTAAATAAGCCATTTCAACTTCACCTGTAGTTTCTAATCCCCACATCTCTCCGATTTCACCACCTACGTAGTTTCTAAATACAGCTCCTCTACCACTTTGACCAAAAATTTGTTGTGGTAATTCATCTAAACCACCTAAGTAAGTGATTTCAGTATTCACTGTAGATAAGTTGGCATTCATGTTCCATGAAAAGTTAGAGTTGCTAGCTAAAAGTGCACCAAATTCGAATTCTAAACCAGAACTTGTTACATCTCCAACATTAAGGATTGAAGATGGATTTCCTAATACTTCAGATTGTGCTTGATTAATTAATATGTCGTTAATATCAGACGTATAATAATCAATACCTAGAGTTATACGATTATCTAACAATCCAAGATCAACCCCAAAGTTGGTCTCTGTATTTGTTTGCCATGTCAAATCTGGATTTGGCGAGTTTGAAGGAATCAAAAATCCTGTTCCATAAATTGTCGCTGCAGGAGATAAAAGGCTTAATGAATTGTATGAACCCAAGAAAGAAGTAGTTCCTAATGAACCTGTGCTAAATCTTAATTTTAACTTGCTTAGTGTTTCATTATTTTCTAAAAATGATTCGTTGTGAATATTCCATCCAAAAGAAAGTGCAGGGAATGTTTCGTATCTTTTGTTAGCTCCAAAACGGGAATCACCATCTCTTCTTAAAGAAACTGTTGCCAAATAGCGATCATTGTATGCGTAGTTAATTCTTCCGAATACACTCTCTCGTACTCTAGTTTCTTTTCTTTCAGAAACGCTGATATCTGAAGGAGCAAACAAATTGAAATTAAGAATAGCTTCATCAGGTACATTTACCCCACTTAAACTAGTTCCTATAAACTTTGTCGTTTGAACTTCAACTCCTGCTACCGCAGCAATATCATGGTTTCCAATCACCTTTGCATAATTTAAAGTAGTCTCACTCAATAAGGTAGATACTTTTAGATCGGTTTGTCTCATAAAAGTTTGAGAAGTTCTTGCTCTAGAATCAAAACCAAGGAGTCTATGAGAATACGTTTGAGAATCTCTAATGTCTCCACCTAAAACTGTTTTAACATTCAATCCTTCAATAATATCGTATTGCAAATATCCATTTAAGTTTGCAAAATAAGATTTTTCCCAACTTTCTGTGTTATCAAGCTTAGCTGCTGGACCTGCATCACCAGAACCACCAATACCATTGTTTGCTCTACCATAATGCCAGTCTTGTGCTGCCATTCCTGGCTCTAATTCATAAATACTACTTGCTTCGTATCCAGAACCTCTGTATCCATTATCAAAAGCAGCTTTTCCTAAAGCTTGTGCTTGAGCATCCATTTGTTGAACAAATGCAATCGTTTGTGCAGTGTGATATATTGGATGAACACCATAAGATCTCAATAAATCTCTCATGTCATGACCTAAAATATCTCTTTTAGATGAAAATCCATTGGCACTGATTCCAGCACTTAGTTTATCATTCAATTTTGCGTCAACGTTCATACGATAGTTTAATCTTTCATATCCTTGTGTGATCACTACCCCTTCAATATCCTGATATCCAACAGATGCAAAGTACTTTACGTCTTCACTACCACCACTCATACTAAAGTCATGACTTTGTGTTTGCCCGTTTTGAAAAAGCCAATCCTCCGGACTAATTGCACCTGGAGAATTTTCATAAGAATTTAATCTAAATTCTAAAAATGCAGGATCATTATTTGCAACAGTACTTGTCCAGTTTCCAGCAGCAATTTCTGCTCTTGCAGTAGCAGCCCATTCTGGTCCTGACTGTAAGATATTTTCTCTGTATTTATTTGAAGTACTCGTGTAAGCATTGTAGCTAAATGTAGCTTTACCAGCCACTCCTTTTTTAGTAGTTATCAAAATAACACCATTTGCTCCTCGAGAACCATAAATTGCAGCTGAAGCAGCATCCTTTAGTACTTCTATACTTTGAATATCATTTGGATTTACAGATTGAATACCTCCTGAGATTGGATATCCGTCTACAACTACCAATGGATTAGAGGCTCCTGAAATAGAAGAGGCAGCCCTAATTTGAATTTTTGGTGCAGCACCTGGTGAACCGTCCTGATTTTGAATCAAAACACCCGCCAATTTTCCTGCTAAAGCATCATCAACACGTGCAGTTTGAACAGCAGCAACTTCACTACCTCCAATTTTTGCAACAGCACCTGTGATTTGTGACCTTTTTCGTGTTCCGTATCCAGTTACAACAATTTCGTCCAATTGATTTTGATCTTCTTGAAGAACAACACTGATGCTGTCTTGACCTGTAAATTGGATAACTTCGCTAGAATACCCTAAATAAGATATTTGAACGTTTTGGTCAGCTTCAACTGAAATGGTAAAATTACCATTAAAGTCTGATGTTGTTCCATTGCTTGTTCCAAGTACAAATATAGTTGCACCTGGAATTGGTAGACCATCTGCGCCAGTTACATTTCCACTAATTTGTGCTTGTGAAAAACCAAGGGTAGTCCCCAGGAATAAAATCAGCAGTGATAAATAGGATTTAATTTTCATAGTATTTAAAAGTTTAGTTAATTAAGTTTTTTAAGGAATCAAATCCTTTATAAATGAAAAACAAAATGAGTTTCAATACTTATTTTTTTTATTTGGTTTTCC
>Ga0308025_1001322_pt1 | contig 11857 bp, 8 predicted proteins | sample Neamet422_FD_201298 | JGI IMG/M metagenome (GOLD analysis project Ga0308025, IMG submission 201298) | Marine microbial communities from water near the shore, Antarctic Ocean - #422 | ecosystem: Environmental > Aquatic > Marine > Unclassified | place: Southern Ocean | collected 2014-10-03
CAGAAGTGTAAAGTGAGATGTTATCATTGGTATTCGCGAGATAAAAAATTGAGGATGGCAATCCATTTCGTGCGATGACCATGTATTCATCAGGCTCAATTTCCCAACTGGATGAATTCGCAGCATCGAAATCAACAATGGATGTCGAATTGAAGTACAGAATTTTTGAAGCCTTATTGGTCAAATACCAATCTCGAACATCGACGGTTGTGTTTCCCGAGTTATGAATCTCCATCCATTCGCCACCCGGCCAACTTGCATCATCGAAACCGTTTGGGTTTGGAAGTGCTTCATTGAGACAGATGTCACCAGTACAAGCCAACGAGCGGCTGGAAGTTGCAGGTGTTTCAGGTGTATCATCAAGAGATGAAATTCCGAAGGGAACGATTGTTGAAATTACCATGAGGCTTGCGAGGCAGAGGGAGCGAACGACGGCATTCATGGTATCACCAACATGCAATCGATTCGGTCTAAGGGCATATCACTTTCCCCAAGCCTTTCCGAAGAATGGCTTTGTCCAGTTCACAGGAATCCGACATTATCGACCAAATTAGCGAATAAGAGGTACGTAATTGGAACCAAAATAACACCCATTGCGTGACTCCGACGAATACCGAGTCGTGGAGGTAAGAGCCCAAGCATGGTCCCCACAATCAGGACGGCTAATCCGATGAAGCCAGTGCTGACAAACACCAGAGCAGCGACAAAAACAATGACACTCATAATCATCTGTTGCAATGGAATTGCCGCGTGGAGTCGTAACATACCTTTTCCGACGTATCGCATAATTGGCATAGCCATAAGACCAGCAGCAAGCGTGATGGCCAACAAGCGAATGAAATCTGCAGTTGGCTCAAGACTACTCCATGTGTCGACAGGATACATTGCTTTGAGTGCCAAGGTTGCACCAGAACGGGAACGACCGATGATGTAGAGGAATCCAAGGACACATACTGTGACTGCAGTATTTACCGCAGAAAGAATCGCAATGATCTCCAAATCTTGCTTGGTTTGGGGGCCTTCGACACCCTCCTCGGATTCTGCTTTTGCGATTTCGAGTAGTTCGTCATCAGATAATTCAGTGAGTCGACGAGTTTCCCAATCCATTCCAAAGCCTTGCTTTCCTTGTAATTTAGCAGCTACGTTACGCCCACCCATTACAAGGACAGTCGCTTGAGATGCCGTCATTCCTGGAAGAACACCCATCGATGCACCTGCGACACCTGACCAAAAACATGGAATCAATAAAGGCTTGACAGGAGGTAAGTCCCAGTTTTCCTTTTGTGGGGGCAGGTGGGATGTTGTTGCGTAAATATCGAGAAGGTTAGCGATACCAAACAATCCCGCTAAACTCGGTAGCAAAAGACTCGCACCTGGCATATCAAGTGGTGAACGTGCAGGTAGTGAATCCGGACCAATGATGGTCCAGCCAAACAGTCCAGTGAGTAAGAAAAAGGCTGTAGCAGTAAAGAACCCTGCCAAACGAGAATCGGTACCGAATTTTCCACGAGTTGTGGTCCGCAACCATTTTGGCCAATCAAGGCGAGTTGTTTCAGTGGCCAACAATAAGGCTGAGATAGTGAACAAAATAAATGGCAAAAAGGTCCGTAACTGTGAATACCAACCCAATTCAGGGCCAAAGGCAATACGAGCCAAAATAATCAACGGAAGTGAAAGGAATAAACCGAGTTGAGAGCCTCGAGCAGACCAAGCCACTCCACGAGCAGCATTCCCTGAGAGTAACATTCTGTGGCCAGGTAACAGTGACAACGCTTGGTCAGCATCCGGAGCCCCCATCAATGCCGAAGGGATGTAATTGAGGAATGTATGTACAGTTCCTGTTGAAACAATGATGCCTGCAACAGCCGAAAGAGGAATCCCTAAACTGAGTAATGCAGGTGCTAAAGCCAGTAAAATCAGTGCTACGTTATTGACGTGGAATCCTGGAATAATTCCAGTAAGTGTCCCCATTCCAACACCCATGAACAAGGCTGCTAACATCCAGCTAAGTTCATATAAATAGGCATCAAACATGTAAACACCTCAAGAGTTTTCGTTGTTTGGACCGGTTCCATTTTCCATTTCTTCGCGGTCATTTATTCCATCGCCATCTGAATCGATGGTATTTGAATTAAAGCCTGTAGCATCTTCGAAACTGTCCGCAAGACGGTCGCCATCTCTATCTAAGGCATCTGCTTCATCGAGAGAAAAGACCAGAGACAAATCACTTGGATGTTCGATTTGCCGAAGTCTTCCATTCCATGTAAGGGATTGATTTTCGTGTAATGAATCAGTCCCTATTGCATTGAGTCGAACATTGAGTTTGATGGATTGCTCTGAACCTGGTCGCTCGAGGTACCATCCATCATCATGGAGTGCTGCTTTTCCATCGATTAACACAAATTGGTTCTTGGAGTAGCCCCATTGTGTAGCCCCATCATCCCAAAGTAGAGTTGAGGCAGGTGGAGGGTTACCAGTAAGGTTGTATGAGTTTACCATGAGTCGAATACGCATGTCTTCATCATCCCAAGCGATGGTTACATCTGCCACGATGCCTTGACCAGATTCAATCCAGTCTGTACGTGGGCCTGGGAATGTCATGGCAATGCTGGTTTGACCAAAGGTGTATGTTTGAGAGTCAACAAAGTAACCTTCAGTATCCAGTGGTTCAAATGCATATTTCATGTAGGTACTGATGGTGTAATGCATATTTGGAGATTCCAACATTGAAGCCGGGTCTGCTGAAAGCATTGCTTGCATTGATAATGCCGTCATTGGATTGACGAGGTTTTGGCCCATGCCTTGGTTGGCATCAATACACCATGAATTCCGGTCATCACTCCACATTAAGCGACCTTCAGCATCAAAGATTGACCCCGAGTAATTTTGCTGTTCAGCTTCAGCCATATCCTCAACAGTAGGAATGACGCAAATTATACCACCACTTGGCCCTTCCAATTCCCAAACACCGTCAGTAATTCGTAACGTTCCAGCCAAAATGACCTTACTTCCCGATTCATAACTCCATGTGGCTTCAGTAGCCCAATCCAAACGATTGATTTGTGGTTGGTAACTGTTATCGATGAGAATATCAGGCCCTTGTGTACGAAGTGCCCACCGCAAACTTGTTTCCTGATAAGTGATCATTCCGCTGACTTCTATTTTTGAATCGGCTTCAATCCATGCTCCGGTTGCAGATTGGACGAGAAGTTGCATTTGATGAGCGGCGTTACCTGGATGGTCAGTCAGGTAAGCCGATGTATATACCGCATCAGGACTGACGGATTTACTGATGAAGCCATTGACAGTGATTATTTTCCCGATAAAATCTTCGGGCGCAATGGCAATGTCTGAAAGAGAAACTCGTTCGAGAACTGGCAAATCGCTTTCCTCCCAATCCAAAGCACCTGAACCAGTTGCTTGCATGTAAAATCTGCCATTATAATCGACTACATCACCCATCACCGTAACATTAGTACCGATCGGAGGGATTGTACCGGTTGAAAACCAACGCACTTGTATGACGCCAGTATCATCTTCAATGACTAAATCTACACGGTCTTCTCCATTGCCATATCGGTCCTCGATCCAAGAAATTACTTTTCCTTCGACCAATACAACTTCATTTTTGTGCTGAATTAAATCTTCAATATCGACAACTTGAGGTTCTCGAACCATTGCATACCAATTCAAAGTGGCAACTAAGAAGAGTGAGAGTGCAAACATAACCCACAACTTCTGCCCACGGGTCGCAGGGTTGTCGTCAGTTATTCGAAGCATAATGTCCTTGAGAGGATCTGCCATGATGTCCTTCACATGAGTCCCGTGCTTAGGCATTGTCCTCCTTCATTCCGCTGTCCGACCGTATATTTCCCCTATCCAGGCGTATATTTCCCTGTCTCATTGCGTGCGGGGCCTTTTTAATGGAAAAGCAGACCGCTTCATAGGGATGGCTATGCGTGACCGTGTGATTCGAGATGAGATCCATAAGGATATTTTCGTTCCTGCGAACCATGCAAGAATAATCGATACACGTGAGTTTCAGCGTCTTCGTTCTATCCAACAACTCTCTACCTGTGAGTATGTATTCCCTGCCGCCAACCACAACCGTTTCTCACATTCGCTCGGCGCCTATCATCTGGCTGGAATATTGATTGCCTCTCTCAATGAAGTTCAGCCCAACCTTGTGCCAAGGGATGACAGTGAACTGATCCGATTAGCTGCATTACTTCACGATATCGGCCATCCTCCATTTTCACATGTTTTGGAAACATCAGAAGTGTTTGCGACCTACCATTCGCATGAACACTGGGGCCGAGTCCTACTGGAATCAGAAGATACAGAAGTCGGAATCGCACTCCTTGAGGTACTCGGGAAATCACGTCGAGACCGTTTATTCGCACTCATGGATGGAGCATCTGAACACGAAGGAATTACAATTCCACCTTACATGAAAGAAATAGTCTCCAGTCAACTGGATATTGACCGTATGGATTACATGGTCCGAGACCAAGCAAATACGGGTGCACAAATCGGCGGTTTTGATATTGCCCGGGTTATTCGTGCGCTGCGTGTCAACAAAGAAGGTCATTTTTATGTTAAATCATGGGGTCTTCCTGCAATCGAAGCATATCTTGTGACTCGTTACCATATGTATCATCAAGTATATTTCCATAAAGTCAATATGTTGACACAAAATTATCTTGTTCGAATGCTTTCACGTGCACGAACTCTTGCTCAAGAAGGTTCACTCAAACTCTCATCTCCGCTCGAGAATATGTTGTTGAATACCTCCCTTGATGCCAAAGGATATGCTGCACTGAATGATGCACACATCCGAGTGGCTTTGCCAGAATGGGCGGAGCACCAAGATACTATTTTGGCCCATTATGCAATGCGTTTGCTCTCTCGTAGAGACTTCCATAAATCATTGCGAATTGAAGGCCTATCGACTGAAATGGTTGATGTGGTCTTGCCAAGAATCGAATCCCTCGTTAAAGCCGCCGGATATAACCCCTCAATCGACGTCATTACTGCTCGCATCTCCAAACGTGGCTACATGCCTTATGAACAAGGGATTATGCTTGAAGATGGTCGAGATGCAGCCGATCACTCGCCGTTGATCCGTTCACTCACTCAGCCAAACGAACGAGCACTTATTTTCGTTCCTGACGCTCTACGAGATGAACTCGAAATCAATGTCCGTGAGTGGGTTAAACCCTCGCAGTCCTCGCTTGCTCAGTTTGAATGACGTAGAGATAAGTTCTTGTCTTGCGCCTATTCCCTCGGCTTAGGGGCCCGTAGCTTAGTTGGTTGGAGCACCCGGCTCATAACCGGGGGGTCAAGGGTTCAAGTCCCTTCGGGCCCACTTTTGGTTTGAGGTCCACGTAGGCTATTTTTGGAGCCATCTTGGCGTAACGGTTATGAGGGTCTCATTGCTGGGGTAGACTAATAGGTGAAACCTCTATGATGAAGCGTGCTCTATTCTTGCTTGCCCTATACCTTTGCTCAGTCATGATTGTCCCCGCTCCTGCTGAGGCACAATTGCCGTCATCCGCGGCTGTCTCGCTTTCTTGTGCGCCTATTTCAATTAATATTGAAGTTAAACCAGGTTCGACCTATAACGGTTTCACAACCTGCACGGCGACCAATCCAACAATCTATCAAGAAAAAATAGCTATTCTCGTGACCAGTGATGGCCTTGCCACCGCAGCCCCTGGTGACATGTATATCGGTCCCGGCGCCGAAGTTGACTTCCAAATATCGGTTCGGGCGACTCCTTACATGGTGATGCAAAGTCGAACACTCTCGGTATCCGCTACTGTTCAAGAGATGAACGGTGCACCTCCACCAACACCAGCCTCTTCTCAGAATAACATGATTGTAAACATCATGCAATATTCCTTGGTTCAAGTTGAAGCAGTCGAACCTTTTGTTCAATTGATGCCAAAGAAAGACAAGAACTTCGAATTCAAAGTTTACAACCTCGGTAACCAAATTGACTTCCTCAGGGTCGGAATTTCTGAAACCAGTCGTGACAATCTTGAAGAAGCCGGTTTCACCATTAACTTGCCAGCAGTCAAGGTTCAAATCGATGCAATACCAACCGCAACGAAAGTTCGAATCATGATACGAACACCGAAGACCCAAGGATGGAGCGATGCTTACCACGTCCTTGACTTCTATGCAGAATCCGAATTCGCTTGTAATAACGGTGGATGTATTCGTGAAACACAAATGATCACAATCTATGTCCGTGGTGTCTATCTCCCAGGTTTTGAAGTTGTCCCTGCACTCTCAATGGTCGTCCTTGCTGCAGCAGTAGCAGGTCGTCGCCTTACAGAAAGCCGAGACGAAGAAGAAGACTTCGTCTGGCATGACTCGGCTCCCGGTCTGTGACGGCTTTTACCAGTACCTCTAACAAAGGGGTCGTAATTGACTCTCGTAGGGGTTGCTTTGATAATCCCCTCCCTTAGACGCTCATTTATCAGGGATTACTATGGGTGGATTACTAGACAAAGCCAACGCAACAAAAATCGAGACTGTCGATGAAGAAGTGGTTGCAGAAAAAGTTACGAAAGTAGTGGATGCAACACCTTCTCAAAAGGGTGAAACTTTCTTAGGAACTGCTAACCCAATTGGTTTGGGATTGGGCGGACTTGGATTCATCCTAATGTGGTTCTTGAACAATTATTTCCTTGAAGATCTTACCGGACCAATTCCATTTGGACTTGTAGTTGTTGGAATCATGGGTGCTTCATTTTATTTGGTTTGGGATTCAATCGATCGACAAAAGACAGTTACTCTGGCAGTTGGTTATTTGATGTTGACTGCCGTACCCTATCTTGCAGGTCTTGAATATGGGAGTAGTCCTGGGGTCTCGGAGATAAGTGTGAGTGAAGAATCGAATGAACTTTCTTTCGTTGTCCGTGGTACCTTTACTTCTGCAACCGCAGAAATTCTACTCGATGAAGTGTCACTTTGGTCAGAGACATTGGATTTGAGCAACGACCGAGTGAAATTCAGTGTTCCTCTTTCTACAATTTTCATGGGTAATTCACAAGACTATCTTTTGAATATGGAAAACACGTATTCAATTCATGTGACTTCAACTAGTAGTGGCTCCTCATCAGTTGATATCATTCCTAAGTTACTCAATCGAGAAGTTGAGAATTCGGCAGCTAAGATTGAAATGAGAACCGAAACTCAAACGACCGGAACGGAAACAGAAACAACAGTAACGGGTGTCAGTGTTGAATCATTGGTTGGAATGTTTGATAGTTCAGTTTCTGCCCATGATGGTGGAACACACAATATGTCCGACTTATCTCAACAACGCCTTCCTATTTCTTCCGACTATACGATACAACTCAAGATAATCAAAGACGGAAGTCAAACCTATCAGTCTGAACTCATTACAGTCAATGGACTTGATGCAACATGGATTAGTTCTGCAACTGGTGGTGCAAGTGGTAGTACGAATGGTTGGTTAGCAATTCCCGGGACTGCTACCGATACTCTGGGGAACGAATATCTTGCACGAGATGACTTCTTCACAGGTGATGATTGCTATAACTTCCAAATCGTAGTAACAAATCAATTCTTTTCAACCATGAATGACGCTTCACCTGGAACCGGTGTAGTCATCAGTGACAACGCATGGGAACTGAACTTTGACAGTGAAGAATCTAATTCTGAAGTGAACACCTGCACGCCTTAAGTCTGGACGTTTTCAATCTTCAACTCCATCGTCGACTTCTTCCAAGGGTTCTGTGAACTCAATGGTTGAGATCTTTTCACCCGCTTTTCGTGCAAACAAAGCACTTCCAATGATGATGAGGACTACAAGGAGTCCATAGACAATGAATGGTTTGTCTTCAGTTTTTTCGCCAATATACCAACCTACTTCTTGCGAGTTTCCACCTTCTACATTGGTCACATCTTCAGAAATCGCTTTCAACACGTCAGGAATAAGTGCACGGCAGTTGAGAATTTGAGGCCCGTCTGAATTTGCCCACCAAGAGACCGGCAGTTCCTTGGCCGGTTCACCAGCGATAATGGTCGTTGTCAGTAATGTCGTTTCAGTAAGGTTATCACCAACATAACACCAGATATTGACAGTAGCATTTGCATTGCCAGTATTTCGGACAGTCACCATAGCACCTATTTTCTTGTTCACCTCAGCGGTTGTGTCTTCAGCATCGATTGAAACAATTTCAATGTAGGGCAAGGGAATATTAATGGTCGCAGTTGGTGTTTTAGGAGCAGTGGCAATCGTAGAAAATACACCCCATCCTGTAGTGAGTGTGATTTCAAGTTCAGCGCTTTCTGAGTGATATACACCGTTGTGGTCGACCCATTCCACTATGTGCTGGAATCGTGTACCTCCAATATCGACCAATCCATTTCTGTCAGTGATATCGTCTCGAGTTGTGCTTCCGTAGCCGATGCCTGTTAGGTGAACGGACATGTTTGCGGCATTTGTTTGGATTTGCCGTTGGGACAACAGCCGAATCCATCCATCGGTTGAACCACCTGTTCCTTGATTATTGGTATAGGTGATTTCGGCAAGGTCATGAACAATGATATCTTCATAGGTTCGGCTACCGAGAATAGAACTTGAGTTGACTACGATACTTGTGCCGTCAATCACATTGATAGGGGCGCTACCACTCAAGGTGCTCGAGTGTATTTCGCACACTCCGGCACAGTTAATTTCAGCACCATGCAAAGTAGCTCCATCTAGGTACAATGTTCCTTGAACATCCAATTGAAATGAAGCACTGTTCCAAACTAAACTTCCACCGGTCTGATTGAGTTCACTTGCCAAGAGTATTGTCGATTCACCGGTGCCTGAATGTAGGGCTTGGACAGAAACGATCTTTATCCCAATTGCATAATATGTGTGGAAGTAGGCGAGCAAATCACTACCATTGAGGGATACATCAATGAAAATATGATCTTTACCTGTGGCATCAATTGTTTGTTCACCAATGCTTATGTTGAACAAGGACGATTCAGAAATAACTTGGTTGAAATTGATTCTTAATTGTCCCGACTCTGCTAAATCTCCAAAATTCATATGTAATTCTGTGTCATCATCTACTACAAGGCCAGAATCCAATTGGTCGCCAAGCAATGCCCCGTTCAGGATGAGTGTTCCACCTTCTTCGACGGTGATTGAATTATCCTTTGCCAGTGTAACTTCGCCGTCAATCGTCAGCGTTGAACCGTTTTCAACAATGAGATCTCCATTCATTGTATTTGTTCCAGTCCATGTTTCATCCGCACTGATGCGGACTGTAGTACCGTCAATTGGAACTTCGGCATGAACCACAGCAAGTGTACTTAGCGAGGTCACGATGAGGAGGAATGCGAAGGAAAGGGCGGTTCGCATATACAGAGGTAGAGCAAAACCACATTATAGGCTTCACTCCGGAATCAATAGGGTACATCTTTCCAGCCAATCTTATAGCCAATGAGATTGAATGACCGATGTAACACTGGTGTGAATGCGATCAATGCCAACATTGGGAGTCTTAATTCCGAATCAGCGAGGACTGAGGTTCCAAGCATAAGTTGCCCTGCTAGGAATACCATGATTGCAAAAGGCAGAGTGTCGAGAAGAGGTGCTTTCGAAGAGACCTCGCCTTCGCGCTTGAGACCTCGTCGGCGCTTCATAAAAGATCCAGTGCTGTCGCCAACGAGACAAAAGAAGCCGAGGAAGGTACCCAATATGAACGCAGTAAGCATGTTTCCTCCAATTGAAAACCAAGCATTCTCAGCCCCTTGTAATGGATGGGCGAAAACACCGTTTTCTCCGATGACTGCATCAGTAGCGGGAACTTCACCGAATGAAGCCACAATGAGCATACATAAGAGCCCAGATGTCAACGAACCACCAATGAGCCCATTCCAAGTTTTCCCGTCGCCAAGAATTCGATTTCCATCGCTAAGTGTCCTGCCGCCATCAATCGGCCAAGGTCCGTATCCCGTTTTAGGAAGCCACTTACCCCACATCATGGCAAAGGTATTCGCCAAAAACCCCGGTAAGTAAAGCCAAAGCGTCAACAAACAGAGTCCTAGAAAATTCATTTCAATCACCAAAGGTTCACACCCTTATTTGGTGGCTTGAGGGACGGTCTTTGAAGCATCCCCTTTGAAACGACTTCAGAGAGCGAACAGTCTGGATATAGACGCGATGGGATTATGGGATGGCGGCGACCGAGGCAAGACCATGGCAGACAAGGTGGTCCTCGTTGTCGGTGGAGGTGGACGTGAACATGCGCTTTGCATGGAATTGAAACTATCCATGCATGTTGGTGAACTCCATTGTGCTCCGGGGAATGCAGGAACTTCTTTTTTGGCAAAGAATCACGCTATTTCTGCAACGGATGTTGAGGGGTTGTTAAATTTAGCAGAATCCCTTGGTGCTGATTTGGTTGTGGTCGGACCCGAAGCGCCATTGTGTGCAGCACTTGCAGACCGTTTGAATGACATTGGTATCCCGTGTTTTGGTCCTGTGGCACATCTCGCCCAACTCGAAGGTTCCAAGTTGCATGCAAAGCAAGTTATGCAAAAAGCGAATGTCCCAACTGCGGCTTTTCATGTTCTTTCTGACACAAGTGATATCGAGGCTGCGTTGGACGATTTCGCAGGAAATCCATGGGTCGTAAAACGTGATGTTTTAGCAGGCGGTAAAGGTGTTGTTGTTACTGAAGACCGTAATGAAGCACGAATGTTTATCAACACTTCAATCCAAAGTGATGGACAAGTTCTACTCGAAGATTTTTTACCCGGTGAAGAAGCAAGTATGTTGGTTATTATGGATGGTTCAGGCTATGTTTGCTTGCCTGCAAGCCAAGATCACAAGCGTGCCTTTGATGGCGATGAAGGGCCAAATACTGGTGGGATGGGCGCCTATTGCCCTGCACCAGTCGTTACAGATGCAGTGCGTCAAAAAACCATTGAATCGATTATTGAACCGATGCATAAGTATCTCACATCATCTGGAACTCCATACCGCGGCGTCTTGTATGTCGGGTTGATGATTCCTGAATCCGGAGAGCCAAATGTGGTTGAATTCAATGTCCGTTTCGGAGATCCAGAATGCCAAATCACACTTCCTTTACTGAAAACCGATGTCTATGAAGTTCTTGAAGCTGCTTCGACTGACCGATTAGCAGATCTCAACATTGAGTTCCACGACCTCTTTGCTGCAACCGTTGTTCTTGCTGCAGAGGGATATCCACAATCTCCGGTCAAGGGGCGTTTGATTCATGGCCTTTCCAATGATGCGATCCACTCAGGTGGGGCAAAGGCATGGGTGAATCATGCAGGCACCGGTTTCGATGCCCAAGGTCATCTTATTTCGACGGGGGGGCGTGTCCTCTCTTGCAGTGCTTCTGGGCCGACTCTTGAGGCGTCTGTGAAGTTAGCATATGACCTCATTCACGCCATCGAATTAGAAGGCTCCCACTACAGAACTGACATTGCTTTTCGAGCACTTTAACGCTGCACTCACCCATCCAACTCTGGCTAAAATCATAGGTTGAATTACACCGCTAAAATGAGGCGCAGCGTGTCTTTAATCTGTTGCTCTCGCATAGTCACCATTAAAAGAGGCTTTCAAGTGGCGAAGTCGCTTCAGCCTTGCTGCTGTCGCGCAAACACCTTTGAGGGATAAAATATGGAACAAAAAACTGGCACAAAACGCACAGCGCCAGCAGTACCACTTGGATGGCTTATTGCCCCCCTTGCGGTTCTGCTCGCTATCGCAGCCATCAAGCTCGCTGGAGTCTCCTTCGCGCTTGATGTAGACAACATGACGCCGATGGTTTTTATCATCGTCGCAAGT
>Ga0308025_1001341_pt1 | contig 11782 bp, 12 predicted proteins | sample Neamet422_FD_201298 | JGI IMG/M metagenome (GOLD analysis project Ga0308025, IMG submission 201298) | Marine microbial communities from water near the shore, Antarctic Ocean - #422 | ecosystem: Environmental > Aquatic > Marine > Unclassified | place: Southern Ocean | collected 2014-10-03
TGTTATAAACCACTATTTATGAAGGTTGATTTTGGTTATATGATTTATTAAGAATACCTCTTACCCATAATTTTATTTGATGCTCATCCATAGTGCGAAAGGGTTTTGATGCCACTAGTCCAAGAAATAACCAAAAAAAGTAAATATTTATATTAAATGTGGTTGATTCAGCAATAAATGAAATCAACAAATGGCTTCCTAACAATATAGCTAACATTTTAGCCAACCTATTTTTTGATTTGAATAAACCCAGGGAACAAATACTAATTAATAATAATAAATAAAGTATTACTCCAAAAAAACCATAAAAAAGAAAAATATTTAAAATATTCACCTCTGTCTTATACCTTGTATTCTCAATCGCGCCGCCAAAATCATAAAAAGCATTTGTAAAATAACCTTTAGAGGGACTCTTCCCAAATATAAGTGAATTATTATTTATAAGATCTGACATCACTTCTTGGTACAGAAAAGTTCTTGTATCAGTAGTTTGTGATTTTAATGTTCCACTATTTGTATCTTCTACATTATAAATTTCAATATTACTAAATTCATTAAAAATATTATAATTGTTAGTTAAACCTAAGCTAAATAATATTACAGGAATTAAAACAATTAATACCAAAAATATTTTTAAAAAAAATGGCCTTAAAAAAAAATTAACATAATACAAACTCAATGTTAAAATTGAAATTACATATTTTATAATATTTGTTCGAGCTCCAATGTTCGATAAAATTGAAATACAAATAATCAAAATGAAAAATAATCTCCATTTTTTTTTTAGGTAAGGTATGAATACTAATAAATAACCAACTGGCATTACCAATCTTGAAAAGAGTTGCTCACTTATTAAGTAAGTTAAAGGAAGGATAATAAGACTCAAAGGCAATATTTTTTTCACATAAAAGGTGATTATTTTTTTTGTAATAACCATGTTCTGCCCCAAATAAAATATCGTACAAATAAATGTTAACCCAAATGCTGAAACAAATAAAAATTTATAATCCCAATAATTACTAGCGAGAAAAAACCCTCTTATAAGACTGATGGCTACATAAAAAAGCCAAATATTGAATAATCTATTATTTTTTAAATGTCGAAACTTATTTCTTGATTTTAAATAATATCTAAAAACTAAAAAAAAGGAGATATAGCTTAAAAACAACGTAAAGTATGATTTTAAACCAAAATTATTTTGAGAAAAATTTAGATAATTCAAAACATCCACAATAAATACGGCTAATAGCGTAAATAAAATATATGTTACGTTAAGCTTTGATTTATTTATGTACATAATAAAAATTTACTTGATATGTAATCATATTAATAAAATTTGAATGTTTTCATCACTTTAGTTAAAATTAAATTATCATATTACTTTAAAATCTTTCTGCCATAAACTCAAATCTAAATTATGGTCTTCCTTTAGCATATCAATATCTTTTCTATAATACTCAATTAATTTTTTTCTTAAACAAGAATTAATTTCTGGTTTTTTTTCAACCTTAGTTAATAAATATTTTCTTTTTAATAATCCAATTTTATCTTTTTTGATAAATAATTTAAAGAATTTAGTTATTCCAGAGAAAAATAGTATTTTATGAATAGTATTTGATTTTTTTGTTTCGTTATATTTTTTGAAATTAATTAAATTACCTTGTTTTGGAAGATTTAGCCACTCAATACAATCATCATACACATTTTGAGTGTTTAACACAAAATCCTCGAAAATTATAATTTTGACATTACAAAAACTCTCTTTATATGCCGCAATTGAATCTGCATAAAGACCAAGTTCCTTAAATAACCAAAAAGAATTATAATTATTTTCTATTTTAAAATTTTCATTTTTAATTTCATCTTCTATGCTCTTTAAATCATATCTTTTTAAATAATTATAATTAGAAACCAGTCTGTCAATTGGATTTCTAATTATTATAATAATTGGTATATCTCCTAAATATTTATTTATTTTAGGTATTACTTCTTTATGGTGATATAAATAATGTACACTAGCATCGCAAGTCATTTTTTCTTTAACATCATACATTTTAAAATAATCTACTTCATCAAAAACAGATGATTCTAATATATGCTTCTTCAAAGGATCTAAATTATTAGTAGTCATTAAAATATCCTTTACAAAAAATCTTGGCTCTTTAATTTCCGGGACAAATATATCAGGGTGCTTATTTAAGTACCTAGCCAAAGACGTTGTCCCAGCTTTAGCAGCTCCTACTATTAGAAAATTTGGTTTAGAATTCATTTTTTTTTATTACCAATAACATGCACCTTCAACATCATCCGCATTTGTAGGTTTAGAATCATTTCCGGGTCTAATCCAATGCTCATTAAACAAATTCATATACGGCCACCATTTAAAAGATTCCCATCGCTTACCTATTATCCCAAATAATAATTGTGTGCTACCTCCTAAATGAACAGATTTTTTTCCAATACGCTTCACATGTGCCGCCAATGGAAAGCCATAAGCTCCGCATCCTATAATGCAAATATCAAAATCTATATTATCAATCTCTAATTTCATGCTTTCAAAAGCTTCAAACCAACTTTTGAATTCTGAGTTTTCACCCCCTAAACTTTGCACTGCTTTAATTGTTTTTAATTCAAATTGAGGTAACAAATCATCATCAAATAATTTCTTATGCTTTGTATATTGAGATTCAATTAATTCTGAAAAAGGGTGAATAACAAGTACCTTTTTACCTTGTAGAGCTTTAGTCCAAGGAACATTACAAAAGAAAGGCTCTAAATCTTCTAAAGTAACACGCTTTGTTTTTTTTAAATACCTATTAAATAAATCTTCTTCATTTAACCAAGAACCTAATACATCAGTCAATTTCATATCCTGAAACATCTGTTCGCAAAACTTTTGAGCATTTTTAGGTGTTGCAGGAAAGAAACCAGACCAATTTTCCATTTGTTTTAATGTGCTTTTTTCCCACCACCAAGCATAGCTAGCTCCTTTAATATATTGAAAAACACTTTTTCTTTTTGATTTTACACCAACATAATTTGTCATACATTGCATTTCTGTCGACCCTATTCTAGCAATCATACAGGGCTTATCATCCATTAACACTTTATATATCAAATTATTAGCGAACTCTTTGTCAGAGAACATTTTCAAGTTTCTACCAGATTTAATCTTTCCTTTAGAATTAAATTTTGTGTAAATTCTTTTACATATTTTTAATACAATCATATAATATTTAGTATCCGTTTAAATATAAATAGTTAATCATTTCTTCTTTTGTATAACCCAATTTATTCATTAAACTTAAATTAACTTTTTCATATTTATTAAGAATTTTAATTTTCTCCTCATTACTTAACCCTCTTGATTTATTCTTAAATTCAATTCCTAAAATAAAATTTGGAATAATTTTAAGTAGTTTATTCTTTATTTTTTTTGCTTTTTCAATTTTAATAAAATAACTTAAATATTTATTGTAATAATAAACAAAACGATTCATCAAACTGCTTGAACTTGCTTTTACTTGATTCAAGTTATTTTTAATGGTAACATTTTTTTTATTAGTTCTGTTAATACTTTTATTTACATACTCTTTTTCTACATTAAATAATAATGATAAGGTTGTGGCAATGCGATTCTGATTATTTGATAAATCTTCAAATAGACAAACTTTAGTTTTATCGGCACCAAATTCCTTACAGTATGAATCATACATAAAATCATAGTTGAAAATTAACTTTTCATCATTTAACTTATTATAAAAATTAGCATCTAACCATTTTTGCATATTATTAAATATAGGTTTCTTTGAAACAATATGATTTAAACATTGTCCATAAAATGAAGGGATAATAGTTGCTTGTGCTCTGGTAAATATTAAAATTTGTATATCATCAAAATAGGGTGAAAAGGTATCACATATCCTTTGTGCATTTTTTGAAGCATCAGAATTATGATATGCCCAAGAATAATTTTCGCTAAAAAATGAAATATTTTCATTTGAAATTAACGAAATTGTATTGTTTATTTTCTTAAACTTTTCAAGTTCCTCTTTAACTCCATAATCATCTGACATACCCATGATATACCTTAATGCATTACCACAATAAAATTCACCTAAATAGTTTGAGGGGCTATTTAAATGATTTAAATATTCTATTTTACCTTCTTCATGCATTTTTGCATAAAGATTTAATTGCAATGTAGTAGTTGCTGTTTTTGGATACCCAATATGTATTATCAATTTTTTCAAAAAAATGTTTTATAAATAGTTTTTGATTTTATCTAGAATTAATTTTGAATAAGAATTAACGTCGTAATGATGGTCTCCTTTATTCGTACTCAATAATGTTTTTTTTACAAGTTTATTTTCATTTAATGAAAATTTATCTAAATTCAAATAATCAAATCCTTCTGAATTACAATAAAGTTCTATCTCTTTATTAAACTGAATAGTTAACTCTGTCCTTTCTAATTGCGTTGCATTAATCTCCTGTCTTAAGTTAGCCACTTCACCCCAGTCATTGTCATCGGTTATAGTGGGAAGAGGTGCACTAATAATTAAAAGATGATTGAAAAGGGAGGCTTCTTTCAGAAGTTTTGTATAATTATCAACAGCGGTTTGTAGCATTTTTTCAACAGAACTCTTATGTTTTGTTACCCTATACCAAATAACAAATCCTGTATCAACCTCACCTATTAAAAAAATTATTTTTTTATATTTTTCTTTATACTTTAGTTTTTCACGAAAAAGGTTCAATGTGTTTGTTTTTGAGTTTGGGTTTTCTAATCCAGAAACTGTTGCACCTTCTACATTACAAACATCAAATAACGTTAATGGGTAATAATATTTAAACAATGGAGCTCTAAAAACTCTAGCGTGAGAATCTCCAAGAACTAGATATTTTTCATATGAAAATATATCAAAAATTTTAATTAAAATCCGAATTATTTTTTGCTTAAAAATCATTTATATTTTGCGAATATATGGTATAGTTACTATGCCTATTTTTTTCTTTATTATTATAACTCCTATAATATTAATGGCAATCATATTAATTGAGGTTGCTAGAGCAGCCCCTCCAATGCCCAAATATTGAATAAAAACAAAATTAAGAACTGTATTGAATATTGCAGAGCCCAAAGTTACATATCCCCAATTCTTTTCTTCGTTACAAAGAATTAAAATTAAACCAACAGCTCCAGCACCAATATTAAAAAGTTGTCCTATGCTTAAAATTATTAATGGATAATAGGCCTCAGAAAATTCTTGTCCCCAAAGAGATAACATAAATTTTCCTCCAAAGATAACTACCAGTAATCCTACTATTCCTATCAAAATTAAAACACCCGTTACCTTTTGCACCATTCTTTCCAACTTATCAATTTCATTATTGGCAAACATAGTTGCAACTTTAGGTGCTAAAACGGCATTTGTAACTTGCAAAAAAAAAGAAGACACAAAAGCAATTCTAAAGGCGACCGCATAAAGCCCTACATCTTTCATGCTTAAAAAAGATCCTATCATAATACTATCAATACTATTTGCTATTGTATTTGTTGCTTGAACAAATAATAACGGTAAACCAACTTTTAACAGAGTTATTGGAATAAAAGCTTTAGAAATATTTTCTGCTTTATGATGTACTTCTTTCCAGTATAATGAAATAATTATTGAAACAATTATTCGTGCTATAGCATAAGAGAATGCAACCGTAATTACCGTAATTTGCCATTTTAGGAGATATTGTACTAATATTAGTATACTAACAATCAAAATACTTAGGGTATTGCCTACTAAACTACTTTGCCAAATTTTGTGATAGCCATTTAAACTAGCACCAAAAATCCTTGAAATAACCTTAAATATTATTACTGTAGTAATTATTTTTAATGGTAATTCTAAAGAATCTTCAAAAAAATGGGTTACAATAAAAGGTATAAATGAATAACTCAATAAAGTTACTAGAACGGCTAGAGGCACATTTATTTTTAAACTTGTAACTATAACATTTCGGATATGTCCCCAGTTTTTTTTATTTACTGAAATAGCTGTTTCTTTTAAAATAACTGATGGTAATCCTAAAAGGACTAACATTGATAGAAGCCCTGAAATTTGATTAGAAAGATTAATTATACCTAAACCTTCGCTTCCTAATATCCTTCCAAGAGATATACTAACTAGAACTCCTATAGCCATTCCACCTGCCTTTACAAAAGTAGTTTTAGAAGTAGTTTTAATAAAATTACCTAGTTTAATTTTCGTCATTTAAATTTTTCAATTTATTTAATTGCTTGAGAATTTTATCTCATAAGACCAAAAAATAATTATTAAGCAATTCCTCTCTGTTATATAACATTCTCTCTTTTGTCCTCCAATCAATCACATCAACCCCAGAATGTTCACAAATAGCTTGTCCTGCAGCAGTATCCCACTCCATAGTAGGCGCAAAACGCGGGTAACAATCTGCTTGTCCTTCTGCCACCATACAGAGTTTTAAAGAGCTCCCTTTAGAAATTAAATTAACTTCTCCATGGATATTACGCATTTCCTGTACATATTCTTCCGTTTCTTTAGACATATGTGATCTACTTGCAACAATGGTAAAGGTTTTATCTTCTCTTTCTAATGGTAATTTATTCCCGTTCGAAATTAAAGTCTCAATATCAAAATTATCCAGATCAACGGTTACTTTAAAAGCACCCATTTCTATGGTTGAAAAATACAAATCTCCCGTTACTGGCACAAAAATAACCCCTAACTCCGTTTTTTGATTTTTTATCAAAGCGATATTAACCGTAAACTCTCCGTTGCGTTTTATAAATTCCTTTGTTCCATCTATAGGATCAACAATCCATAATTGTTTCCAATTTTTTCTTTTTTGATATGGTGTTTCTTTACCTTCCTCTGAAAGTACTGGAATTTCAGTTTTTTCTAAATAAGAAACAATCAGATTATGTGATGCTGTATCTGCTTTGGTTAAAGGAGAGTTATCTCCTTTAATTTCAACATCAAACTCCCCTGAATGATAAATTTCTAGAATGGCCTTACCTGCTTCTAAAGCGGCGGTGATAGCTGTGAAAAGATGATTCGGTGATTCAGTGTTGCCATTATCTGGTATATTGGTATTCATTTTACTTACTTATTTTTTTATGTAATGATTATTTTAATCGGTATAACATTTTTTAATTACAGTTATTTTACTTTTTAATTCATCGTTAAAAATAATATAGCCTACATGTTATGTAATAACTAATTGTGTTTCTATTTCAGCTAATGATTCAGAGCTAATATTTAAAAATCGAATAAAATCTTTTGTAGAACCTCTACTAGACCCTTCAGCAATATTTGAAGGCAATGAAACTGCCGCTCTTCTCAACTGGGAGGTTAAACCAAAATTCTCAGAGGCGGGAAAACTTTTTGTTAGCTTATATATGTCTTCAACCAAGTCTAAACTTAATTTATAAACATCTAAATCTTTATGTGTCATTACTAAATTTTAACTGCATCACTATCTCACCTATTCACCACTAAATAATCATTCCAGCGCCAATAGTTTCATTGGTTTGCTCGTCAATTATAATAATACTTCCTGTTTGTCGATTTTTTTTGTAGGCGTCATAAAACAAAGGCTTAGACGTACGTATCAAAATACGCCCAATGTCATTCATCTCTATTTTGTCAATCCCTTCTATACGGTGCAAAGTATTAATATCTACCTTGTATTTTAATTCTTTCACCATCCCCATACATTCATTGGTGGTGTGCTTAATAACTACTTTTGTTCGCGCTTGTAGCGGAGTATTGCTCATCCAAGTAACCAACACTTCTAAATCTTGTCCTACTTTAGGGGTATTATTTTCACGAACAATCATATCGCCACGACTGGTGTCAATTTCATCTTCTAAGGTCATTGTAACCGACATAGGTGAAAATGCTTCTGCAATGTGTTCACCGTTTAATTCAATTGTTTTAATAGTCGACAAAAATCCTGAAGGAAGCGTTTTTATTTTATCACCAGGCTTAAACACGCCTCCTTCAATACGCCCTGCAAAGCCTCTAAAATCTTGGTTTTCCAACGTATGTGGACGAATAACCGATTGAATTGGAAAACGACAGTCCACATGGTTGTAATCACTAGAAATATGAACCGTTTCTAGATGATACATCATTGTACTTCCTTTGTACCAATCCATATTTTCAGATTTATTAACCACGTTATCACCTGCAAGCGCTGAAATAGGAATAAATTGTATGTCGCTAATATCTAATTTAGTCGCAAATGCTTTAAAGTCTGCAACAATTTGATCATACACTTCCTGGCTATAGTCTACTAAATCCATTTTATTCACACATACAATCGCATGCGGAATTCTTAAAAGAGAAGCAATAAATGAATGTCTATGTGTTTGTTCTAACATTCCCTTTCTAGCATCAATTAGAATAATAGCAAGATTTGCTGTAGAGGCACCTGTTACCATATTTCTGGTATATTGAATATGCCCTGGGGTATCAGCCACAATAAATTTACGCTTTGGCGTTGCAAAATAACGATAGGCCACATCAATAGTAATTCCCTGTTCACGCTCAGATTTAAGCCCGTCTGTCAATAATGATAAATCTACATAATCAAAGCCTTTACTCTTACTAGAAGCCTCTACAGCCTCTATTTGATCTTGAAAGATTGATTTACTATCATATAACAATCTACCAATTAAAGTGCTTTTTCCGTCATCTACACTGCCAGCAGTGGTAAATCTTAATAATTCTATATTTTTATATTCCATTTTTATTTCTTTTTACTTAGGTAATCATTTTTAATAATTTGCAGCTTGTTTTTAAAAATAACCTTGTTTTTTACGATCTTCCATTGCAGTTTCAGCACGTTTATCATCTGCACGTCCACCACGCTCTGTTGTTCTTGTGGTTGCAATCTCATCAATAATTTTATCTAAGGTATCTGCTTCAGATTCTACGGCACCCGTAATAGGCATATCTCCACAAGTACGGTATCTAATTGTCATATTTACCACCTCTTCATTTGGTTTTAATTTTATAAATTCAGAATTTGCCAGAATTACTCCATCACGAACTACGCAATCACGTTGGTGAGAGAAATACAACATTGGTAATTCAATATTCTCCAATTTTATATATTCCCAAACATCCATTTCTGTCCAGTTAGAAATTGGAAATACCCTAAAGTTTTCACCGTAGTTCATGCGTCCATTAAAAAGATTCCAAAGCTCTGGGCGTTGGTTTTTTGGATCCCACTGTCCAAACTCATCACGGTGTGAGAAGAAACGTTCTTTGGCTCTTGCTTTCTCCTCATCACGCCTTGCTCCTCCCATTGCTGCATCTACCTTATGAGCTTCTAAGGTATCTAATAATGAAACAATTTGTAATGCATTCCTAGAAGCATCTGCTCCTGTTTCTTCTTTAGCACGGCCGGTATCTATAGCTTCTTGCACAGAGCCTACAATGAGTTGTACTCCTAATTTTTTAACCAGCATATCTCGAAATGCAATAGTTTCAGGGAAGTTATGACCGGTATCAACATGAATTAAAGGAAAAGGTATTTTTGCAGGATAAAAGGCTTTTTTTGCTAAGTGGGTTAGTAATATAGAGTCTTTTCCACCAGAAAATAAAAGCACTGGGTTTTCAAATTGTGCATCAATTTCTCGAATGACAAAAATAGCTTCAGATTCTAATTCTTTAAGATGATTTATTAGATAATTACTCATGATCTTTATTTTAATTTTGTATTTATAAATTCTAAGATGGTTTTTACACTTTCTTCAATAGGTTGTCCATCAGTAACAACCTCTAAACTCGGTTTTACAGGAGCCTCATATGGTGCAGAAATACCGGTCATGTTTTTTATCTCACCAGAACGTGCTTTTTTATAAAGCCCCTTAACGTCCCTGTGTTCGCATTCTTCCAGGGAGGTATTTACAAATATTTCTATAAAATTATTCTCCCCAACTATTTTTTTAACAAGTGCTCTATCTTTCAAATAAGGTGAAACAAAAGCCGCTAGCGTAATTATTCCTGCATGCACCATTAATTTACTAACTTCTGCAATACGTCTAATGTTCTCAGAACGGTCTTCAGGGGCAAAACTAAGGTCTTTATTAATGCCCTGACGTATATTATCTCCGTCTAAAACATACGTTGACTTATTTTGTTTATGTAATGCAACTTCTACCAAATTCGCTAAAGTTGATTTTCCAGAGCCAGACAATCCGGTAAACCAAAGTAAAAAAGCTTTGTTACCTTGTTTTTCTTCTCGATCAGTTTTAGTTACTTTATAGGTGTGTTTGACTGTATTTAAACTCATGCTAACTGATTTTATAAATCTTGATTTTGTTGTTTTCCCCTTTTAATACGTTCAAATCATTTAACTCTTTTCTCTTTGCCTAATCCAAAATTAATACGGTACCATAACTTCTCATGACCGTAATATAGAACCATTTTTGTAAACACTTCGCTTATTCCAATTTTTAATCCTGTAAGTGGATTCCCTGTAATAATCCAAGCCAAAATAAAAGTATCGATAGTACCTATTGTACGCCATGAAAAAGTTTTTAATATATGGCGCTTATTAGTGCTTTCAATTTTCGACTTGAACCAAAAGCGCTCATGAACATAATAGAGAATCATTTTCGTTATAACTTCTGTTATCCCAATTTGTATTCCAATTGATAAATCCTCAGAAATAAACCAAGAAAGTAAAAGTGTATCTAAACTGCCTATAGTCCTCCATGTAATGGTTTTAAGAATATGTCTTTTACTAAATTTCAATGATTTTACTTCTTTTTTTAGATTTAATAACTAATGAAAACATTTCATATCTACATAACCAATATGATTAAAATACTGGTTTTTTTTCTTCAGTTTTAAATTTAATTTATAAACTATTACTCAGCCTGTTTTAGAATTTCATGTCCTGCTTTTAGTAAAATAACATCTTTTTTCATTAGCGATACATCACCTTCCATCATGTCTTTTACTAAGGATGCTAAGTCATGTTCTGGCACCCATCCTAATTTGTTTTTCGCCTTTGAAGGGTCTCCAATTAACAAATCAACTTCTGTTGGTCGAAAATAGGAGGGGTCAACCGATAAAACTTCTTTACCAATTTTGACTTGAAAATCTTTATTATTACATGATGTGACATAGGCTTTCTCATCTGTTCCTTCTCCTTTAAATTCTAATTCAATCCCAACTTCTCCAAAAGCCAATCGTACAAAATCCCTCACTGTTGTAGTAACTCCTGTTGCAATTACCCAATCTTCTGCCTTATCAGCTTGTAAAATCATCCACATCATTCTAACATAATCTTTGGCATGGCCCCAGTCACGTTTAGCTTCCAAATTTCCTAAATAAAATTTATCTTGTAAGCCTAATGCTATTTTTGATACCGCACGGGTAATTTTTCTGGTTACAAAAGTTTCCCCTCTTCTTGGTGATTCGTGGTTGAATAAAATACCGTTACAAGCAAACATATTATAGGCTTCACGATAGTTTTTAGTAATCCAAAAACCGTAAATTTTAGCTACCCCGTATGGGGAACGGGGGTAAAACGGAGAAGATTCATCATAAAAACCTTTTTCATTTTTATTCTCAGGCATTCCTCCATACAATTCAGAAGTTGATGCCTGATAAATTCTTGTTTTCTTTTCTAAACCTAAAATTCTTACAGCCTCTAATATTCGTAAAGTTCCTAATCCGTCAATATTTCCTACATATTCTGGAGTGTCAAAAGAAACAGCAACATG
>Ga0308025_1001362_pt1 | contig 11682 bp, 11 predicted proteins | sample Neamet422_FD_201298 | JGI IMG/M metagenome (GOLD analysis project Ga0308025, IMG submission 201298) | Marine microbial communities from water near the shore, Antarctic Ocean - #422 | ecosystem: Environmental > Aquatic > Marine > Unclassified | place: Southern Ocean | collected 2014-10-03
TTAATTTTAAGTCTGATACGTATTTCGTATCAGTAAAAGAAAGCGAAACAGATGCTAAGATTGTTTTGTGTTACAAAAAAAACAACCAATATTATAGATACTATAAAGACAAATTAATAGAAGACTGTCTTATTTGTAAGGTAGCGTGTTTAAAATAAAACAAAAAAATACCAATTAGCAAGCGCTCTTTATGAGTGATTTCTTAAAAAAGTTAGAAACCCTTGCACAACCTCTTTCGTTTTGTTGTAATCACAAGACTTATTGTTAGTGTCACCTTCCAAGTAAAGTGCTCTGTTTACCTCTAACATAATTGACATCACCCGCTTGTCTTTCTGATAATATTCCATAGGTACAATAGAACCACTATAAGGCCAATCAATACCAACAGTATAGCCAAGTACTGAAAAGTATTCTTCAGACTTTTTAACTAAGTCTAATGGCGTGTGAAACTTATCAGTTCCAATATTGAAATCTGGCCTATTTTCACGTTGATCTAAACCTTTAAATATTGGTGTTTTAGGGAACGAATGACAATCAACAATCAAGCAATTATCTTGTTCTTTTAATTGCTTTAACACGGCTCTATCGAAGTTTTTATGATGCGGCCAGTAGTAGTTTTCTAAAATTTCTTTTCTTAAATCTGTAGTTACTACTCTAGATAAAGTATTGTCATCACATCTTGTGTATAAAGCCCCCATGCCAAGCTTAAACATTTCTTCTTGACTATCGTCTGAGAAACGCTCTACATCGCAAAATACTCTTGAAAAAGGAGCAATGATTTGCGTGTCTACTTCAGAATAAAACAGATCATCAGTGAACCAATCGGTGAGTTTTAGAATTTCTTCTTTAATTTTTGTGTCATCTATAACAAAGCCTTTCTTGAAAGGAATGTTTTCAGAAGCGTGTGGAATGTGTAAAATTAAGTGTTGCATACAAATAGTTTTTATTTGTATTTCGATATTAGTTTATTTTTGACCTTACGTCCGCATTGTTTTACCACCGTGGTGTCTTCACTCGGTTGGTATTCATATTGAATTCGAAATACTTCGTAAAAGTAATACTTATTTTCAGTTATAACTTAAATTTCTTATCAGGATTGCACTTTAGTTGTATTGCGTATTCTGTGAAGTTTTAATTTTAAAAATAGGGCTATCGTGGGTAATAGTAGTAATAAAAAAGGGTAGAGTACGCAAAATAGAAAAAAGTTAACTTCATAATAAGAAGTATCTGTAAGGTTTGCAAGATTAATTACAAAATCTGTACAATACACATATGACTTATTCACAACTTCCGATAGGCTTATATTAATCATGGTTTTTACCTTTTTTCACTTTTAATAATTCAATACGATAATCAATTATTTTAATTAGAGAAAACCATATCACAAGGGGAAAGATGACTGCTAATAAAAAAATGTTCGCATACTGATAATTGCCTGTTGCGTGCAGATTATTTATTATACCGAAATATAAACGATCTGTTTTATTTATATATGGTTTTAGAAATTTGACATGATTATTTATACAAAAAACTGTTGTTTCGTGCCCAGCTCAAGTGCACTTATCTTTTATGCGGTCATTAGAGTTTATTGTCTTAATACCATAGATTGTATGATTGTTTTCTTTTACGGTAGGGCGAACAAATTCATTAACTGCAACTATAATTAAATAAGGTAAAAATAAAATAATGATATTCCTTAGAATTCTCATAGTGTTACTTGTAAAGTATATAGTTAAAGTTCGTGTTTACAATCAATGGTACGGAGTTAATGTATTAAAGATGATTGCATCTTCTTAATGGTTTTTTATTGAGGATTCTTGGCTAGCAGATTACCTCCTTTTTAGATAACAAGTGTAAATAATAGTTTCTTTATAGTATTACTGTTTTCTTTCTTCTATAATTTAATAAAAATAAATAAGGATTAGGGATATTCCAATAATTGGTGGGGTCTGTCTATTTTCAAGTGTGCTTTTAAAGTCGAACACCAAAAATAAATTTAGAGGCCCAATATCTATTACTTAAACTCTCCGTTTGAACTACTTTACCACTGCTTGGCGCGTGTAAAAAATTATTATTTCCAAGATATATAGCGATGTGGTTAATAAGTTTTTTTGATTTTGTTGAAATTGAGAAACAAACTAAATCACCTTTTTTTAAAGATGTTTTATCAGCTATTAATTGACCAGATTGTGCTAATCCTTGACCATTTAGTCTTTCTCCATTATAACCATTAGATTTTAAACCTCTCCATATAAGACCAGAACAATCGATACCTTTTCTAGTAGTACCTGAATATTTATAACGAACACCTATATATGATTTAACTGTTTGAATGAAATTTTTTACGTTTGATATTTGTATTCTTTTCTTTTTACCTTTAAGAAACCTCTTCCATTTCCATTGAATTCCCATTTTCCTCAACCTATTCTTAATAGTTTTTTCTGTTAAAGTGGTTGTTGGTTGTGTTGTTTTAAACCCACTTCCTGTAGTAAAACTAAATTCTCCATTACAATCATTTGCTAATCCTAATTCATTGTAGGGAAGAAGTGATATATAATATTTTGTATTTGGTTTTAATTTTGGGATGGAATAAGATGTGCTATTTCCAATGTTAATATTGTTTAAAAGCTCATTTCTTTTGGCAGTAGCTCCTACAGAAATATAATATCCGCTTGGAGACCCTGTTGCAGCTGACCAGCGAATAACGGTTGGATTAATTTCAACTTCTTTAGCTCCATTAGAGTGAGAAGTAATAATATAGTCACATTTTGGGGCTGTTTTAATTACTTTTAGAGCTGTGTTAGTGTTTTTAGAAGTAGGTAGTTTATTTACAACTTTAGGTGTGTTTACCGCTTTCGATATAAGTGATTTATGTATCCAACCTTTTGTTTTGTTAATAGGGTCTTGAACAAATAACCAGCTTGCTTTTGAATTAAGTAATACAAGTGTTTTTCCTTTAGGGTATACTTTAATTACTCCTCCTTTCGGTTTCCATCTAACATTTGCATCCTTTGTTAAAATTATAATATTTTCAATAAGAATAGAACTATGTATCCATCCTTTTTTATTATTTGTTGGGTCTTTAATAAAGGACCAATCATTTTTAGTTTGCAATACTAAAACTTCTTTACCCTTTGGAAGTATTTTTAGTTTTACTCCTGAAGGTGCGCTCCTTACGTTTGCATCAGCGCTAAGAATTGCTTTTCTATTTTGAGAAAAGGAAAAAAGACTTGTAAAAAGGATAAATATAAATAGGTGTTTTTTCATAATAAATTATTTAAATATTCTTGTTCCAAAAAAGAATTTGTCCTTCCAAAAATAAGGGTCATCAATTTCACTAATTGTGACTCCCTTGGATGAAGATGAGTTAATGAATTCATTATTACCGATATATATACCTACACTTGTGATAATTCTTTCTGTTTCATAGGTGTTGAAAAAAAAGACAAGGTCTCCTTTTTTCAACTTTTCAACATCTATAATTCGCTCGCCGTATCTTGCCATTTCTTGAGCAATTCTTGGAAATTTTTCTTTGCTGTTTTTCTTTAGTGACATATAAATTAAGCCAGAAGCATCAATACCTGCCTTAGAGATACCTCCAATTTTATTTGGTGAACCTTTGTAGCTAAGAGCAGTATCAATTACTGATTGAATATTAGTAGTCTTAAATTTTGTACTTTTTTCCACCAAACCATCTGTAATAAACTTTTCATATTTGACTATTAATTTCTCTTGATTATTTAATTTTATTCTCAATAAATAGTCTACAGAATTGGTGTAAATAAGTCTAGTTGCTAGAATTAAAACGAGTATGAGAATACCGGAATAAAGTACTTTTCTTTTCATAAAAGATAAATTTTCTATCAAAAGTAATAAAAAGAATATAAACCTCTAATCAATTTTAGATAATTAATATCACTCCGTTATAAGCTGCTCTTTAACTTGGTTAGCCTATTTTTAGGAAGAAGGTTAAAAGGAAAATTTACGAAATCGAAGAATCGAAATAAAAATAACAGAATAGTTTTTTTATTACAAAGTGTTAATTGCATTTTAATTATTATTACAAACAACTTTATTTATTATGAAAAAGATTGTTTTTTGACTTTCTTTTTGTTTTTTAAATTATTTAAAAGATCAAGGAAGAATCGCAGAAAGGTTTAGTTGTTGATAGTTAAATTTTAATTCCTTTTAGCTCTTATAATTTCGAATTTCTTATCATATTTTTTTTAGAATTTTACACTTTTAATTGCTAAAATAGTAGCTTAGAATTACTTGTTTCTCTTAAAATAGATTAATTGTGTTATAAGAGTGATATAAATATTTATTCTTATATTTACGTAAAAACGTATAACTTACTAAACTATATTAAAATGAAAGGTTTTAAGCAATGCCCAAAGGGGCATTTTTATAAAGAAGACAAAGATACATGTCCATATTGTCCTAACAGTAATACATCTGACGTATTAGAAACAGAGCATTTTTCTAACTCTAATGATAGAACAAATGTTGATACTTTAAAAACGCAGGTTTTTGGTGGAGCGGCAGCTAGTCCAAAATCTAATAATGATTCAATATCACCGGCATTTGATGCTACAAAAACAATGATAGTTGGTGGCAATCAAGCGAGTACTGAAGGGAGTGCTGGAGCAGTTCTTAGACGAAGATTAAGGGGCTGGTTAGTTACTTTTGATATTGAAGATTTTGGTGTTGATTTCAAAATTTTAGAAGGCAGGAATTTGATTGGATCATTAGCTACTAATGATATAACAATTAAAGATAGCCAAGTATCATCATCTCACGGGCTTATTTTATGTAAAAAAAATAAGTTTATAATTACTGACGAGATGTCTTCAAATGGAACCTCTATTAATGGTGAAGATTTATCTCCCCGAGACCCATATGAATTAAAAGATGGTGATGAAATTAAAATAGGCCATACTACTCTTCTTTTTAAAACAGCTTTTAAATAATAAATCAAGTGAAAAAATCATCAATTATAGTTTGTTTTTTAGTTTTATTTTCACTCATAGCGAATGCACAAGTAAAAGTTGTAGGTGAAGTAAATGTTACAGGTTTTCCATCTTTAAACTTCGAAATTAATAATCGAAACCCTGAGTTTAAGGGAGTAGATAGTTATAGTTTTTCACAATTGCTATCGGGACGAGAGACGTTAATAGATTCTATATCATTTACTCAAATACCTGACTCTCTTGATTACTCCAAGAAAAACAAGTGTGTTATAATTTTAATTGAAGCTATAAATCAGAAAAATGGCGCTACTTTAGAACAAGTGAATACTTTTTTTTATGCGCTTAGAGATGCATTACCAAATTTTGTAAATCCTGGAGATAAAATAAAAATTGTGGGATTTGCTTGGAGAGGAGATGATGGAGTGGTATTAAATCCATTTCATAACACCTTTACAGATAATGTTGATTTGCTTAAAAATGCTCTTAATAGTTTTGATCTTTCGAAAAACACAAAACGTAGATTTTCCGTGTCTGAGATTCCAGGTGCAATCTTAGAATCTATAGATTTGTTGGTTGGTGTTCCGGTAGATTTTAATAAATCAATTCTACTTTTATCAGAAGAGCGCACAAATAAATACTCAACAGATAAAACGTTTGTAAATGTTGTTAAAGTAGCCCAAGAAAAGGAAGTTGTTATCAATACTATTAAATATAATAAGGTAGGTTTTCAGACGTTTACGAACCCTTTTTTAGCAGATCAAACCTATGGAGAAAGACGTGTTTTAAAATTGAGTCCTGGAAATTTAAGACGTTCTAATACTGATAAACAGAAAGAAGCAGCTATAGAGATTTCAAATATTTTAAATAATACAGTTAAACGATCGATGGGAACAAATGCAGCTGTTTCATTAGAGGCTGCAAAAGTGTATAGTGATGGTTCAGAACACTCTATTTTAATTAAAGAGTTAAACGCACCTCATCAAAAAGAATTAGCATACAATGCTCCTGGAAATTGGTATTATGCTCAGTTTGAAAAGGATTTTTATATCACTTTAATTATAAGTTTACTTGCAGGAATAATTATTATTATCCTGATAAACCTATTTTTAAAGAAACAAAAGGAACAGAGCGAAAAAAAACTAGAAGATAAAGAGAAACATCAGCAAGTGCAATTAAAGCAAGAAGCGGAGATTTCTAAGCAAAAAAATGAGCTTGAAAAAATAAAAAATACAGAACAAAATCGAATAAATCAGTTGCGTCAAGAACAGGGTATTAAAGTTCAAAAAGCAGCAGAGGCTTTATTAATTAAAGAAATGAAAGCGTTAGGTAATTTACCTATTTTAAAATTTACAGACCTCAATTCAAGTAAATCATTTGAGATAATTAAGCCTTCTGTTTCTATTGGAAGAGATGTAAATTCAAATGATTTTTATGTTGATAATCCGAACATGTCTAGGACCCACTTTGTTATTTCCTTTAAAGAGAATACTTATAAAATTTTGGATAGTAATAGTACCAATGGGATGATAGTTAATGGGTATAAACTTAAAGAGAGTGTATTGAAAAACGGCGATATTATAGAAATTGCAGATTGCACTTTTACTTTTTACATATAATTTAAAAAATGAAATTAAATCATTATTCAAAAACAGTTATTGGCCTTGTTAGAAAGGGGAATGAAGACAGTATTGGGAATATTACAACTCCAAATAACTCAAACATAAACTTGTATATTGTTTGTGATGGAATGGGTGGGCATATTGGAGGAGCTAAGGCTTCTGGAATTGCGGTAGATAGTATTTTAGAATACTTCAAAAACAGTCCAGACCCAGTGCCTCAAAATGCATTAAAGGAAGCTATTAGCTTTGCTAATGTGCAAATATTTGGATCTGCCCAAGCTGACACTCAATTTAAAGGAATGGGCACAACGTGCACTGTTTTGTTAGAAAGTGAAGGTTTAATTTATATTGCGCACGTTGGTGATAGTAGAATTTATTTAAATACAGACGGTAAGTTATTTAGAATTACCAAAGACCATTCATATGTGCAAGGTTTAGTTGATAACGGTGAAATAACCGATCAGCAAATGGAAACACATCCAAGAAAAAATGAGTTAACCCGTGCGTTAGGAATTGGTGTTGATGTGCAGGTAGAAGTTGCTTCAAAGCCTATTTTAGCTAAAATAGGAGATAAATTTATGTTATGTTCAGATGGGTTAAATGGTCTTATTAATGACAAGATGATTGCTGCGGTAATAAATTCCAAAGAATCACTTCCAGAGCAGTGTCATCAATTAATTTATTTAGCAGAATCTGCTGGTGGTCATGATAATATTTCTGTTGACTTAATTGAGGTATCAGAAAGTGAACATACAAAAACGCAATTTGTTAATAAAAATAATGAAGATTTAATTAGTTCAAAAACGCAAAGAATTACCCCGATTCAAAAAGAAAATAAAACCAGTGTAGTAGCTTTGTTAAAAAGTAAATTAGCTCTTTTGTTACTTGGTGTACTAGGTGTTTTAATTTTAGTTTTTTTGCCAACTGATACTCCTTCTGGTGAAGGAATAATAATAGTAGAAAAAAAGCCTATTACATTAAAGAAAGAAAAGAAAATAGTGATAATAAAGGCAATTGCAAAGGCAGGTGATGGAGAATTGACACTTAATACCGATTTGTATAATAAAATACCAAAAGACCTTCAGGAGAACTATAAAAAAGACAAAAGAGATTCCCCTCTTTTTTTTAGAAAAAAAAATCCAACTAAACCTATTTCAATTCATAATTATAGAAACTTAAAAGAAGATTTACAACCAGGTGATTTTCTAATGATAACTATTACAGATGGCAAAATTGATATGCCAGAAATTAATAGAAAAGAACCTGTTAAAGTCATCCGTGATAAAAACATAAGTTCTGAAGAAGAAGCAGTCGTTCAAAAAGCACGAGAAGAAAAAGTTCTCAAACGAAAAGCGAAAACTCTAGAAGAAATTATTAAAGAGAATAAGAGAAAAACAGCCACCAAAGACTACGATGGTTTTACGGTGCTTTTTGAACCTGAAAAGGAGTTTTTCAAACCCTCTAAAGATACTACTTACACTGTAAGGGTAACTTTTTCTAAAAATAACTTCAAGGATTCTCTTAAATTTAAAGAAACTGTAAAAGCTTCATCGAAACCAAAACCAAAAGTTGATACTTTATCAAATAAAAAGAATAAATCAGTTCTTTCGGAAGTTGAAATAGGGAAATCAGTTAAAAAAGATTCATTAAAAAAAGAATAAATGTTTCCAGATTTAGGGTCAAAATATACATTCATAAAAGAGATTGGCAAAGGTGGAACAGGTGCTGTTAATCTGGCGATTGATAATCATACAGGGTATCAAGTAGCTATTAAATCTATATTTAAAAGTATTCTGACGAATAACCCTGAAATGCTGAAGCGTTTTAAAATAGAAGCTAATATATATTTAATGTTATCGCATCCTAACATTGTAAAATTAAAAAATTTTATTTTGAAAGATGGCGCCCATTTAGTTATGGACTACATTGAAGGAAAGACACTAGATGAATATATAAAAACTGTAACAGGGCCAATCCCTTCGGAAATAGCCGTTGCTATTATTACAGATATTGCTTCTGCTATTGGCTATGCACATGAAAAGAATATTCCTATACCGGGATATGATGGCGTGTTGCATTTGGATATTAAGCCGAGTAATATTCTAATAAGTAATACTGGAGAGATTAAGGTGATCGATTACGGAATCTCTCAAGGAGATAACGAAGAGAGAATGTCGGAAATTATGGGAAGCCCTATGTATATGTCTCCAGAACAATTGAAGATAGAAACAACGCTAGATCGTAGATCTGATATATATGCATTAGGAGTATTATTACATCAAATGCTTACAGGTAAGACTCCTTATTCTACTTCTACTCAGAAAGAGCTTTTGTTTGATAACATATTAAATCATCCATTAGAAAGAATTATAGAAAGCTACCCTCATGTTGATAATAGATATCAAGGTATTATAGATAAAGCTACTGCCAAAAAACCAAGTGAACGCTATACCAGTTGTAGAGATTTTTTAAATAGTTTAGAAGAATTGTCGTATGAAAATAATTAAGATTGGGAAAGGACCTTTAAATGATATAGTCATTGCAGATAAAACAGTTTCCAGAGAACATGTACAGTTGTTTGTTGACGATGATAAAAATGTATTTGTAACAGATTTAGGGTCTACAAATGGTACTTATATTAATGGAAAGCGCATTTTAGAGCCTATAAAGCTCAATACATTTGATATTCTTCTCATTGGAAATACTTTAATTGAGTGGCCTAAATTTACAGAAAATAATATCGATGTAAAAAATACATATGAACCAATTTCGGACCCAGTACATGAATTAAAAGAAAAGTCTGATTATAAATCAAAATGGACAAGGTTTAAAAGTGCCGTAAAAGCAAAAATAAAAAGAAAACATTTTATTATCTGTAGTGTTGTTGTGGTTGCTATATGTAGTATGTCTTTTTTGCAATTAAGTCCATTAATTTTTAATCCAAATCAAAAGATAGAAAGATTAAAAGAAAAAATAATTGCTATCTTTCCTAAGATACAAGCTCAACAAAAAAAACAACGAACAGATATCACCTATGATTTTTCTTGTTTATCTAATGAAGGAGATGCAGGGAGTACTACAATGATTTATAATTTTGGAGAGCTGACAAGAGACGCTCAAAGTTCTTTTTTTGAAGATGTAGATATTTCTATTTCAGATGAAATAAAAGCTGGAGAGAATTTATTGAGATCCTTTAAGAAGAAATATAAATTTATTACAACTGGGACAGAAATTAAAAATTTAATATCAATAAAGAATAATTTAACAAGTAGATTGGCAGATCCAAGGGGTTTTTCATATAAAATATATTTAGTCGACGACCCAATGTTAAATGCGATGACTTCTGGTGGATATATCTTCTTTTTTAAAGGTATGTATGATTTTTGTAAAACCAATTCAGAAATTGCAGCCATTATTTCTCATGAAATTTCGCATAATGAGCTGGGACACTTAACGTTAGGTTTGAAAAAGCAAAAAGCGGCTAGTGCTTGGGGAGTTTTAGGAGAAATCGCTCTAGGTTTAGAATCAGTTGCCACTCAAAGCTTTAATCAAAAACAAGAAACGGAGGCAGATTTATTTGGAATTGATATCTTATCTCCAACAAAATTCGAAAATTGTAATGCAATCGATTTATGGGAAAGAATGAGTAGTAATGAAGGGGAGTATACGATTATAGATGGATTTTTTAGTTCTCATCCGTATTCGAAAAACCGATCTAAGTGTATAAAAAACCACTTAATTATTAATTATAAAAAAGACTGTATGTAGTATGAAATTTAAAGAATTTATTATTTTTTTACTATTTTTTTTACTGATAACTTCATCTTGTTCTGTGGTTAAGGAACCAGAATTAATTTCCATAGAAAACCTCTCTATGTCATCAGGATTAGATAAAAATTTTAAAATTTCTGCAGGGTTAAAAATATTTAACCCAAATAAGTTTTTATTAAAATCAGATGATATTAAATTAGATATCTATTTAGATACATTATTGGTTGGTAAAGCCTTTTTTAAGGATAATTTTAATTTAAAAAAACGTGATACTACTATCATAAATACACAAATTGACTTGAACCCTTTTTTTTTACAACAATCTTTAAGTCTAAAAGACACCTTAAATATTACTTCTAATGGTACTGCTAAAATTCCTTTTTTGCCTACAAATTATAACTTTAGCATAGATTATAAGGTGCCATTAAATGATTTATTAGACCCAATTCTTAAAAATAATTTAGCATCTTCTAATTTTAGACTTGAGGAAATTAAAGTAGAAAAAGTAAATTTTTCAGAAATAATTTTAAAATCACTCTTTATTTTTGATAATGAATTCGATTTTGATTATACTATAAAAAAAGTAGATATTGAAATATACGATTCGAGTTCGTATCAAAATTTGATTGGATCTTCATCGCTAAGTAATACAATTAATGTTCGTGCCAAAAGCTCTAATGATTTGTTAGCCACCACTTCTTTAAATTCGATGGGTTTAGGGAAAACTTTTCTAAAAAATATATTTAAAAGAACAAAATCATTCTACTTAAAGGTAAATATCACCGTACTTTTTATGAATATTCAGGTGCCAATATCTATTAAAAAACAAGTTGATTATAATCCCTTGACAAATCAGATTAAAATACTATGAAAGGACAAGGGATAAAACTAAAATTATTTAGTAATAATAAATTATTTAAAAAAATAGCTTTTACAAATGATAAAGAACTTGTAGTAGTTATTGGAAAGGGAAATCAAGCGAATATTAAACTTGACAATCAGCTGTTATCCAGCAACCACGTTCAGTTGGTTTTTGGTAGTGATAATGAACTTCATCTGCAAGATTTAAATAGTACAAACGGTACGTATCTTAATGGAGATAAAGTTTCTCCGAGCCAATCGTATACCCTAAGACCTAAAGATAATATTCAATTAGCGGGTGTTGAGGGGGTGTTAATTATTGTTGAAATTTTGGACGAAAGTGCTGCCTCTATTATGCATACTAATATAATTGACAAACTAAAGTCTAAGTCAAATATTATTATTGGTAGAGCGCCCGAGTGTGATATTTCTTTTAATAGTAATTCTGTAAGTAGGCAACA
>Ga0308025_1001365_pt1 | contig 11663 bp, 10 predicted proteins | sample Neamet422_FD_201298 | JGI IMG/M metagenome (GOLD analysis project Ga0308025, IMG submission 201298) | Marine microbial communities from water near the shore, Antarctic Ocean - #422 | ecosystem: Environmental > Aquatic > Marine > Unclassified | place: Southern Ocean | collected 2014-10-03
ATTACGAATTCCCTTTAAAATTATATACTAATCGTAATCCCTTCAACCCTCCCAGAGTAGTTTATGATGCAATAAAGCTTGATGGAACATTTCGTTTTTTAGGATCTGAAATTGGTCAATCTGTATATAAAACCTATGATGGATTAGAACTTAAATATTTAAAAATAAATACTGATAAAGAAGAGGAGGTTTTTACTAAAAAATTTAATGATCGTGTTGATAGTAAATGGGTCTTTGATTTAGATTATATTGATTTTGATTCCCCTCAATTTTGGATAAAAAACAGAGAATATGTAAAAAATGATCAATACGTAAAGTATAATCTTTTTAAGAGATTAGAGCTTTGGCGTCAAACTGCAGAACAGTTTAAAGATTATTTAAAAATCGTTGATTCAAGTATCGAAATTATTACTAAGGAAATTGAAAAGAAAGATGCCGAAATAACTATTGTTTATTGGGTTTTCTAAAATACTTTTCTAGTAAACCAGCACTTATTTTTCCAGAAATCAAAGAAGGAGGGACGCCTGGTCCTGGGACTGTTAATTGCCCAGAAAAGTACAAGCCTTTTACTTTCTTGCTTTCAATTTTAGGTCTTAAAAAAGCAGTTTGAAATAGTGTCATTGCCATACCATATGCATTGCCTTTATAAGAATTGTATTCTGATATAAAATCATTTATGCAAAATGATTCTTCAAATAAAATATGTTTTTTAATTGATTGCCCTGTTCTTTCTTCCAAACGTTTTATAACGATATCAAAATATTTTTTTCTTATCTCTGGGTTATCTTCAAGTCCAGGAGCTAAAGGAATTAAGATAAAACAAGCTTCTTTACCTTCAGGCGCCATTGAAGTATCAGATTTAGAAGGAAAATTCGCATAGAATAGAGGGTCGTCTGGCCATTTAGGATTATCATATATTTCTGAGGCATGTTTATCAAAATCTACATCAAAAAATAACGTATGATGAGCAACATCATTTACTTTTTTATTCAAACCAATATAAAAAAGAAGTGAGGACGGCGCAAATGTTTTTTTACTCCAATATTTTTCACTGTAGGCTCTTAAACTTGAATTTAGAAGAGTTTCTGTGTGATGATAATCTGCGCCGCTTAAGACAGCATCAGATTTATATTCAGAGCCGTTAATTATTACCCCACATGCTTTTTTGTCTTCAACAATAATTTTCTCTACCGGAGAGTCAACATGAAATTCCACTCCTAAAGATTTTGCTAAACTTACCATTCCGTTAATAACAGAATACATCCCTCCTTTAGGGTGCCAGGTTCCAAGTCCATAATCTGCAAAATTCATAAAGTTGTAGAATGCTGGAGTGTCTTTTGGCTTTGCTCCAAGAAATAAAACAGGAAATTGAAGTAACTGTCTTAATTTAGGATTTTTAAAATCTCTGTAAACATCTTGCCTAATATTTCTTACGAAGTAGTTTAATTTAGTAATTGTTTCTAACGTTACTAATTCCAGTGGAGATTTTCCAGGTCTATATACAACTTCCTTAATAGCAATATCATAATTGATTTGAGCCTCTTTAATGAATTTCTTAAGTTTTTTTCCACTTCCTTTTTCTTCATTTTCAAATGCCTGAGAAATTTTTTCTAAATCGCCATTAATTATAATTTTATTTTTAGTTCCAAAATAAACTTCATAAGCTGGATCAAGTCTTTCTAAATTATAATAGTCACTCGGCTTTTTATTAAAATCATTAAAAAATCTTTCAAAAATATCTGGCATCCAATACCATGAAGGACCCATATCAAAAGTAAATCCATCACGTTTTAATTGTCTTGCCCGACCACCTAGGCTATTATTTTTTTCAAAAACTTTAACTTCATGACCATTTTTAGCTAAATAACATGCTGCTGAGATGGAAGAGAATCCAGATCCAATGACAATAACTTTTTGTTTCATAATTGCATAAATATGTTTTAAAAAAACAAGTTTTTTAGAGTTAAATGAGTCTTTTTCAAAATATTATTTATTTCCTTCTATCTCCATTCTTTATAATCTCCTCTACAAAAGAGGCGCTTATTATACCAGTTGGTATTGCGACCACACCTATGCCCACTAAAGAAATAACTGATGCAAATATTTTACCCCCAACAGTTATAGGATAAACATCACCATAACCAACTGTTGCAAGTGATACAGTTGCCCACCAAATTGATTCTGATATACTTGAAAATTTTACGGGTTGAGCAGCATTTTCAAGATAATAGATTGCTGAAGCCGAAAATAAAATAGTTAAAATTGACAAAAAAAGTGTAAACTTCAACTCACCTTTAACAGCGCTTAAAGCTTTCACGAAAAGCTTAAGCGATGATGAATCTCTTCCTAACTTAAATATACGAGTCAATCTAAATAGTCTTAAGATTCTTAAGAACCTTCCATCTATTTTTGTGAATTGATTTAGGAAAAAAGGAATAATTGATATTAAATCAATAATCCCAAAAAGACTAGTAACATATGCTATAGCACCTTTCATCTTGGATTTTTTGTAGGCATAAATTACTCGGTATATGTATTCAATAGAAAAAATACTTATGGATATAGCCTCAAATACATAAAATTCCCCAAAATATATTACCCTAACTGATACATGGGATTCTGCTATCATTGCAATTATATTTGCAATAATTAAAATATAAATGAATTTATCTATGTATTTATGAATTTTCACAGATCTTACTTTTTTCTCATATCTATGACTATTGCAACCATAACGAGTATGGTAGTTATAACAACTAAAATGGCTACAAATTTTGGACTCATTAGAATGTTGATTTAATGCTAAATTAATTAAAACTAACAAGAATTAACTAAAATATTGAAGTTATAAGTCTAGTGAAAAACTTATTCATTTTTTAAGTAAATAAGTTTCTTTAAAATTTTAGGTTATAAAATATTAAATGAACGATATTTGAATTTTTAAATTTTTAAATAATCTTAATTTGATTAATTTAAATAATGAATCTTTCACGACTCTTACACTATTTAATTTTGAAAAAAACTGGTATTGGCCATTCAAGGAAATGGCTTTTGCTAGAAAAAATTTTTCAAAAGTTAAAGGATTAGAGTTTAATAAAGTTATGGGAACGGGAAGTGGATCAGGGTTTAGTTTAAAACCTGATTTCTCAACCTATGCTATTTTATGTGTTTGGAAAAATAAGAATTCTTCAGATTTATTTTTTAAAAATCATATAAAATTCAATCAGTATATCAAAAAATCAATCGAAATAAGACATATAGAATTACAAGCTGTAAAAAGTCATGGTTATTGGAGTGGATCTCAACCATTTAAATCTCAAGAAGTAAAGCATGTTGAAGATGATAATCCAGTAGCTGTAATAACTAGAGCAACTCTTAATTGGAACAGACTGATTTCTTTTTGGAAATCAGTGCCTGATGCAAGTAAAGCTATAGAAAAAGCAAAGGGTGTAATTTTCTGTAAAGGTATCGGAGAATGGCCTTTCTTTCAACAAGCTACAATCAGTATTTGGCAAGATTTTAATTCTGTAAATGAATTTGCCTACAAGCAAAAAGAACATGCAGAAATTATAAAAAAAACAAGAAAAAACAATTGGTATAAAGAAGATCTATTTTCCAGATTTACTGTAATATCTAATTCAACTAATAAATTTAAAATTGAATAAAGCTATTGTTATTGGCTCTGGTGTAGCCGGGATAGCCACAAGTATAAGACTTGCAAAAAAGGGATATTCTGTTAAGATTTATGAATCAAACTCGTTTCCAGGAGGAAAAATATATTCTTTCAAAAAATCTGGATATAGATTTGATGGAGGACCTTCTCTATTTACGATGCCTCAACTTGTAGATGAACTTTTTGAGCTTTGTGGTGAAAACCCAAAAGATCACTTTTCTTATATAAAAAAAGAAGTTGCTTGCAATTATTTTTGGGAAGACGGAATAAAACTCGTTGCGTATGGAAACAAAGAAGCTTTTCTAAATGAAGTAGAAAATAAACTCGGAGTATCTAAGAAAAAATTAAATAATTATTTTAATAGTTCTAAGAAAAAGTATGATTTAACGGCTCCACTTTTTTTAGAAAAATCCTTACATAAATTAAAAACATTTATTTCTAAAGAAACTATTAGTGCCATGCTTCATCTTGGTAGATATGACATTTTTAAAAGTCTTCATGAATTAAACAAAGATGTACTTGAAGAGCCTCACTTAATTCAATTTTTTGATCGTTTTGCCACCTATAATGGCTCCAATCCATACCAAACTTCTGGAATGATGAGCTTAATTAATCACCTTGAACAGCATTATGGAACTTTCTTACCTATTAAAGGAATGGTAAGTATTACAAAATCATTAGTTGAATTAGCTAAAAGACAAGGAGTGGAGTTTGTTTATAATAGTCGAGTTGATAAAATTATCGTAGACAATAAAAAAGCTACCGGTATTGAATCTAAAGGTTGTTTTTATGAATCAGATATTGTTATTAGTAATATGGATATAAATCCAACTTATAACTTTTTACTATCAAATGAGCCAAAACCAAAAAAGATATTAGATGCTGAACCTTCCAGTTCAGCTGTAATTTTTTATTGGGGAATTTCTAAAAAATTTAAAGAATTAGATCTTCATAATATTTTATTTTCAAAAGATTACGCTCATGAATTTGATTCTATTTTTAATCAAAATACTGTATCAAAAGATCCTACAGTATATATAAATATAACATCAAAAGATATACCGAGTGATGCTCCAGAGAACTCAGAAAATTGGTTTGTTATGATAAATACTCCTGCTGATAAAGGACAGGATTGGGATTTAATAGTGAATCAAATTCGCGAAAATGTGAAAAAAAAAATATCTCGTAATTTGGGAATTGACATTGTAAAATATATCGAGACAGAGCAAATTTTAACCCCTAAAACTATTCAAAATAAAACGCAATCACACTTAGGCGCTTTATATGGACCTTCGAGTAATAACAGACTCTCAGCCTTTTTTAGACATCCGAATTTTTCAAGAAAAATCGAAAATTTATATTTCTGTGGAGGAAGTGTTCATCCTGGTGGAGGAATACCTCTGTGTTTATTGTCAGCTAAAATAACCTCAGATTTAGTTAAATCCCTTTAGTTATGTCTAGAAATAAATTTATATCGTTTACTTCAATTTCTATTTTAATAATTTGGATATTTCATATATCAGGTCTTTTAGGAATATTATATGGAGATAGTAAATGGTTTATTTCAGCAACTCCTTTAAACTTAGTAATATCCTTGGTTTTATTGCTCATGAACTCAAAAGATTCTAATAAAACTGTAATGATAGCTTGCATAGCATTTGTTGTTGGGATGTTTACAGAGATATTAGGAGTAAATTATGGGCTTATTTTTGGAAGTTATATTTATGGTGAAGTTCTAGGACCTAAATTTCTTGGAGTCCCTATTTTAATTGGATATAATTGGGCAATGGTTTTAATTACAACAGCTAGTATAGCCCAAAAAGTTTCTCAAAATTTTTATTCTCGTATATTTATAGGAATTGTACTTATGTTGTTTTTAGATTTGTTATTGGAGCAAGTTGCGCCAATTTTAGATTTTTGGATTTTTGATTCAGGAACTGCACCTTTACAAAACTACCTGGGGTGGGCATCTGTTTCATTAATTCTTCACTATATATACCATAAATTAAAAATTGAATTAAATAACAACTTTTCAAATCATCTTTATTTTGTTCAAATTCTATTCTTTTTATTACTTTTAATCAACTTCAAGTCTTAATTAAGAATTAAAAATGAGGAAACTCAAAATGCTTATTGCTTTAATTATTGGTTTAGTTTATTCATGTCAAGAAATAAATAAACCAATAATTAATGGAAGTGTAAATGACACAATAATTGATTTTAGATTTTCACCACCAATTAAATTAGATTCAATGTCTGTTCAATATAGAATTAGGAACGAAATTTTCAATTGGCCAGAATATACTGCTTTCACTGATGGTTTTGAAAGTCTTACTAAGCTCAATCCAGAAGGAAACCTTGTCTTTATTGAGGAGCTAGAGTTGAAATTAAAAACTTTATCTAAATCAAGATTCCCAAAAAAACTGGACTTGCCAGATATTAAAAGTAGACTTAAAGTAGTTCAGACCATGTTAATGCAATCTCGATACCATTCTAAAAATAAAAACTGGAAGGAGTTAGATGTAAGTCTTCAAAACCTTTATTTAAGTTATAATTCATTTATTAATAGAATAAAATCTATTAACGAAGAAATTAATTTGTTCGGCGATGAGATTAATTTGTCTTCATCTAACAAATAGCATCTTAAATGATTAAATCACTAAATTTAAATTTGTATTTTAAAAGTGCAATGACTCTATTTGAATCAACGATTCTTTTAATATTTTCTGACTTTAAGAATTTTGGAGGTAAAATATTTTTTAGATTAGCAATCTTTGAATAGTAGTCTTTTTTTGAGGGATGGAATGGAGTTACCGCATTAAGTATCATGTTTTCTGTATTAAATACCTTAATTACTTTCAATATTATTCCAAGTGCATCATCCTGGTGAATTAGATTAATTAATTCATTTCCTTTATAAAAGTTTTTCCCACTCAAGCTATAAATTGGATGACGATCTTTTCCAACTAATCCGCCTAATCGAATATGTGATATTATGAAATCACCTTTACTTAATTGATTTTCAATTTTTAAAGTTTCAATTCCAGAATTTGAAGTGGGGTTACAATTATAAGATTCATCTACAAGTCCTTTTTGAGAATCATACACACTAATACTACTTAAATAAATTACTTTTTTTATCGAGGCGTTTTCAATTACTTTCACGAGAGAATTCATTGAGCTCTCTATATTTATTAATTGACTACCTCTTTTAACAAAAGGAATTGTAATAACAAGTGTATCAATAGATTCGAAAAAAGAAGAGTTTGATATTTCTTTAGGATTAAACAAATAATGATATGATTTGACTCCTATTTTTTTCAGTTTTTCAACCTTCTCTAAAGATGTTGATGTCCCTTTTACAACATAACCTTGCTTAATTAAAACTTCAGCAAGAGGAAATCCTAACCAACCACAGCCTAAAATCCCAATTTTATCCATTTTTAAAATTACATATTTTCGTTCACTTTCTGTTTTATATACGCCTTCGTCTTCTTTAAATTAAATTAACTACCTTATAATGAATTAATTACTATTAAATGGCAATTAAAAGTTTTCAAGGACCTAGAGTTTCAACACCCAGAAAAGTAGTGAAAAACATTTTGGTTAGAGATGTAATGTCAAAGAGTTTAATACTTTTTCGTCCAAAAGAAAGTATTCATGATGTAATGAGGTCTTTTATAAAATATAGAATATCTGGAGGCCCAGTAGTTGATAAACACGGGGAATTAATTGGAGTTATTTCAGAGGCTGATTGCATGAAGGAGATTTCTGAAAGTAGATATTTCAATATGCCTATACTTGATAAAACTGTTTATCATTTTATGACCAAGAATGTTGAAACAATTGAAGCTTCAACTAGTATATTTGATGCTGCATCACTTTTCTCAAAAACGAGTAGGCGACGTTTTCCAGTGATTGATAAAAAAAGACTAGTTGGTCAGGTAAGTAGAAAGGATATTGTAATTGCAGCACTTAATTTAAAGAGTCAAACCTGGCATTAGTTAGTGAATTTTAGATCCATTTGAAACATCTGAATTGTCAGGACTAATAAATATTAATTTACCTGAAACATCTTTACCCATCAATATCATTCCTTGACTTTCAACTCCCTTTATTTTCCTTGGTTTTAAATTAGTTAAAACACTTACTTTATGACCAATTATCTCTTCAGGACTGTATTCATTTCCAATTCCAGATACAATTGTAAGTTCATTATTTCCGATATTTACCTGAATCTTTAAAAGATTTTTAGTTTTTGCAATTTTTTCTGCAGATAAAATTTCTCCAATATTAATTTCAAGATTTTTAAATTTCTCAAAATCAACAGTTGATTTAATAGATTGAACAGGTTCTATATCATTTTCACTTTTAGTTGCTTCAAGTTTATTTAGTTGTTTATCTATTTGAGAATCTTCAATTTTCGAAAACAACAGCTCTTGACTATTTATAACATGTCCGGTTTCAATAGTTGTTTTATTTTGAATACTATTCCAATCAGAAGATTTTAAGTTCAACATGTTTAATAGTTTTTTTGAAGTAAAAGGAAGGAACGGATCACTCAAGTATGCCAAGTGGCCTGAAACTTGAAGTCCTACATACATTATAGTTGAAACTCTTTCTGGCTTCGTTTTTATTAACTTCCAAGGCTCTTGATCAGCAAGATATTTGTTTCCGAGTCTAGCTAAATTCATCAATTCTTTTAATGCTTCTCTAAATTTAAACTTTTCAATAGAATTACTAATTTTCTTTTGAAAATGACTTATTGAGATTAAAACTTTATTGTCTTCATCAAAAAACTCTAATGGTTTGGGAGTTTTGCCATTATAATATTTATGGGTTAAAACAACAACTCTATTTATAAAATTTCCAAAAATGGCAACCAATTCGCTATTATTTCTTGCTTGAAAATCATTCCATGTAAAATCATTATCTTTTGATTCAGGCGCATTAGCGGTCAGAACATATCTTAAAACATCTTGTTGTTCTGGAAAATCTTTTAAGTATTCATGAAGCCATACTGCCCAATTTTTTGATGTAGAAATTTTACTTCCTTCAAGATTTAAGAATTCATTAGCTGGTACATTTTTAGGTAAAATATATTTACCTGAAGCCTTAAGCATGGAAGGGAATATGATACAATGAAAAACAATATTATCCTTTCCTATGAAGTGAATTAATTCAGTATCCTTGTCCTTCCAATAAGGCTCCCAGTTAATACCTTTATTATTTGCCCATTCTTTTGTAGAAGAAATATAACCTATTGGAGCATCAAACCATACGTAAAGAACTTTTCCCTGATTATTCTTAGCAGGAACTGGAATACCCCAATCTAAATCTCTTGTTACAGCTCTTGGTTGAAGACCATTTTCTATCCAAGATTTTACCTGTCCATAGACATTGGGTTTCCAATCTTGTTTATGACCAACAAGTATCCACTCTTTAATAAATTTTTCAAAATTATTTAGAGGAAGATACCAATGCTTAGTATTTTTTTTTATTGGAACTGCTCCAGAAAGAGTTGATTTAGGATTAATAAGATCAGAACTATTTAAACTACTTCCACAGCTTTCACATTGATCACCATAAGCTTCTTTATTTTTACATATTGGACAAGTTCCAATTACAAATCTATCTGCTAAAAACTGTTGAGCTTCTTCATCATACAATTGTTCTGATGTCTTTTCAATAAAAACATTTTTAGCATCAAGATCTTTGAAAAATTCTTGAGCAGTTTCATGATGTATTTTTGCTGATGTTCTTGAATAATTATCAAATGAAATTCCAAAATCATTGAATGATTTACGAATCATTCCATCATACTTATCGATAATTTGTTTAGGAGTTACACCCTCTTTTTTTGCCTTGATAGATATAGCAACTCCATGCTCATCACTTCCACAGATAAAAGCTACATCACATTTTTTATTTCGAAGATACCTAGCGTATATATCGCCAGGAATATATACTCCAGCTAGATGTCCTATATGAATAGGGCCATTTGTGTATGGAAGAGCAGCTGTTATAGTATATCTTTTAGTTTTACCCATCAATTAGTTTTAATCAAAAATACAATGAAAACCTCTATTATTAACTAGCAGTATACTTTAATATTATACTGATTTTCAAACAAGTTGTTGGTTTCATAACAACTTGTTTATATTTAGAGTCTAAATAAATTTATGAAAACAATAGCTTCTGAAGTTTCAGAATACATAAAAACAAAACCTTTTTTATCAAGTGCTTTGTCTCAAGATATAATCAATTTAACATCATTGGCACGACGTATCAAGCCAGAAATTGAGAAATCACTTAAAAAGCCTGCTAAAAGTGGAGCAATTGTTATGGCATTAAAAAGAATTTCAAATACTCAAGAATTTATTATAACTCAAAAAATTGTAGGAGTTTTAAAAAACATGGGTGATATAACAGTTCGATCATCTTTAGTTGATTATTGTTTTAAAATATCTGAAACATTATTACCAGCACAAGCAAAATTTTTAAGTAAAATAGAAAAATCTAAAAATATTTTTTTCACAACGTCAAGAGGAGTTGGGGAATGTAATATTATTGTAAGTCAAGAATTATCTTCAATTATAGAATCAGTTTTTGTTAATGAAGAGTGCATTGAAAAAACTTATAACCTTTCAGCTATTTCGATTAAACTTCCAACTGAAAATGTTACAATACAAGGTATATACTATTTTATATTTCAAAGGTTATCTTGGGAGGGAGTAAATATTAATGAGGTTATTTCTACTTCAAATGAATTCACGATTTTAATGGACGAAGAATCTGTAAATATTGCTTTTCAGGTAATTAAGGATTTGAAGAATTTATAGTTAAAGCTTTTAAAGTGTCATATAATTGATCAATTCTTTTAACGTTTTCAACAACTAAGATTAACTTTAATCCATTTGTATTATTTTTTTCTTTAATAGAAATATTTGAGTTTTCTTTCTGAACATTAGTTAGAAAAACTCCAAAAGCTTCTGTTTTAAAAACATTGCTTTGTTGATCTTCAATAAAGTATCCGAGGCATTTATTTTGTTTTATTATATAACGTTCTATTCCAATTTTTACAGCCAACCATTTCAATCTAATACTGTTTAATAACTCATTTCCTTGATCTGGAATTGGACCAAATCGATCAATTAAATTATTTCTAAATTCGACTAGCATGTCTTCGTTGGATATTTTACTTAATTCTTTGTATAATAATAGTCTTTCACTTATTATATTAATATATGTTTCTGGAAAAAGAATTTCTAAATCAGTATCGATTTGAACGTTCTTAATATAATTCTTTAAGGAGCTTGGTTCAATATTTTCATACAACTTTTTAAATTCAGTTTCTTTTAGTTCTTGAACAGCTTCCTCTAAAATTTTTTGATAAGTATCATACCCAATTTCGTTAATAAATCCACTTTGTTCGCCTCCAAGCAAATCTCCAGCGCCCCTTATTTCAAGATCTTTCATTGCTATTTGCATTCCTGATCCAAGTTCTGAATAGTGTTGAATTGCATTTATTCTTTTTTGAGCTTCTGAGGATATAGAACTGAAAGGGGGAGTTATAAAATAACAAAATGCCTTTTTATTACTTCTTCCAACTCTCCCTCGCATTTGATGTAAGTCACTCAATCCAAAGTTGTTAGCATTATTGATGAAAATCGTATTTGCATTAGGAACATCAAGACCATTTTCAATAATGGTTGTTGCTACTAAAATATCATACTCACCATCCATGAAACCTATAAGAGTTTTTTCTAGCCTTTTACCGTTCATTTGCCCGTGTCCAATTGCAATTCTAGCATCTGGAATTAAACGTTGAAGCATCCCTGAGACTTCTGTAATGTTTTCAACACGATTATGAATAAAAAATATTTGTCCAGATCGTTTTAACTCATACATTATAGCATCCCGAATTATAGACTCACTAAACCTGATTACTTCAGTTTCAATAGGATATCTATTAGGAGGGGCAGTTGCT
>Ga0308025_1001375_pt1 | contig 11603 bp, 18 predicted proteins | sample Neamet422_FD_201298 | JGI IMG/M metagenome (GOLD analysis project Ga0308025, IMG submission 201298) | Marine microbial communities from water near the shore, Antarctic Ocean - #422 | ecosystem: Environmental > Aquatic > Marine > Unclassified | place: Southern Ocean | collected 2014-10-03
AAAATTATAAAATGACAGAAGTAGAAGAAAAAGTAGAATTAGTAGAAAAAGTAGAAAAAGTTGAAGAAGTTAAAGAAGTTGAAGAAGTTAAAGAAGTTAAAGAAGTTGAAGAAGTTAAAGAAGTTGAAGAAGTTGAAGAAAAAATAGAATTAGTTGAAAAACAAAGTAGGAACGAATATTTACATAGTTTATTAGAAGGTGACCAAACTATTGTAGGGATAGAAGACCATAGAAATATTATAAATATATATAATCATTGTAGTGCTGCTGTGAAAGAAGCATTTGACTCTGATTCTACTAATAATATGGATTCATGGGACTTTTCAGATTGGGTAAAAATTATTCTACCAATTGTTAAAGCAATTGAGAAATATAACTCAAGTAATGAAAAAGGGGAATACAAGAAAACGGTGGCTATTATAGTAACTATGTGTGTTATTGTAAAGGACCTAGAAACATCAGAAGAAAATAAAAAACTACTAATAAATGCAGTAGACAGTTATTTAAAACCATCTATTGATGTAATTGTCTTTATGATTAATCAGTCTGGATCTAATATATTTAAGAAATGTTGCCCTTGTTGTTTTTAAAAAAAAACTTTCTTTATATTAGATAATGTTGGACTTTCTTTCAAACTCTTTAATTGATAAAAGTTGGGGAGGTAATACAGTAATGTATTTCTTTATTTTTTTTATTGTAATAATTTACATTTTTTCAGAAACAAAAATAGATACCAAAGTTCTTATTGCAATGGCAGTTGCTGGATTATATATGAAATATTCTTTAGACTCACAAAAAAAAAAGTCACAGTCATTGGTTATAGATAAATCTGATGTCATTAATAAAAAATATAAGTATATCAATCAAAATCTAATTCTAAAAAAAATGATTCATAGCATAAAAATTATTAGAAAATTTAATAAAAGAACTTTTGACAGTGCTGTAAAACATTTAGACAACTTTATGTATTATTATAATATTGTAAGCAGAAAACCATTTGCTATATCTCAAGTATTTGACATATTAAAACAAGAACGAAAAGAAACCCTTAATCAATTCTCTTCATTATTAGTTTCTATTCCGACCACACCCGGACATTATGGTGATAATTTAGTAGAAGAAGCGCCATATGAAAAGATAATGGAAATATTTATAGAAGATTTAAAAAGTATAACTTATACCAGTATAATGAGAGCAGGGGATTTGGTTAATTATCAATGGGATAAAGAGAAAAATATGTATTCTGGTGAGGCAGATATAGATGGAGAAACCAGTACTTTTATTCCAGAAGGTATTGATCCTCTAAATGAAATAGATTCATATCATATGCATTAATTTAATTTGTAACTATATATAAATGGGAACTCTTAAAAAAAGTAAAAAACCATGTCAAACATGTAAAAAAATTAAAGGTAATATTTATTCAAGTGAATGGGAAAGTTATGTAAAAATGCCAAATATAAAGAAATATTACAAAAAAAAGGTAACTGTCGAAAAAAAATATGTTGGTCGTACAGTATTTTATTGGGCAGCGTCTTCAAATAATAAAGGTAAAAAATATTTTAATGATTATAAAAAAGCATATGATAAATATTGTAATAGTGGGCAATCTGAAGTAGGTGAAGATGGATGTTTTACTATCTATGTAGAGAAACCCTTAGCATATAAAGTAAAAGGTGTTTTATATAGACCACACATTCATTATGCTTTCGGAAACAAACGAGGAACTTCATGGGAAAAAAAACAGTATACTATAGAAGTATAAGCGTTCTATCTTTTAATTTTTATTGTTTATAAACAACAATGAATATACAAAAACTTTTAAATGTTTCACCTGATAAATTATATGATTTACTTGATTTAGAAGAATCTAAAAATGATAATAAAAATAATTATGATGTTTGGTTTTATAACTTAAAGAATAATAATTTAGATATATCTAAATTATTATTGATATTAAAAAATATGGACAAAATACATTGGAAAAATCTATATATATTTCTTTATTCAAGATGGGAAAAAACCAGAAATATAATTAATAATAAACATACTATAGAAATGAAAGGGTTACCAATTTATGATAGAACCATAGATATACCTGATACAATTTATAATTTTATTAAGAATGATATATCTTTAGAATTATTTTTTTTAAATACTTTACAAATATATTTTGTACCCAATCCAAATTAAAATCTAATATTAATATAAATGAAAGGTGCGTATAATTCTGTAAATGCGTTATATAATAGCGACTGTCTAACAAATCAAACAAACGAAGTCAATTACGCTGCTGGGAGTGCAAAAGTAAATGGAAATGTTTATGAAACTCAAACTGGTGGTGGTTATTCCCCAGGTCCAGCAACTTTTGGTAATGCATTTGAAGCAACACGGGATTTCATTGGTGTAGGTGAATGTGATGTACCAACTGTTGCTGCAACTGTTACGCAAAAAGCAGGTAGAAGACGCCGTAGATCTTCTAGTCGCCGCAAACAAAAAGGTGGAAATAAAGTACCAAACCAACCAATATGGGGTGACAAAGTTCAGATAAATCATCCAGGAAATCAAACTGCCGGACATGTAAATTTAGACGGAAAACCATTCTCTGCTGTTGCGGATCCATTCAGGGTACTCCCAGGCGCACACGCTGCAAGAATTACAGGTGATTTAAATGCATATGGATATGAAGGTATATCCACAGGAAAATATGGTGGTGGTAAAAGACGCACAAGACGTACAAGACGTACAAGACGTACAAGACGTAAAAGACGCACAAGACGTACAAGACGTAAAAGACGTACAAGACGCACAAGACGCACAAGACGTACAAGACGTACAAGACGTACAAGATAGGCGTTTAATATACTTTTTTAATTTGCTTGTTATAAAAAAATGGATGAAGATTTAATAAAACAAGTATATACTCAAACAGGTGCAGAAAGAGAAAGAATAATAACTGCACTAGAAAAACACAATAATCATGTTGTAAATGCTTCACTTGATATTCTAGGTGCTGGAGAAGAAGTATTTGTAGATCCCGAAGCAGAAAGCAAAAGAGAACAAAATAAAGGAAAAATACAAGATATTATGAAAGAAATACCACCAATGGTAGGACCACTTCCACCACTATGTAGTTTTTGTGGTAATGAATCAACTGCACTAAAACGGTGTAGTCGGTGTAAAAAAAATCTTTATTGTAGTAGGGTCTGTCAGGGTATTCAATGGTCAGAGCATAAGAAACATTGTTTGAAAGTTTAACTTAATTATTTTGTTTTTTGTTTTTTATTCTTTGCTGATTTCTTTCTTAGGTAGGTGAACTTATAAAGTAGAAAACATCCACCTAAATATATAATTAGATTTTATTTTTTGAATAACTTAATTTTTAGATTAATATAAGTTCCACAAGGCATTTCGTCAACTTCTTCTTCGGAAATAAACTTATATATATATTTATCAGAATCATTTACAAACCAATAATCTACACCATCAACACTTATTTCATCACCATCTAATTCTTCAGCACTCCCTTCACTTCCACTATTACTTTCACTATTACTTTCGTTATCACTATCTGATGCATTTGGCATATTCGGTGGGGGTTGTTCATTTCCACTATTGTATTCGTCATCTTGGAGATCTTCAGATTCTTCTTTTTTTTTAAGTTTCTTATCTTGTTTTTCATTTTGTTTTTCAAGAAACTCAATTTTTTTGTTTAATTCTACAATTTGTCTATCATATTCTTTAAATGCTGATAATTTATTAACAGTTGATACTTCTTTTTCTACTTCTTTTTCAACTTCTTGTGTTATAACAGATAATTCATTCATTCTATCATTTACACTCTTAAGACTATTTGATAATTCTTTTTCTTTCACAAATAATGAATTAAAAGAATCTTGTAGTCCTTTAATACTCCTATCAAACAATTCTTTAGTATCCATTTTATATGTATATTGCCTATTTCTTAAATAATAATTTAACTTCATCCTGTAAATGAATAATTTTTTTCTTAAATTCTTTTTGGGTTGTATAAAAAACAAGTGCTAATATTATGTTTCCGGATAGTTGAATTTTTTCTTTAGACACACCATCTATATTACTAAACAATGTGGGGATTTGGTCTGTTATGTAATGTATTAAAAATGCGCATATAATAATTGTTAGCATTTGAAATAAAAGTTCTATAAATATTACCTTCTCTGATTTATTATCATCATAGTCTGAATATAACTCATTTATTATTGATCCTATAAATAAAGCAATAGTAAAATATATTGAAGAGTAAATTGATAGTTCTATTATTTTCTTAATCATTTATTATATATTTATTATATATTTGATAATAAAATTGAAAAAAATTAGGTAGAATATAATATAATGACCCCTGAAGAAGCAGTACGTATTATTCAATACGAGTGGCGATATTATATGTTCTTTAACTACGACGTTTGTGGAGAATGTGGATACGGTGGTAGGAGTATTGGGTGCGGGTGCTCCGAAAATTGTTACCAAAAAATTTATGATCCTTACTTTGATTCTCTTGATGAAGTATAAATAAAATTGAATTAATTAAACTTTTTTTTACTATACTATACATTCTATACATTCTATACATTCTATGTTACCCACTATTGAACACCTCAAAAAATTTTGTATATTTACCTATATACTCGGAATAGTTCAGTTTATATTTGTTATACCGTTATATTGTGATGAGTCTTTTGGGTATGTAACAAGACATGAAGCCCACAGTCCATTTTGTATTTACATTTGGATATCCAGTTCTATTGTATATCCCTTCTTTTCTTTAGTATTTTATGATTTATTGCGTAGATTACAAAGAAATAATCAACCTATTATACGGCGTGACTTTATGATTTATATTAAAATAGGTGGTATATTGATATCAATAGTATGTTTTGTATTAGCGTTTATATTAAAAATTCCTTTACTCGGACTTTTTGGAACTATACTGGGGGTTCTCTTTCTATTACAACTCATACTTAAGGACGAACAAGATGAACAAAGATTTATACAACGTAGAGAATTTAGAGAAAGAACCTTTCAAACTATTCATCCAGTGTCTATATATAATCCTCTCGAAGTGCATAATAAAATAGATAACTCTAAAAAAGAAATAATAGACACCTGTATTATCTGTTTGGAAGAAGATGTTGAGGGTCCAGTATCCAATCAAATATACGACCATGGGCAAATATGTAATGAATGTATTCTTTCTCTTATGGAAAAAGGATTAAATTGTCCTTTATGTCGATCCGTGCAGATTAAAATATAATTTTAATATAAATGAACTTAAAATTTCACGTGATTCAATTTATTATTATGGTAGTGGTAGGAGTATTATTTAATCCAATGAATGCCTTAGCATTTAGATATAAAGATTTATATTTTTCGTCTACGCTTTTTTATGGCGGCATCTTAATGGCATGTAATATGATTTGGGCACATGAGATTATACATTATTTAAGTATGGGACATATAGACCTAAGAGTATTTATTATAGGAGTAATACTATCAATACTAACTGTAATATTATTGTTGCGGAAACAATTTATGATTGATGACACACAATGGTTAAAGAGAATGATAAGTCACCATTCAACAGCAATAACAACATCCTTAAATATTGCTACCACGAGTAATAATCCACAAGTTATTAAACTCGCAAATGAGATAGTTGATACGCAAGAAAAAGAAATTACACTAATGAAATCTTTAATTTAAAATTGAAAAAGATAAAATAATATACAAAAAATATAATGGATAAGAAAAAGATTGATAATTTGAACAAGGTCGTCCGCGATGCCGATAAGATTCTGAGTGAAGCGCGTAAAGAGGGTGTTCAAACCCCGACGCAATTCGCAAAAGTATTTGAGAAAAATCCCCCGAGTACTCTAACTAATGGGGAAGTAAAGACACAGGTTACTGCTATGAAAGACTTTTCTGAAGGTAAGATAAGTTACTCACAGATGCGTAGCATGTGTGGATAAAATATTTAAAAAAATAAGGTACTATAATATAAAATGAAATTAAGATCATTATTTAAAAGAATTGATTCAACTATTTTTTTAGAACCAAAACCGAACACTAAAATTAAACGACTGTTAGAATCTTATAATTCGGATGACTGGATGTATCATATAAAATACCATGAATTATGGTTTGGTAATCCTATGATTCATAATGGTTTAGAAATAGAAAAACAACAAGAATATATTAAAACACCTATTTTTTCTAATAAATCAAACTATTTTGATATGTCCATTATTTGTTTTCCACCCAACTACAAAACTAATATTCATGATCATACAAGTCCCGATTGTTATTTCAAAGTTCTTGATGGCGAAATAAGAGAAAGTAGATATAATCTATCTAAACTTTCTCATTCTCAAATAATGTATAATGGTGCTCCTGTTTCTACAATAGGACACGTTAAAAATAATGTATTTCATTCAATTGAAAATATATTAGATACTCCAACGTATACCTTAAATATTTACACTAAATAATTTATCTTCGGGAGGTTTTTCTTTTTGAAGATCTGCTTTTTTTTTGCATTTTTCTGGTTCTTCTTGCTTTTCTTGTTATATTTCTTCTTCTTTCTGCAACTGTAGTTGGTTTAGTCTTAACTCTGTCTACAATTGCCTTACCAAGTAAAAAGTAATTAGGTTTTATGGTTTCGTCTTCATTAATAGTTGGAACAAACTCAATTTCGTTGAGGAAGAACTTACGGACATAGTCATCATTTTCTACACAGCAACCAAAATCTAATCGCATTTGTATAGGAAGATTGGTAAATTCTTTTTTAAGAACATCCATAACTTTATGAGCTTCGCCTTTTACCATTTCTACTAAATTATCTTTCATTTTACCACCATCGGCAACTGGGTGCGCCATTTCATACTTTTGACTTTCTGCAGATTCAAATCTTGAACCATACGCGTATACAAATTTACCATTTAACCAGTAAGTCGATACTTCATAAAACTTCATAAATTCTGCAACGAATGGTTGGAATAGAATATTAGGGTATCCTAATTTAAGCATTTTATCGAAGTATTTTTTTAACTGGGGTTTAGTGACTTTATTCCAATTTTTCCATAGACCAAATCCTGATTTGAAACCTGCAAGTTCAGGTTTCATAATACATCTTCCCCATTTTTTAGGTAATTTATTCTTTAGTATCTTGTCTATAAATTTTGATTTATTCTTCTTATAATTTGCCATATTTAATCCTATGGTAGGAATAGTATCTATACCTCCTTTTTTTAATACATTCATATAGTCAAGTTTGTGAACAATAAATTTCTGGAAAGCGAGTGAAGGTAATAAGGTAGCTGTGGTTTTTGCCATAATTCTTTCATATTTTTTAACACCTGGTATACCTTGATAATAGAATGTATATCCTATTTCATATAATGGAAACACATAATCACACGCATCTACGTCTGCTTGTGTTAGATTGTTTCCATCAATTGATACTACATCTATACCTGCTGCTTTACCATGAACTATTGCCGAACATAAAACCGCAATATCAAATGAATATCCCCATTCCTTCCATTTATCTGGCATATTGTTTAACCAATGCATATTTTCCTTTATAAATTTTCGTCCTAAATAACTTTCGTAAGTCCCTACAACTAATCCTAATTTTACCATTATATTAATTAATTAGATTTTTTTTTATATCATATAAATATAAAAATGGTAAGAAAAAATAGATTATTAAATTCTGGTAGCGGTTTAGGTTTTGTTGGTAGTATTGGATCTTATGTACGTTGTGATGCTAATGATGATTCATGGTTCTGTAAATTAACCAAGTTTACATCTGTTATATATATGATTATTTCCATTATAGTAGTGGCATTTTTAATATATTATTTAGTAAATACATATGTATTAAAGAATTAAATTAAATGAAAACTATTATAGATAGACGCACCCGCCCATGAATGGATTAAAATATTTACCCAGTTACTAGGGACTATAAATCCTATTTTATCATATATTAATGTCTTAATATATCCTTGTTTAGGTTTAAATTTCTTAAATTCACCTTTATCGGCATCTTTACTTGCTCTATATTCTTCTTCTTTTTCCCTTGAATCTAAAGTTCTCAAGATATTTTCTGCACGTGTAACAATACATTCATCTCTTTTTCCATAATGCGTAACACAATACGCATTATGCATCCAGTCAGTATAATTACAAATCTGTAAGAAAAAGTTTAATCTATGAAGGACCTTATAAGGATAAAAAAAAGATGCCATAGTATTCAACATTAGGAAAATGTGAAAATAGGATATATAATCTGCTATCTTAACTTTATTGTATTCTTTAAATTTATCAGGATTTAGAAGCATAAGTGTTTCTAAATCCATGTTTCTATACGTTTTTTTTATTATATCTAACATTTCTTATAATTCTTTATTTTCTTCTTTTTAAATGTTTTTAATCAAAACTTATAATACCTGTTGTATTAGGTTTCTTAATTACTGATTTGTATACTTTATTTTCATATTCCGTTAATCCGTAGATAATAAACTTATCCCCTTTATTATATTTTTCTTGACTCTGTATACTATACCCCTGTATTTTAACAAATTGTCTTAAAACTGTTACTACATTTTTGGTGTTAAGATCATGTAGATAGGTTCTGGATTTACAAGGTAAGTAATACTTTTCTAACTCTTCTTTCATTTGATTAACAACAAAAACTGTTCCCAGTGTTTCTAAATCTCTCCGTGAAAAATTATTTTTATCTTCTAAAGATGTCAGACCAAACGCAAGTAAGAGTTTATTTATTATTGTTTCATCTGGTAACTTTCTAAATAACTGATTTTTAACCATTTTATTTATAGAAATATTTTTAAATACTTGATTTTAAACTTTTAACTGCTAATTGGTCTGCTATGTCATTACCAACAGAATCTTCATCTTGATAACCAGTGTGCGCTTTAATATGAATCAATTTTATTCTTGGATTTTCTTTTAATATACTATAAATAGGTTCAATAAATTCTCTATTTTTAACTGGTTTTTTCCAGTTATTCTTAACCCATGAATGTATCCATTTAGTACAACTCTTTATAGAATATTCAGAATCTGTATATATTAAGATTTCTTCATATTTTTTAGTGAATTTATTTTTTTGGATAATATTTAGTGCGTATAATATAGCATATAACTCAGCACGATTGTTTGTATGATTATTAAATGGAAACTTTTCACTTACTTCAAAAAGTTTACAATGTATTCCCACACCTGCCCTTGCCGTTTTTTTTCCATTATTAGAACAAGCGCCATCTGTGTATATCTTTAGATTTTCCACAGGTTCTTTCATATCTTTAAAATATTCTTCTATCATTTATTAGTTATTAGTTATTATTAATTAAATATTTAATATTCAATTTTATTTTTCTAATGTATTAATAGAATGGAGGATTTAAATTGTAAAACTGCAACTGAATTTAGTAAAGATTTTTATGAAGACAAACATAATAGACTGGCACAAAATGCTGTCAGAAGAGCAAAGAATCTATCTTCTGTTTTAATGGACGCATATAAAGCAAAAGATTATAATGAAGTATTCACAAACGCTATTCATGTTGATGTAAGAGCAACAAATCAAGAAACTTCAGGTAGATGTTGGTTATTCGCTATATTAAATGTTATAAGATTAAATATGATCCAAAACTATAGATTAGATAAAGAGTTTGAACTAAGTCAGGCGTATCCTTTCTTTTGGGACCAGTTTGAGAAAAGTAACTATTTTTTAAGAAATGTAATAAAATTTAGAAAGAAACCAATTGATGATGAGTATAATAGACTGATTTTTACAGACCCGGTTAGTGATGGGGGACAATGGAATATGGTTGTTAACTTAGTAAATAAATATGGATTGGTACCCAAAAATGATATGGATGAAACATTTCATACAAGTAATACCGAACAAATGAAAAGTTTTTTAAATAATAAATTAAGAGAATATGCTGTAGAAATAAGAAAAATGCCAGATAGTTATTTCACAGGTAGTAAAGGAGAACTTAAAAAAAGACTGCGGGAAATGATGTATTCAATTTTCAAAATTATTACTATTTTTATGGGGACACCGCCAGATAAAGTAGACTGGTCTTTTTATCAAAATATTCCTAATACTTCTAAGTCAAAGAATAAACGAAAAAAAAAATCAAGAAAGTCCCTTAAAACTAAAAAGAAAAAATCCAGAAAATCCAGAAAAACAAAACAGAAAAAATCCAGAAAATCCGGAAAAATGAAGGGAGGTAGAATGGAAGACGACCAAGTGTTAGTAAATACTAAAATATTTCCAAATAATGGTTCTACAGCAACTAAAGAAAAGAGTTATGCCGCTATTAAAAATATAACTCCACAAGACTTTTATAAAGATTTTATTAACTATAATTGTGACGATAAAATATCGTTAATTAATTTTCCACATAAATCGAGACCTTATTATAAAAAATATCAGGTACAGTATTCTAATAATATGGATAATAATAACGATTCAATATATATTAATGTACCACCACAGGTCATAATGGACGCAGCAGCAAAATCTATTAAAAGTGGTGAAGCAATGTGGTTTGGTAGTGATGTAGATAAAAATGTTCATCATATAAATGGAATTATGGATACAGAATCTATAAATTATAAAGAAACGTTCGACATAGATGTAGAAATAGATAAAGGGGACGCACTTTACACAAAAGCAGGAGCAGTAAATCATGCGATGGTGATAAAAGGATTTAATTGTGAAAAAGGTAAACATATTAATAAATGGTGGGTAGAAAACTCTTGGGGTGACGAAAATGATAATTATGGTAATTATGTTATGTCAACACCTTGGTTTGAGCGACATGTATATCAAGTTGTTGTTGATAAAAAATTCTGTGATAAAAAAACACTTGCAGTTTTGAAACAAAAAGCGGTCGTTGTAAAAATGTGGGATCCTTTTGGCAATTTATTATTTAAGTAATTACTTAAAATAAAAAAACTAACTATTCTATAAATGAGTTTTGACCCATGGAAAATCATTGATAGATATTTTAAACGTGATCCGTATTATCTAACGGTTCATCATTTAGATTCATATAATCAATTTATAGATGGTAATATAGAGGATGAAATTGGTATAGAATATATTCTAAAAAGAGAAAATCCATTGTATATTCCCAAAGATAAGGATGGAGATACTTATAATCATGAAATATATATTTGGTTTGCTGAAGAAGTAGATAGTGATGGTAATATTATAAGTTCAACAGATAGTCATATTCAATTTGCAAAACCTATTTTATACAAAGATAATGAAGAAGAAGGAGATGCACAAAACAGTAAATATATGTATCCACAATTAGCGAGAAACTATAATGCAACATACGCAAGCAATGTTTTTATCAATATGACTATACTTATTAAAGAAAAAGGAGAAGTAGTCCATCATAAATTTCACAATAAAATAAATATAGGTAAGATACCCATTATGCTTCATTCAAAAATATGTTTATTAAACGGATTATCGAATAAACAATTAAGAAACTTAGGTGAATGTAAATATG
>Ga0308025_1001377_pt1 | contig 11592 bp, 10 predicted proteins | sample Neamet422_FD_201298 | JGI IMG/M metagenome (GOLD analysis project Ga0308025, IMG submission 201298) | Marine microbial communities from water near the shore, Antarctic Ocean - #422 | ecosystem: Environmental > Aquatic > Marine > Unclassified | place: Southern Ocean | collected 2014-10-03
AATGAACAAAGAAATGCCAGATTTTGGCCCCGGCGATACCGTTGTGGTTCAAGTTAAGGTAACAGAAGGTACCCGTGAGCGTCTTCAAGCTTACGAGGGTGTGGTAATCGGTAAACGTAACCGTGGCCTAAACTCTGCCTTTACAGTGCGTAAAATCTCTCACGGTGTGGGCGTTGAGCGTACTTTCCAAACCTATAGCCACCAGGTTGACAGCGTAGCTGTTAAGCGTCGTGGTGACGTACGTCAAGCTAAGTTGTACTACTTGCGCGACTTGTCAGGTAAGGCAGCACGTATTAAGGAAAAATTGGCTAAGCGTTAAGCTTAAGCTGATAGAAAAACCCGCCTCTTACTTGTTAGTGAGATGCGGGTTTTTTTTGGACTAAAAAATATATAAAGATTTATCTAAAAAAGAAATTGCTAATTTAATAGTAATGCATTATCCTTTTATTTTTAAAAGTGAGTAATTAATTACTTTTATTTAGTAAATCTAGATAACCCACAATAAGCGAGTGAATTCATGGGTAAGCCAAGCGAACAGCGTCAGCAAGAGATCGTCACTAGCACCATTGAATTATGTGCTGAGCAAGGGGTGAATAAAATCACTACACAGGTCATTGCAGACCGTGTAGGTGTGGCTCAGGCCACTATCTTTAAACACTTTAAAACCCGCGATAAGGTGTTTGAGGCAGTGTTGCGTTGGTTATCTGGTGGGATGTTTAAAGCCGTGGAGCCTATGTTTAAGTCTAAAGCGAGTGCTGATGTACGCCTACAGAACGTTATTCGTAAGCAGCTAGGCTTTGCCAGCCAGCACAAAGCCTTGCCTCGCATCTTATTCAGCGACCGGCTGCACAGTGATTCAAGTGTGTTAAAAGGCATCGTTCAGCAAGTGATGGCGCGCATGACGCAGGCATTCACCCAACTGATACAAGATGGTCTGGAGTCTGGGACCTTTGCCAGTAAACAAAGTCCTGAAGATATGGCTAAGCTCGTGGTCAGTACCATGCAAGGCACCTTGATGCGTTGGTCTATCCAAGACTACAACTTTGACTTACAAGACGAGGGGCCAGCCCTCTATGAATATTTTCTGCAGGCATTGGTGGCAACTGATCCAGCTACGTGGACAGATGGACTGATTGAGGATAAATGATGCGCGATTATTTAGAAGCAGGATTTGGGCGTTTAGCGACGTTAGTTTTTGATCACGCCAAGAGTTTTTTGGTGTTGATGTTAGTGTCGTTTGTGCTGCTGGCTAGTGGCTTGCAGTACATGCGTTTAGATACCTCCACAGAGGGTTTTCTACACGTTAATGACCCGGTGAGGGTGGCATATAACGATTTCAAACAACAATTCGGACAAGATGACCGCATTTTGGTTGCTGTGCACTCAGACGATCTGTTTGCACCAGCTAATTTGCAAAAACTAGAGTCTCTCCACAATGCTTTGGCAGACCAGGTGCCTTACTTAGCTGCTGTTGATAGTTTAATCACGTCACGGGTAACTACGGGAGATGCAGATAGTCTTATCGTTAACGAACTGTTTGACCCCTGGCCTACCACCAACGAGGACTATGCGCACCTAAAGACACTTGCCCTGGCTAATCCATTATTGACTAACTTGTTGGTTAATGAACAGGGTAGTTTTACTAATATCATGTTGCAGATGCAGGCCTTTGATCATCAGGAAGTGGACGGAGAAATATCCATCGATGATTTGCTCGCCATAGGAGACACAGATACCTTAGAGCAAGTGCCTGAAATACCCTTAAGCGATGCACAAAAGGCCCAAATAATTGATGCTGTAGCCACGGTGGTTGATGATTACAATACGCCTGAGTTCACCATTTATGTAGCAGGCTCTCCTCAAGTAACAGACTCCTTACAAACGATGATGGCCGAAGACATGGTGTTTTTTGTAATTATGGTATTGGCCACCATTATTTTATTCTTAGGCATCCTCTTTAGACGGATACCGGGTGTCGTACTACCTATGCTCACGGTGCTAATGGCTGTGACATCAACCATGGGGCTGATGGGGCACTTATCTGTCCCAATTCAAACCATTACTCAAATCATACCGTCGTTTCTATTGGCGGTGGGTGTGGGTGCTGCAATCCATGTATTAGCCATTTTCTTTCAGCAATATGATGCCAGTGGTGGCACTGCTAAGGACAAAAGAAATGCCGTTATTTATACCTATAAGCACTCTGGTTTTGCCATTGCCATTACATCACTAACTACAGCTGCAGGTCTAATCTCTTTTGCCAGTTCAGACATCTCTGCGGTAGCTCGATTAGGCGTTTTTGCGAGCCTTGGTGTGCTGCTATTACTGGCCTATGTGTTGTTGTTATTGCCAGCGTTGATTAGCTTATTGCCTCTGAAAAACAAGCAGCTTAAAAATAAGCCAGGTAAAGGGGCTGTTGTCGGTCAGGATAAGGACTTCATGGCAGGCGTTCTGCACATATTTAGTCGTACCTCGGTGCGTTATTACCGCAGCATCTTGCTGGGTACCGGGGTCCTTACGATTGCTGGCCTGGCTGCCGTGACGCAAATTGAATTTTCTCATAACCCGCTTACATGGCTGCCTCCAGAAAACACTGGGCGCATCGCCACGGAAGTGGTGGATGCACAAATGAAAGGTTCAATCACCATGGAAATCATTATTGATACCGGTGAAGAGAATGGTGTCATACAGCCTGCTCGGTTACAGGCCATGGATGAGCTTGGTAAGTATGCAAGTACCCTCACGGGTGATACCTACTTTGTTGGTAAGGTGGTCTCCATTGCCGACGTGGTGAAGGAAATTCACCAGGCTCTGAATGAGAATGATCCAAACTACTATGTGATTGCCGATAATGAAGAGCTTATCGCTCAGGAAGTTTTGTTATTCGAAAACTCGGGCACTGATGATCTAGAGGATTTGGTGGATTCGCAGTTTAGTATCGCCCGTATGACAATTAAGGTTCCTTGGGTAGATGCTGTTGAATATGTTGATCTATTGGATCAAGTCATGGCCAAGAGTGAGACCTTGTTTGATGACCAAGTGCAGGTTAGCAGCACTGGCATGATTGCCATGCTGGTGAAGACTGTCACTAGCGCGATTATCAGCACAGCAGTAAGTTATGGCATCGCTTTTGTGGCCATTGCAGTGATGATGGTGGTGATGTTGGGCAGTGTAAAGTTGGGTCTCATAAGTATGATTCCAAACTTGTTGCCGGTGATTTCTGTGTTGGCTTTAATGTGGCTACTGGACTTGCCTTTAGATATGTACAGCATGCTCATAGGTGCCATTGTTATAGGCCTTGCGGTGGACGATACGGTTCACTTTATGCACAATTTTAAGCGTTACTTTGATAAGCACGGCGACACTGCGCTGGCGATTGAGCAAACCCTGCAAAGTGCAGGCCGTGCCATGTTGGTGACTACGATAGTGCTTTGTGCAGGCTTTTTTGCTTACTTCTTCTCAACCATGAGTAATTTAATGGCATTTGGTTTGTTGACTAGCTTTGCCATTGTGGTGGCCTTGTTAGCCGACTTTTTGGTGGCACCTGCTCTCATGGTTTGGCTGCATAAAAGCAAGTAATACAACGATACATAGAGGATGAGAAAATGAAAAATCAATTAGTGAAATGGCTTATGTTGACTGCTTTTACCGTGGTTGCCCCCGTGGCGACGGCCGCAAGCTTAACAGCACAAGAGATTGTGGCTCAAGTGGATGCCTTGGAGCAAGCCAATACCAGCGAATCTACCATGCAGATGATCTTGGTGGATAAAAAGGGTAATCAGCGTTCGCGCACAATGAGTAGCCAAACCAAAATGTATGGCGACGACGAATATAAATTACTATTTTTCACTGCTCCTGCAAACATCAAAGGCACTGGTTTCTTAACATACGATTATGTTGGCGAAAAAGAAGATGATCAATGGCTATATTTACCGGCATTAGGCAAAGCCAAGCGCATTGCAGCAGCGGATAAAAGTGGTAGTTTCATGGGGTCTGATTTTACCTATGCAGACATGACTCAACGTAATATAGAAGATTATAGTTACAAATTGTTACAGGAAAAAACTGTCGCCGGTTCCGACACATGGGTCATTGAAAGCACGCCAAAGTCCCAGCAAGTGATTGATGCTACAGGTTATCTTAAATCCTATATGTTTGTGCGCCAAGATAACTTTGTGGTAGTGCAGGCCATTCACATGATGCCAGATAACTATCGTAAGTATATGAGCGTTAAAAAGTTGGCAATGATTGGTGGTATATGGGTGGCTACGGAAATAGAAATGAAAACTACACAGGGTAAAATTGCTCAGCATAGTACGGTATTGAAATTGTCGAATATTACTAATAATCAGCCAATAGATGAGCAAATCTTTAGTTTGCGTGAACTTGTGAAAGGGCGTTAAGGATCATGAAAAACAAAGTTTGGAGGCCCTTAGTAGCTGCTTGTATTATGGTTAGTCCGTTACTTATGGCTAATGATTTGGATGATCTTCTGGGCGGTTTCGAAGTGGATGAAGTGTTTGTCATTGAAGAGGCAGCAATGCCGCTAAAGGATAAACAATCTCCTTTGCAGGTTTCGGGTCAGGTGTCCTTATACTCCAATTATGCATACAATCACGGTGTTTCCGCAGCGCTGCCTGATCGAAATAACTGGTCTCGCTTGCAGGCTAAAACTAGGCTTAATGTTGACTATGGAGGGTCAGCATCCAGTCGTGCGCATGTGGATATAGGCTTTGATTATGACTTGGCGTACCAATTCAATGGCCGTAGTAACTACCCAGAGGCTGCTTTAGACGAATACGAATCGAATGTGGAGTTGGGCAGTTTTTGGTGGCAGTCTAGTTTAACGCCTAATTTGGATATCAAGCTGGGTCGGCAAAATTTGGTGCAAGGAAGCGCCGATATGTTGCGTATTAATGACACAGTTAATAGTGTTGATAATCGTTATCCCGGGCTTACTCAGTTGCAAGATTTTCGTTTGCCAGTTGCTCTCACTCGGTTCGATTATTACCTGCCGGATTGGCAACTTACGGCTGCAATACAGCATGAGTTAAGGGCCCCAAAAGTGGCTATAAAAGGCGTTGATGCGTTTCCATCAAGCGCCTTTCCGGGTGCTTTGATGTCAAGTTTACCAAGCTTGCTGAAGCCACAATACGACAGTAGTGATAGCCCTTACATGTTAGCAGCATCAGGCCAGCTTTTAGGTGTTGATAGCAGTTTTTATTATGGTCGAGTGTTAGATCAACGCTGGCACAAGCGGGTCACACCGGCCCCTGCTAGAGTTTACGGCTTAATTAACCAATCTGGCATCGCCTTAAGTTTGATGCAAGGAAGTTGGCTGTGGAAGTTAGAAGCTGCACGTTTCAGTGATTTGGAATACAGTAATGCCAGCACTAGCAAAACCCGTAGTGATGTAATGCTTGGTTTTGATTACAATGGCTGGCGCGATATTAACCTAACAGTGGAGTGGGCCCAGCGTCAGATACATGATTTTGAGGCAAGTATGGCTCTAGCTCCAGATCTGCAACTGGCCATCGATCGGCAGTTAGCGGTTCATATGATGTATCAATTCAACCATGACCAAACCAACGCTAATTTACTGCTCACGGCAAATGGTGAAGGGTTACAAGGCGGAGGCATACAGAAACTTTGGTTAGAACATGAGGTCGACCAAAGCTGGACACTAAATGGCGGTTTAATTAACTATTATGGAGGTAGCAATGCCATCTATCGCGCATTGTCCTATAATGATAAAGTGTTTGTAGAGATGCATTACAGTTTTTAGGAAGTTGCTTGCCAAAGCTGAAATGTGAACATATAAAACTAATTTGGTAGTTATTGCTAATGGGCGATGTTAGCCATTTCGTTAAAATGTACATCAATTCTGTGTGGCTGGAAAAAGGCTTGAGCGATAACACTATGGAGAGCTACCAGCGTGATATCCAAAAGCTAGAATTACATTTGTCACAGACTAAAGTACCCTTGGAAAATGCCGCAAGCTATGACCTTATGGCTTTTTTTTCTGAATCGTCTCAAGCGGGTATAAAGCCTAGTTCCTTAGCTCGTAGCCTGTCCAGTATTAGAGGTTTTTACCAATACATGGTGCGGGAAAATCACATTGAGGTTAATCCTGCAGCCTTGATAGAATCGCCTAAACAAGGGCGACCCATCCCAAAATCACTTACAGAATCAGACGTTGAGGCATTATTGGCAGCGCCTAATGTGGCGACAGACTTAGGTTTGCGAGACAGGGCGATGTTAGAGCTTTTGTATGCCTGTGGTCTACGGGTGAGCGAGCTTGTTGAGCTTGATATGAGTCAGCTGAATTTATCTGCTGGCGTGGTCAAAGTATTCGGCAAAGGTTCTAAAGAACGCTTAGTGCCTATTGGTGAAATCGCTCAAAATTGGCTGCAAAAATACATCAAGCAAGCGCGACCTCAGCTATTAAAGGCAGCAGCTAGCGGTGTATTGTTTCCTAGTAATAGAGGGCAGCACATGACCCGGCAAACTTTTTGGCACCGAATTAAACAACACGGTATAACTGCGGGGATTCAAAAACCGCTGTCCCCCCATGTAATTAGACACGCCTTTGCAACTCATCTGTTAAATCATGGCGCTGACTTACGTGTGATTCAAATGCTCCTAGGACATAGTGATTTATCGACCACGCAGATATATACTCACGTGGCTACCCAGCGATTACAAAACCTACATTCACAACATCACCCAAGGGGTTGAGCCACATTATGCATTTAAAGAGCACCACATTCGCAGCCACCATTACCTTATTGCTCGTATTGTTGACACCCAACGTGTGGGCTGGCGAATACACAAAGTTAGAGTCTAGTTTGGCCAGAATTAATCCAGACATGAAGGCCTCTAGTATTGAGTTAACACCTATGGTCGGCATGTACGATGTTATGTTAAACACAGGTGACCGTGTTTACATGAGTGCGGATGGAGAGTTTTTCTTCACCGGAAACATGTATCAAAATGCCGTTGGTAGAAGCTTAGTTAATTTAACAGAGTTAGACGCCGAAAAATCTAGACTTGTGGCCATGCAAAGTTCAGCAGCACAACAGGCGTGGGTATTTCCTGCACTGGGCGAGAAAAAAGTCACGATCACCGTATTTACTGATGTAGATTGCTTTTACTGTCAAAAATTACATTCAGAAATGTCAGCTATCAATGCCCTGGGTATTGAAGTGAGGTATCTGGCTTTTCCGCGGGCTGGCGTAGGTTCATCTAGTTATGATGTGTTGGTTGATTCTTGGTGTGCTGAAAATCCTAATGAATTTTTAACTGAAGCCAAGCTGCGTTCGCACAACAAACAAGCCCCACAAGCCTCTCCAGAGTTGTGTGATAACCCAGTGGCTGCCCACTATGCATTAGGTCAACAGATCGGTGTAAATGGCACCCCGGCTATCGTGTTAGATTCTGGTGAAATTTGGCCTGGCTACTTACCAGCGAATGAATTAGCTAAGCGCTTGGGCCTTCTCTAATTGGGACTTTGCCAAGCATTTACGCAACCTCAATCGAGCCTTTAAAGAATGGCTCGGTCTGGCTGCTTATAAGCTGACAGGCAAGGCCTGTTAGGCTACGATATTTAGCTAAAGCTATAATCTAGACCATTTTTACAATCACATCGCCATATACTCAAGGTGCCTAGCTTTCCCACCCAGCTCTTCGGGATGCCTCCAACACCGTCGCAGGTGCTACAGATACTCAGTTGTCTAAGGTAGATCTCTTGCAGCTGGCAATGCCATTGAAAAATCAGATTTAATAAGCTCGAAATTTTCCATACCAACAGAAATACGAATCAGATTATTTTTTATGCCTAAGGCTATCTTTTATTCTTGGGGACTTTCCGGTGAGATGATAATGCGGGCATGATCTTTTCAAGTGCGCCACTGGAATATGTATATCCATTCATTAATGATAATGTTCATAATATATAAAATGTACTTTTTATATATTATAATATACTATTTATTTATCAGAACTAACATAATCAAAACTTAGGCCTATCATGTCCAATATCACAAAAGACCAAGGGTTTAAAATAGCGGGTCAACGTTTTGGTCAGCGCTTAAGACAACTGCGCCAAATCAATAAGTTATCGCTGGAGGCCCTTGCAGAGAGTGCAGGCGTAACCAAGCTGACCCTTGGGAAAATTGAACGCGGTGAAGGTAATCCAACTCTGTCGGTATTATGGAAAATTGCAAATGGCTTAGGAGTACCCTTTTCTAGTTTACTTAACCAAGAGATGCAGCCTCAACTCACGCGCTTTAGCCAGCAAGCCGACGTTACCAGCCCCGATGGCCAGTTTATTGCCCATGTTATGACTGAAATGCCAGAGCAATGTAGCTTTGACGTACAAATTGCGCGCATTCAGCCCGGCAATCATTACCTTTCACAGGCCCATGCAGAAGGAGTGGTGGAAATTGTTAGCCTAATGCAAGGTCAGCTTGTGGTTGAAGTGCAAGGTGAGCACTTTAGCTTGGAAGCAATGGATTGTTTGCGATTTTGCGCTGACCGCCCCCACAGTTACTTTAACAGCGGGGAGGTAGAAGCTGTTTTCCACTGCATTATTGCTTATCGCCAAATTGCCAGCGACAAAGCCCACGCCTATTAGGAGTCATGATGAAAACATTAAGCACCTCACCTTTAGACCGACTAAGCCTGCGCTTGAGCGGCGACATTACAAATTTGCATGCGCAAGGTTTGTATAAACATGAAACCCCCATCAGCTCGCAACAACAAGCCATCATTAGCAGCGGTGGCAGGAATCTCATTAACCTCTGCGCCAATAATTATTTAGGCCTAGCCAACCACCCGAAATTAATTGCTGCTGCTGAAGGCGCCTTACATGAGCATGGTTTTGGTATGGCCTCTGTGCGCTTTATTTGCGGTACGCAAGAGTTACACAAACAGCTTGAAGGACGGGTGGCCGAATTTTTGGGTTTCGAAGACAGCATTCTTTACTCATCCTGCTTTGACGCAAATACTGGTTTATTTGAAACCCTTCTGGATGACCAAGACGCCATCATTAGCGACAGTCTTAATCATGCCAGCATTATAGACGGCGTACGTTTGTGTAAAGCGCAGAGGCTGCGTTATGCCAACAACAATATGCAGGAACTAGAGCAATGCCTGAAACAAAGCCAAGCTAGTAGAACTCGCCTCATCGTTACTGATGGGGTGTTTTCAATGGACGGAAGCATTGCCAACTTGAAAGCTATTTGTGACCTTGCTGAACGTTATGGTGCACTAGTGATGGTGGACGATTCCCATGCCGTTGGTTTTATGGGTGATCAAGGTCGCGGCAGCCACGAATACTGCGATGTAATGGGTCGTGTACATATTATGACAGGCACCTTTGGCAAAGCCTTAGGTGGGGCTTCTGGCGGCTATGTAGCGGCCAATAAAACGGTGGTTGAATGGCTGCGACAGCGCTCTCGTCCATATCTATTTTCCAATGCATTGGCGCCACCTATATGCGCCGCAACCTTAGCTGCACTCGATATAGTTGAGCAGGACTCAGCGTTAAGGCAGGGCCTAAAAGACAATACACAACGGTTGCGTGACGGACTATCCAAGGCTGGGTTTGAATTAATGGGTAAAGACCATGCCATTGTACCTATATTGTTAGGTGATGCTCAGGTAGCTAGCCAGTTTGCACAACAGATGCAGGCTCGAGGCATTCATGTGGTGAGCTTTTCATTCCCGGTGGTACCGCAAGGGCAGGCCCGCATTCGTACCCAGATGTCGGCGGCATTAAATGAACAGCAGATTGACCAAGCGCTGACAGCCTTTGTTGAAGTGGGTAAACAACTCGGAGTGATTCAATGAACGTCCCCCTAACTATGCGCGCGCTCACTAAACAAAAACCAACTCAAGGCCTGTGGATGAATGAGGTTGACGTACCTCAATTTGGCCACAACGAAGTATTGATAAAAATAACCCAAACGGCTATTTGTGGTACTGATGTTCACATTTATAACTGGGATCAATGGGCCCAGAAAACGATTCCTGTAGGCATGACTATTGGCCATGAATTTGTCGGCGAAATAGTTGCCATGGGCAGCAATGTTAGCAGCTTCAAAATAGGTTTAAGAGTGTCTGGCGAAGGCCACATTACCTGTGGTCATTGCCGTAATTGTCGGGCTGGCAGGCGTCATTTGTGCATTCATACCGTGGGCGTTGGTGTTAATCGCAACGGTGCGTTTGCGGAGTATTTGTGTTTACCGGTAGACAATGTATTTCCGGTGGCAGATCAAATCGACGATGCCCACGCAGCAATCTTTGATCCGTTAGGCAATGCTACTCACACCGCCTTGAGTTTTGACCTGGTAGGTGAAGACGTATTAATTACCGGCGCAGGACCTATTGGCGTTATGGCTGCGGCTATTGCTCGCCATGCTGGTAGTCGCAACGTAGTGGTAACAGACGTTAACCCATACCGATTAGAACTGGCAAAACGTATGGGTGCAACTCGTGCTGTTAACGTGGGCAATACGCAGTTAACCGACGTTATGAAAGAACTCAACATCATCGAAGGTTTTGACGTGGGGCTGGAAATGTCTGGTGCAATACCTGCCCTTGAGCAAATGCTTGCCACCATGAACCATGGCGGTAAAATTGCCATGCTAGGCTTACCTAGCGATAAAATGGCGATCGACTGGAGTCAGGTTATTTTTAAAGGCCTTACCATCAAAGGTATCTATGGCCGAGAAATGTACGACACTTGGTACAAGATGGCGTCCATGCTGCAGTCAGGCCTCAATATAGAACCCGTATTAACCCATCGTTTTTCAGCCGAAGATTTTCAACAGGGGTTCGATGCCATGTTATCGGGCAACAGTGGTAAGGTGATTCTCGACTGGTAAAGCAGGATGGCCAATGCAGCCCTTTGCTGTGGATTATCGCGCACAAAAAGGCAATTTATTGCGTTTTGATTGGGACTTTGCCAAGCATTTACGCAACCTCAATCAAGCCTTTAAAGAATGCCTCGGTCTGGCCGCTTATAAGCTGACAGGCAAGGCCTGTTAAGCTACAATATCCCGCTTGTTTTTATACATTAATTAGATACGCGCATTTAGCGCAATGGGGTTTACCTTGAAACCGGTAAGAGTTGGTATTTGTGGATTTGGCACCGTCGGCGGCGGCACGTTTAACGTATTACAGCGTAACTGCGATGAAATTACCCGCCGTACGGGCCGCGCTATTGTGGTTGAGCACATTGCTCAACGTCGTCCTAACGTTAATTGCGATACGGGTGACACTGCCATTACAGATGATATATTTGCCGTAGCCAACAACCCTAATGTTGATGTGCTGGTTGAACTTATTGGTGGCCATGAGCCAGCCAAAGAGCTTGTGCTCACGGCTATTCGTAACGGTAAACATGTGGTTACGGCCAACAAAGCCTTGATAGCAGTTCATGGTAACGAAATTTTTGAAGCTGCCCGTAAACACAATGTTGTAGTTGCTTATGAAGCCGCTATTGCTGGTGGTATTCCTATTGTTAAAGCTTTGCGTGAAGGTTTGGCAGCTAACAGCATTAATTGGCTGGCTGGCATCATTAATGGT
>Ga0308025_1001379_pt1 | contig 11582 bp, 15 predicted proteins | sample Neamet422_FD_201298 | JGI IMG/M metagenome (GOLD analysis project Ga0308025, IMG submission 201298) | Marine microbial communities from water near the shore, Antarctic Ocean - #422 | ecosystem: Environmental > Aquatic > Marine > Unclassified | place: Southern Ocean | collected 2014-10-03
GGCCATAACAACACCACCAATCATACAATTTAGATTGGGTGATATGTACAATGGGAAAACAAATGGTGTGGTAACGGGACAAGAAGGATTTATTGAATCACTAACAACAAGTATTCCAGATGAATCAAATTGGGAAACTGGATATAATCCAGATGGATCAGAAATAACGGATATTGGTGTAAAATATTTACCAAAAATGGTAGATGTGAGTATTGGAATTAAATTTATCGAAACACAGGGTAGTGAAGAAAAAATATATGGATTCGATACAAGTACGGTAACTTAATAAAATATATTATGGCAAGTAGATACGAAAATAACGAAACATATAAAACGGATGATAATAGGACAGTATATAATACACGAATATATCCTAACATTCCAAAAAAGAATAGTGATATATATGTAGTATCACAAACAGGTGATAGATTAGATTCTCTTGCAAACCAATTTTATTCAAATTCATCACTATGGTGGATAATTGCAACTGCAAATAATATACACGATGCTTCATTATCGGTAACGGATGGTACTGTTTTACGAATACCAATAGACCACAATGAAATTATAAACAATTTTAGAAATAAATAAGTTATGGGATTTCCTCAACTATCAAATATACAAGATAAGGTAATTGACACAATAAAATCGAAGGCAGGAGATAATCTAAGAGTTTCAGGTACAATGCCTTGGATCCGAGTTATATCATGTTTAGATGGTTTTTTATCAATTGAATCATCAAAGGATCATGAAACCTTTGCACAAAAATATGGAGATACTTCTAAATCTGGTAGGATTGGGGTAGATGCATCTGGTAAAGATGTAACCGCGGTTGATAATGACAGAGGATTACGACCTTCACCATCTATTGATTCCATTACAATATCAAATGGTAATGAGGGATTGAGTAAAAAATCATCATTTACAATCATTGCATATTCTCTTGGACAATGTGAGAAAATAATGGAATATTTCTTAGAACCAGGAAATATGGTTTTAGTAGAATGGGGAGATAATCAACCAAAAAGTGTAGGTCAAAAAACACCAATCAATAAATGTGCAATTGCCGCTTATAATAATATAAAACATGTAACAGAAAAGAGAAAGAACTCGGATGGTACATATGATGCCGTACTTGGAGTAATTACTGGTGGAGGTATGAGTTATGGTGATGGTGAAACATATAACATACAAGTAGATCTAACTTCTGTTGGAGAATTACCCGCATTCTTACAACATCATAGAGGAACTAATACTAGTACTCCTGATATCAATTCTGGTGATAAATTTAGTGGATTCCGAATCGCTGCAAATAACATGGTCGATGGTGGAGTTGGTACTTCATTATTTATGCAAATGTATAATGAACTTCCAGCTGCGAAGAGACTCCCATCAATTAAAGCATTAGTTAGTAAAAAATGGGCCACACAAGCTAGTAATTTCGTTAATATGGATAAAGAAATTCGAGAAGATTTAATTGAAAGTGTAAAAAATGGGAAATTAAATACCAAAGGTGAAAGTGGTAAAAAATTAGAAATAACATCAGATATACCTATGTTTTCTGAGAAGAGATTTATTCGAGTAGCTCTTGCATTTACCATATTAGATATGCAAGAAGGTAAAGATACTGATTCAAAACGGGATGAATGTGCTACTCCTAAAACACCTGGAACTGTTATATGGGCAAATACAATATGTAGAGCCCATAAAAATATGTTCTCTGCAGATTCTAATTTTTTATATATTCCCAACAAACATCACCCATCGTTTGATTTAGTAAAGGCAATGTCAACAGAAGATGCGGATTTTACAGCCCCAATAACAGTTGATATGCTTGAGGGAAAATTTATGAAAACGAAATTTACCGTAGATAATCATCCTGCTGTATATGGTGATGAAACAAAGAGTTCGTATTTTCCAAATAATACTTCATTGAACTTTAAGGATCAAGCTGATTTTGATGGAACTTATTTACCATTAAAGGCAAAACCAGGAGAATGGGGATTTCTTAGAGATTTATATATTAATTTTGATTTTTTCAATGATACATTAAAATCAGCTGGATTGGTTACTAAGGATATATATTACACATTATTAAACGGAATGTCATCTGCAACCAACTTGATGTGGAATTTTCAAATATTACAACGAGGTCATATTGATATATTTACTCCAGGAGGAGAATCGGATGCGGATACATATTACCAAAACGTGAACGCTAAAAATACGGCTAATCTTGGATCAGCTGCCAATGGTTGTGAAGAATTACAAGTGGTGGATGCATCGTTTTCAGGAACAACTCCAGGTAAATCAGATATAGGTAAGGCGAGATTCCAATCAAGAGGTGTTAATTCACCATTTCTTTCGGCCGAATTAAATCTTACAATTCCTGGTGCAATGAAAGGACAAACAATCGGTTCTAAGTTATCTGCAAAAAGATCCATTGAAAGTCCAGAACAAAAAGAAGCTTCATTATTTGGATTAGTTGCAAATAAAAAAAAGGTAGATTCTGTTCTTGAAGTTTTAAATGCAATAAAAGAACCATCCAATCAGGAAAAGGCAGATAAGCTTGCACAAGACATGTTAGATGCCGCACGAAATACAAATGAAGCAGCTGATAAGGCAGAAGCAGCGGAAAAGGAAAAATCGGAAACAAAAATAGCAACAGTAAAAGCCAATTATGAATTTTTTGTACAAAATGCATGTATAGTTCCAAAAATACAAAAGAGAAGTGGTAATATGGATATGGTTAATGAGTGGTATGATTATTGGACTGCAAACAATGCAACCATTGAAGAAATGGTCGTTGTTGGTGCATGGCATGATAGCGCATTATTAAAAAAAATCCAACAATTCAATGAGGGAATAATAACTTCAGCTGCTTTTACAGAAGCTAATCTTTCTCAATTAAATGTTCCATTACTTCCAATTGAATTTAATTTTTCGATTCCTGGTGTTAGTGGTATCAAAATCGGCGATACATTTAATATCAATGATTTACCAAATAAATTTAAAACTAAGATATTTCAAGTAGTACAAGTAGAACATACCATTTCACAGAATCTATGGACAACTAATGTAAAAGGAAAACTGAGAATGATAGATATTAATTAAAATGGAAAATGGTAATGGATATTAAAAGATATAAAAATATTAGTAAAAATATCAAGAAGGTTAGACATGATGTTGAAACACATATCCCTAAATTGGTAAAGCAAGATTATGAACGTGGATATGTTACTAGATATTTTGTTCAAAAAGTAAATGATAAAGGTTCTCCTATATATGAAGTAACTAATAAATTTTACACATATTATAGTGGTGTACCTCAATTTACTGCAATTTCATTACGTTGGAGAATATCAGGACCAACCGAACAAGAATACGATAGTACTGGAACTATAATTGATAAATCTGTTTCTGAATCAAATCGTATTGCAATAAAATTGGTAGCATATGAAATTCCAAATTTAAAACTATATTTACCAAATTTATTACAGTTTTATAAAAAGTAAATATATATAGATATAAACAAAATATGTTATGGGAATACTTACCGATTTAGAAAAACAACAATTACAATTTGATTGGAGATACAAAGGAGTATCTATTTTAAATTTATTATCTGATGAAGAAGTTGATTCACTTTCTGATGAATTAGAAAGAATACGAATTCAAAGACAACAAAATGATGATAGTGGAGAATGGGGAGAATACGACCCGTTTATGTATCCACATAGAGAATCTAAATTACTTACTAAATTAATGAAACACCCTAAAGTGATTGCATCTTGTGAATTTCTCATGGATTGTAAAGTACTTGGTGTACAAACATGGGCATACTTTAAACCACCTGGTCAATTAGGTAGAGATCAACATCAAAACATATTTTATACACAATGTAATACAAATGAAATAATCAATGTTTCAATTGCATTGGATAATCACACTCCTGCAAACGGTTCTGTTTGGTATTTAGAAGGTTCACATTATTTAGGTCGTTTGCCAATTGAAGTAGATGAGAAACGAACTGGTTCAAATCCTAAAAATTGGATAAATGAACGAGGCAAACCATGTGTATTACCAGAAGACCATAATTTCCCTAAAATTGATGGATATCTTCGTAAAGGACAAATTGCATTTTTACATTCAAATGTAGTACATGGTTCGGAAGAAAATATATCAAATCAATTTAGAAGAGCATTTCTTACTGGATATATTAAAGAAGGAGCTCATTTCGCAAAAGGACTTCATATGGATAGAAAACCAATAGATGTTGGTTCTGCAAAACTTCCAAAAGAATAAACCAAATATTTTAATATTTTTTAAAAATAAGTACCAAAAGATTAGGCCACGTCATATATTTTTCGTATATTTACTATGTAGTTTAGAGAGAGGGAGAGAAACCACCCCAACTACAATAAACCTTAAAAATAGTAAAATTATGAATTATTTAGTACAACCCTTATCATTAGTAAGAAAAGCCAAAACAGTTATCGGATGGAATCTTTTAGAAACCCATTTAAACGATTTATCTTCAATTTACATTGAGGCAGGAAACGTTGTTGAACAATGGAGTTCTGATTGGGAAGATGGAGACGGATTTGGTTCTTCGGATGGAACTTACATGTGTAAAGATTACATTGATACTCTTATTGATATCAGTAAACAACCATTAGAAACAGTTTTCAATCCTTCATTACAAATCGTTAAAAAATCTTAATATGAGACCAGAAGATTATAAAGTACGAAACATCGCAAGACAAATAGGAATGTTATATATACATGAGGGTAAAGAATACTCTCAATGTATAACAGTTGGTAACAAGGAATTTTCATTCCAATATTCTAATCCAGAGGAACACGCAGCTATTGATGTTGATTCTAAAGGATGTAGAACTGAAAGTTATTTACCAAATGACTTCGACCAATTCAGATTGGATTATCCTACATTCTTTTAAAAATAAACACGAAAAGACTTGTGTAATCCAATAAAAAGTCGTATATTACATATGTAATAGAGAGATAGTTAAACCCTAAAAACAATTAAAATGAGTAAACAATTCAAATTTTCAATCAACGGTAATGATTTTATCTTACCAATCAAGGCATTAAACCAAAACCCAGCAAATACCTACATAGGTATGAACGCTAAGTACACCGCTTCGGTAATCAAACAGTACGTTAAAAATAGTCATCCAACACTTAAAGTATCATCAAAATCTGATGTATATAGTGGAGGTTCTTCTGTAAGAGTTCATGTATGTAACGCAGATGGAAGTTCGGTTTCAAACGAAATCTTCAAAACAATTGAACAATGGAAGTGGATTCTTTCAGGTGGTTCTTATAATGGTATGGAAGATATCTACGAATACAGAGAAGATGATATGAAAACTGATTCTGGAACTGCAATGAAATACTTCCCAAGTTACATCTTTATCGAAAACAAACCAAGTTGGGGAACAATCGAATATTGGATGGATGAGTATAGAACTTATAAGACTGGTGATACTTCTGAACATTATCAAACGACCATGGATAAAGTAGGTGGTTGGTTAAAATATAACGAACAATACATGAGTAAAACCGTTCTCGGTAAATTCAACGATTATTTACTAACATTATAAATAAGGAATTATGAGTAAAATTATAACAGTAAATCAACTAAAAAGTACAAAGTACAAAAATAAGTTTTTAAATACATACCCATTACATTACCATTCAAAGGATGAAAATGGAAACTGGGAAACGGTATATGAACTTAGAGGAGTCTCCTCAAAAATCCGTGAAAATTACGAAACGGCAGAAGAAATATTATCATATTAGTTTTAAAAATAGAAAAGTTATGAGAATAGATTTTAATACACTAAAAAACATTGAACATTGGTACGGAAGTGATGATTTCGAAGTGGGTTCTTCTTTCGAGAAGGATTCCATTACTTTGAGATTTGGATATTGGAGTGAAATTGATATTGTGAAGTTAAATTCACTTTTACCATTCTCTTTAATCGCAGAATTAAATGAAGTTGATGATGATGAAGATACTGGAGTACTTGTTAATTATAATATAAAACGTAGGGTATGAAAGAGAAAAGATATGTAGTAACAGTAGATATGTACGTTTGGGGTAAAGATGATTATATGGCACGTAAAAATGCACATAAGATGATTGATATACTCGATTATAATTACCCAAACGCTAGACCATCGGTTACTGAATTAGGTGAACAACCATTTGCATCATTAAGTTACAGAAAATTGGATGACCATTCAAAACCAATATCACAACAAAAGAAAACTAAACCATTACCATTTTAATCATGAAAACAGAAACATACAAAAACAGATATAACGATGAATTTACATTCACCGAATTAGAAAACGGAAACATTCAATGGAGTGGTAATTTCGAATTCCACAGATATGGATGGCCAAATGACTATTTACCAGCATATAAGGCATATCTTACAGTTGGTGGATTAATGGGTATCAATGAATTCAAAAAAGAAGTTCATAGATATAATGATGATGATAGACCATGTGATATATCACGAGTATATTCCAAAATGATAAAATCAATTACAACCGTAATTGATATGGTAGACCCAAGTGGAGGACCTTATTTAAAAAGTGGTATGAAGCAATTTGGTCAAGTTATCAAAGAATTCAAACGTAATGAAAGTGGTTATGAAATCGTAACTGAATAATAAATTACAAAATCCTTGTGTATTTAAAATATTTATCGTATCTTTGTAAAAATGATAATAGTAGAGAATCAAAAAGAGAAAGACCAATTTCTTGAATATTGGAATAAAGAAGAATGTAAGATAATTCCAATTTGGGAAGATTTACAAAAGCACCCTATGAATAATAAGGTGTCTTTTCTTTATGTCCGATTTCGAGATGAAGAAACCGATTATGGTGATTATGTGTTTGATTTCGTATTGCCATTTAATCACAATGATTGTGAGAAGTTAGAAATAGACTTATCAACCTCGAATCAAAAGAAATGGGTATGGGATAATAAAGGATTACTTCAATCAAATTTGGGTATTCAAAATACATACGATATTCAAACGGATAGATACTTCATTACCAATGACTTATACGTACTACAAGATAAATTAGAACCTCTAACGAACTTTTACACTCGTATGGGGTTAGTAGATGACTTGGGTAAGACCATCCCTATAATGAAGTGGATAGATACCCTCAAAGGGGTTACCGATGAATTGAACCCTTCAAACGAGAAAAGTTGGGTAAATGATACTATGATTCCTATCCTCTCAGATATCGAGAGAAAGGGAGTACGTGTCGATAGGAAAAAATTTATTGATAGATGGCCACATAACGGAAAACAACTTAAAGGAGATATTGTCTTCACAGAATACAATCCATACACAATAACATCAAGACCATCCAATCGTCATGGGGGTATTAATTTTGGGGCATTAAACAAATCCGATGGTTCAAGAGATGTATTCATTCCACGAAATGGAAAGATGTTCTTACAATTCGATTATGATGCATATCACGTTCGGATTATTGGGAAGTTGATTAAGTACGATTTACCCGAAACTTCCGTACACCAATGGTTGGCAGACCAATATGGTTGTGATTATGGGGAATCAAAAGCAAGAACGTTTAGAATCTTATATGGAGGAGTAACGGATGAAGATAGAAAAATTCCGTTCTTTGACAAAGTAGATAAGTTCATTAGAAAAATGCACCAACAAAGTATTCGTAATGGATATATCAAAACACCTAAAGGAAGAAAAATACCGACAGGATGGATTGAAAAACCCACTGCTCAAAAATACTTCAATTACATCTTACAGGCAACTGAAACTGAATTCAATGTTGAGGTAATGAGTAAGTTGAAAAAATTACAACTTCCACTTCCTATATTATACTCATATGATGCATTTTTATATGAATTCGATGAAACTGAAATAGAAACTATTAAATTGATTAAATCCGTTCTCGAAAGTTATGGATTTCCAGTCCGTGCAGATTGGGGAAATCATTATGGAGAAGTTTAAAATTGTATATTTATATATTAATAAACAAAAAAATAATTATGAATTACTTAAAAATTAGTGTAATTACACTTATTTTATGTGGAATGTGTTTAACACTTCCAATATCGGCACAAATACACGAAGGCCTTAGAACAGATGTATTAATTGAAACACCTATATACACGGTATCGTATAATGAAGTTCTTCAACAACCAAATTGGTTAGAATATACTTCAACAAATAGAAGTAAACATGTAGATAGAGGAAGTATGGATTTTCATACAACTGATGGTGTAGTTACATCCGATAAAAAGGATTATTACAAAAACGTATGGGATAAAGGACATATCGCTCCTGCTGCAACATATTCGGATACTAAAAAAAATCTCTATGAGACATTTTCATATTTAAATTGTGTTTTACAACAACAAGATTTAAATCGTGGTGAGTGGAGAATGTTAGAAGCCGAGGAACGAAAGTGGGATGATTCAAATAATTTAACTATTAAAGTAGAAATTGTATTTGAGGATGGACATTTAATCCTACCAACAGGTGGACATGTTCCAACACGTTTGATAAAGCATATTCGTTTTGATGAAACAAACACATGGAGGTGTTTCGACTTTGAAAATATCAAACCAACTAAAGGTTGGGAAGAACATGAGGTAAAACATTCTCATTAATATTTATAGTATAGATGGATTATAAAGAACTTATACACAGATTAATAAATGAACTTTCTTTTAGAGTTGGTGTTCCTGATTTAAAAGATAAAGAACAACACGCAATTATTTCAGAAATTCTTTCCGATTGGGGTAATCTTGATGAAAAGAAAATCATAATGGAATTCTTAACAGAAGCCGAACCTGAAAAATCGGCAGAAGATGAGAAGTACAAAAATACTGGTGGTAGTGGATATGTAAAGTCATCCGAATACGATAAATGGAAACAAGACCCAAAAGGAGATTTTGAAAAATTCACAAAAACACCAAGTGGAAAGTATATACCACAGGTAGATGATGGTGGCGAAGATGGCAAGGAAGAGAAAGAAACGGGTACTGCTTTAAAAGATAAATCCTATCAAAATGTAATATCTAAGGAAAGGGAAACTCAAGACAGGATAGATAATGAAGATGAACAAAGTTCACAATCTGGTGAAGAAAAAACTGATAACGAAAAATCTTTTGATGAATTAAAAAAGGATATAGCAAATAATCCTGATATAATAAAAGATTTAAAAAGTTTTGAAAAGTTTTTAGATAACAAACAAAAAGAAGCTCTAAAACTTGAAGGTAAAAAAAGAATTAAAGAATTAGAAAAACTTGATAGTTTATCTGAATCTTTTGATAATCTTCCTGATGATGTAAAAAATACTACGAGTTCTGTATTTGCTAAAGGACAAATTTTTGAAGGAAGACAAAACTCGGGTATTGGTAAAAATAGATTAGGATATCTTGATGTAAAAACTCTTGCATCAAATAAAGAATTTTTAATGAAATCTTATGGTGATGGCTCGGCAGAATCTGTTAAAGAATTTGTTGAACAATCAAGAAAAATTCAAGTAAGTGAAGATTATGTTGAATCTTCTTTTGATTTATTACCCGATTCTCTTCAAAAATCACTAATGGGTAAGGGAAAGGTTGGAGATGCTGGAAAAAATAAACATTTCTTAGGATATGCAAGAAACGATGGAAAGATAACATCAGATAAAAACGACCCAAACATTAAAAAGGGTGAAGATGGTAAATTAGAAGTTAAACGAGGAAATCCTGGTGGTAAGGATAGAGGTAGATTTGTTTGGAGAGCAATATTAGAACAAGGTGGACAAGACCCATATACAGGACTACCACTTGATTTAAGTGCTATTGATTTGGAACATACAGTTGCATTTGATAATAAAGATAATGGAGACCCAAGTGCACAAGATTACTTAGATAGGGAGCATGATGATAATATTATTATATGTGCAACTAACATAAATCAAAAGAAATCTAATTTATCAATGAAAGAATTTTATGAAAGAATTGTTGATGGACAAATTGGAAAATCTGAAGAAGACTTTACAAAAGAAAGTGAAACTTATGAAACTATAAATAATGTTGCATCTCAAACTGAACAAAAGGCAGCTCTTATATTGGAGGGTGGTAAAATTAAACAAGGATATGATTTTAAAACTTTAAAACAAACCTTTGATGGTGATGATGAAACATACACAAATGCCAGAGATGAATTTAGAAAAGTTGCTAAAACTAAAGAAGATAAAAAAGCTCTTGCAAAACTAAAATCACAATTGGGTAAAAATACTTTAATGTCAATGGGATTAGGTAGAGGACTTACTGATAAGAGTGGTAGAAGAACTATTAAACTATCTTCAGATAACTTATATAGAGGATTTTTATTATCAATGGCAGATGAACCTGATAGACAAGATGAGTACAAAAAGGCTTGGGAAGACGCTAGAAAAGTTGGTAACTCAGATGAATATAGATTAAAAGGAAAAGGCCAACAGGCAATGATTAAATATCTTATTGATAAAAAATTCATATCTCATAAGGTTATATCTGATAAAAAAATGGGAAGAGCATTTAACAATTCATTAAAAGAAGTATTTGATTATACATCCAATGGATACGTATTAATGGATTAATTCTTAATAACACTCTTTAGTTTTAGTTTTTTATATTTATATAGGAACAAATACTAAAGGTTAGTTATGCAAACACAACTATTGTGTACATTTACAAATAAGGAAGAGTTAAAAAACACCTTACAATCAATTCGTGAAACTTATCATATTGTGTATAACTACATCTATGTTTTACAGAATAAAGCTGGTTTAGAAGAGCTTTTTGTTACCTATAATATAGATACTGAGTACAAACCACAACGACCTTTAGAGAATACCATATTAGTTCACAGAAAAAAACAATCAAATACACTTTACACTATTAATGCCTTAAACGAATTGGTTAAGGAAGAGAATAACGGTGTGTTAGATAAGCAGTTTTCTATCGATTGGGATAAATTCAAAAACTCAATCATCGTTACCAACGTGGGAGGAACTAAGAAAATTTCTACACGTATCTTCGAGGTAATCGAATTTAATAAAAAATAATTCACTTTTAATTAGGTTAATCCATTTATTTTTCGTATCTTTACATCAAAGATAACGAAAGAGGCTGTCCTATCCAAAAGTATTTTAAAAATAAATACGAAAAGATTTGGTAGTCTCAAATATATTTCGTATATTTGTAGAATAAATAATAAATTACACCTAAAATAGTTATATGCCAGCAAAAGCAGTTTTGAAAACAGAAAAGAAAAATCACAAGTTTAATCCAATCAAAGTAGAATCTCAATACGATGAGGTTATAGCATACGACAATCCAACGGTTGTGGCTGAGATGGAAGAACAATGGCCCGAAATGACGGCCGAATTCAAAAGAATTATGTTTACACAATATGAACTATTCTGTTTGAAACAATCTAACTACGGACCGGACAATATATCAGTTGGTTCAAATTTAGAAACACCACAAGAAGTAAAAGTATCATTAACTG
>Ga0308025_1001381_pt1 | contig 11576 bp, 8 predicted proteins | sample Neamet422_FD_201298 | JGI IMG/M metagenome (GOLD analysis project Ga0308025, IMG submission 201298) | Marine microbial communities from water near the shore, Antarctic Ocean - #422 | ecosystem: Environmental > Aquatic > Marine > Unclassified | place: Southern Ocean | collected 2014-10-03
AACAACCAAAGAGATGTATTCAGTTATGCTTTTGCTCAAAATCTTGATGAAAAATATGGTCATAAAAGATGGTCGCATTCTGGTTCATGGGTTGCATATACGGCCTATTATTCGCGCTTTCCAGAGATAAACTTCTCAGTTATTACGATGTGTAATAATGAGATGATTCATGCCAAGAGTGTTGCAGATAAGGTTATGAGTATATATTTCACAGGTGAGTGATTTTACGTAAAATAATAACCTTTTGGTGATAGTTATTCAGGGCTTATTAGAATGAGTGGAAATGCTAATGACACTTCCTTTTATTTGTTTAATTGTTTTTTTTAGGGCCTAGGCCGAAGCAACCTAGTTATCGTTCTTCTCGTGATGAAATAACTTAAATTTCCAGTAAAGCAGACGCGCTATAAGCGCATACACAATAACTGCAATAGATTTAATAACTGGAAGGGCGATGATTTTTCCTAATCTTTCGTAACCCGGAGTACGATTCCAGGTATAAATAAAGGCATCAACACCGGATAATTCGGTATTATCTGGAAATATCACATGGAGCTGCTTTAGATATTTATTCTCCATATCGCTACAGTCAACAAAATTTAAATTTGATTTTTTTTTATAATGATTTATTTCAAAATTACATAATGAGCATTTTTGATTATAGAGAATTCTTTCATTTTTCATTAAAAAACCCAGTTAAATCAATATTTTATATCACTAATTTGAGCACTTATTTAGTAGATATAGGGGTTTTAAGAGGTGTCATTAGCATCACACCTAATCCAATAATAAAGAAGGAGAAAAATGGTTCAAAAGACCAAAATGGCAGCCATAACTCCAGCTCAACTGACCATGCTGGACTCATGATGTATGAATTTACCGATTCCGTCCAATAGGTACCAGTATAAGCAACAATTAAACCAAAGGCGATAATGGCGCTGCCTGAAATAAGCAGTAATGGATTGGTCTTTTTGGTAATACGTTTCTGGCGAATTTTACCCCAAGAAGCAATTCTCAGAGCAAAAGCAAAGAATCCAGCCCAGTAATAGATATAATCAAGCATTACAGGATCAACTCCACCATTCACCGCTTTTGTGTAATAGAACATTTGCCACCAATAAACGGTATAAGCATAAGCCCAGAGAAAATATACAGCCGCTTTATGAGCTAATTTCCATTGCTGAGGATTTAGATATTTACTCCCAGATTTAAATGACGTTATGACCATCGTAGCCAGAAAAATGTAACCAATACTTCCTTCTATTTCATTACGAAGGTGGTATATATCTTCAAAGTAATAATCACGAAACATTACTGAGATCATGAATATGAATGAACCTTGCCATGCCATTGCTACAGCAAAGCATAACCCAATGTATTTTCTATTGCGCAACCACCAGCGTGTGAATACATTGGAGTGCAATGTATGTACTGCAGAGGCAGCGGTCACTATAAATATCAAAGGAACAGCCCATCTTACTGAGAAACCAATCATTTCCGAGATATCCTCTGGATTGGACATATCATGTTTGGACATAACTACAGCTATTATCATCGACATCGGTATAGAAATTAACCAGAATAAATTCCATTTGTTAACGGCTTTATTGGTTAGAAAAGTATTGGCGATAGTATTCATCAGGTCAGTTAAAGTTGTTCCTAGTGGTTAACAAATTTATAGAATCATACTTTGAGTCTAGATTGTGCGAGCTGTACTGACAAATATTAATATCACATTATGGATAAAAAGTATTTTGTTATTACTGATTTGGGTATTTGTGATAGTATTTTTACATGCTAAGTAACCTAAAAAATCAAATTTCATGGTTAATAAAAAGTGCTATTTCATTCTTGCCATGGATACTATCAATATTTATTTTCTATACACTAGACTATCAAATATGGACAGTGGATACGCCGCACCGCGGTAAGATTTCAGTTGCCATTATGGCTGGAGGTATGATCTTGTCACTTTTGGTGTGGTCTTTTTTCAAAAAATCAAAATCTAAGAGATAGTTTCTCTATTCTCGAAATTTGTTTCATTCTCGACCGGTGAACTATCAATCTTCCTAACCGTATTAAACTTCATAGTAAAGATATATATTAAGCATGCTGCAAACAATGCGACTACAATTGCCCCAATCCATTCAATCTCAAGAAAATCATAGTTATACATTAATGTGAGCAGGCATAACGAGAAGATATTCAGTGCAATATATTTTTTTTGACCCAATCGCTTTGGCGTTAGATTCATGTTGTCAGTGTAAAGACGAATCAACGAGTCTAAAGAATTAATAACAAATAAGGTCCCTACAAATATCATGCATAAATTATAAGCACCGACGGTGCTAATTTCATTTTGATAGTAAATGAATATGACCGAGAACCATAATCCTAGTGGAATCGAGGGAATAATCATTATCATTAAAAATAATTGATAGGTCTTTATACCACCAACAAAACGTGCCAAAAATTGACCGATCATGATGTACCAAGAGAACCACCAATAGAGATAAAATTCATGATATAGATTTATGGGTAACAAGAACTTATCTAGATCTAAAAAATAATTACTCATTAAATTGATTGAGGTAAATATTTGAGTGATCGCGATTTTTTCTATTGTAAATGACGCAATCCACATCCCAGAAATAAGTAAAAAGAATAATATTGTTGAAGTCATACTTAGAATTTTTACGTAACGAATATTTGTACTTGAATATACCGCTGCAGAGATTACCAAAAAAACAATAAGATAGAAGATTGCATTCAAGGACTTCCCATCACCAAGTTCTGGCGCATAGATAGGTAGATTTATCAAAAACAAATAAATCGTAAAAGAACAGGTTATAACGATGACTATTGTATTAATTAAATTAACTAATGGGATTTTAAAGAATCGTACTTTTGGCTCTATGACACAAAAATAGAAACAAGTTATAAAATATCCAGACCAGATTGCAAATGCCATGGAGGCAAATTCCATAGCTAATGGATTTGTAAAACTATATTCAGGATAATTTATGAAATCTTCATAGCGAGGAAAGTCTACTAATGGCAGCATAATCACTCCAACTTCCCATCCCGAAGTAAATAAAATAGCCATGAATACAGGTGTCTTTAGAGGTGTTATACCGGTACATCTAATATTGCCCCATTTTATGAGTACGAAAGCAATGCAGATATAATTTGCAAGAAGTCCAAAGATTAACCAATTAGACATATCTTAAATCTCAAGACATTGCATTATGGGTAATGCAATGTTTTTGTCTCAAGATAATCCTCTAACCCCATTGCGCCGCCTTCGCGTCCATTTCCTGATTGCTTGTGACCTCCAAATGGGGTTCCATAATTGAACTCACCTCCATTAATGTGCACAGCCCCAGCCCTTAATTGTAAAGCGATACGCTCAGCTCTCTCAGGGCAGCCAGTTTGCAAATAAGCGGCTAAACCATAAGGGGTATCATTTGCAATTTTAATGGCCTCTTCTTCATTCTTGAACGGAATAATTACGAGGACAGGACCAAATATTTCTTCTTTTGCAATTCTCATTTTGCTTGATACATCTGAAAATATTGTTGGCTTAACGTACCAACCAGTTTCAAAACCCGTTGGTTTTCCGGTACCACCGACTAGGAGATTTGCACCTTCTTCAATTCCAACCGCAATAAGGGTTTGAACGCGGTCATATTGAATTTTGTCAAACAAAGGGCCCAGATGATCTCCTTCTATTGTAGGATCGCCAACGGCGATATCATTACCAACTTCTTTAGCTAGACTTATTACCTCATCGTAACAAGATTGCTCTACCAATAATCGAGTTGGGGCGTCACATGATTGTCCTGTATTGAACATACACTCATTAATTGATGCCGTTACTTGCTCTTTTAGTTGGCAGTCTGCAAAGACTAGATTCGGCGATTTTCCACCCAGCTCCAAAGTTACTCTTTTGATTGTATCTGCGGCATCGTGAGTGACGCAAATTCCAGCACGCGTAGAGCCGGTGAATGACATCATCTCGATATCGGGGTGCTTTGAAAGGGCACTTCCAACAGTCGGACCATCTCCATTAACAAGATTAAATACACCAGGTGGATAACCAGCTTCATGTATCATCTCAGCATAAATCATAGCCGATAATGGCGTATGCTCAGAAGGCTTTAGTACGCATGTGCAACCAGATGCAAGGACTGGTAAAACCTTCAATGCAATTTGATTAATGGGCCAATTCCAAGGGGTAATTAGACCACAAACACCTATGGGCTCTTTAATTAAAATATCACCATTTTTTAATATTAATCGTTCTTCAAGCTCCTCTAAGGCATCAATAAAACCATCTAAATGACCGTTGGCCGAATCAGTCTGTGCTTCTCGAGACATGGTGATTGGTGCCCCCATCTCCTTGCTAATTGCTTGGGCAAGCTCTTCATAACGCTCTGATGTAATTTGACGAAGTCTTTTAAGTAATATTAAACGCTCATCTTTACTGCTATTTGAAAAAATTTTAAACGCATTATTTGCAGCGGTAACAGCTAAGTCGACATCTTTTTTGCCACCTAGCGAAATCGTACCTATTTGGACTTCCGTTGCTGGATTAATTACCGGGAAAGTGGCCGATGAGATTGAATCTACCCACTCGCCATTAATATAGAATTTCTTTAAATTGTCCATAATTACTCCGTGTTTATCTATCTAGTTAATACTATTTATATGTAACGTTTTACCTAAAATAACATCGCTGATTTTTTCTGCAATCATAATAGTTGGGCAGTTTGTGTTCCCATTGGTCACTTTTGGCATAATTGAAGCATCAACAACCCTTAAATTATGCATACCATGAACCATTCCTTCCTTATCTACCACAGCACTGGGGTTATCATATTTACCCATAGCGGCAGTGCCAGATAAATGCCATTGTGAATAGGTATGTGCATTTATCATTTCATCAAGCTGTTCTTTGGTTTGTAATGCATCTCCAGGAAAAATTTCTTCGCCACATATTTCTTTAAAGGCGGTTGTCTTAACAAGGCTTCTAACAATCTCAATACCATCATGAAAAGCTTTTCGATCGCGCTCATCCTTCAAGTAATTAACAGTAATTTTTGGTGCTGACAAGGGGTCATTGTTATTTAGCCTTATCTCTCCACGACTAAATGTCTGCATTAATCCAACATGGATTTGAAAAGCATGCTCCTGAAGTGGTGTCCATGTTTGATCGTCTACAGCTATAGGTGAAACACAAAGTTGTATATCAGGATAGATTACCCCTGAATTTGATCTTACACAGCCAATAACATCAAAATGATTGGAAGCACATATACCTTTATGCGTTAGAAACCACTTAATTCCAGCAATAATCTTAGGTAATAATTTAGTTTTTGGCCATAAGGATACTGGTTGAGTGCATTTATATTTTAAGACAAAGTCCGGATGATCATTTAGATTGCTCCCAACTCCGGGTAAATCCTTAATCACATCGATCCCTTTATCTTGGAGATGTTTTTTTGGGCCTAAGCCAGATAACATCATGATATGTGGAGTACCTATTGCTCCAGCAGATAAAATCACCTCTTTTTCTGCAGCAATAAATGACTTGATGCCATCCTTGTCCTTGATATTGACGCCCGCCGCTTTGTTATTGATAATTTCAATACCCTCAACCAGTGTCTCCGTTAGAATAGTTAAGTTATTATTGGTTTTTGCAGGATCTAGATAGCCACGAGCAGCGCTCCAACGTTTTCCATTATGTATGGTAGAGTCAAATACACCAAAACCCTCTTGGAGGTCGCCATTAATATCATTCGTCATTAAATATCCAGATTCTTTCCCTGCGCTTAGGAACGCTTTTGAAATAACATCTGAAGGTAGGGGTCGATGCACATTCATGGGTCCATTTTTGCCCCGAACAGTTGTATCGCCTCCAATATAGCTTTCCATTTTAATGAAATAGGGCAAAACATCATTATAACTCCATCCCTCGCAGCCCATTTCTTGCCATCCATCAAAATCCAGAGCATGACCACGTATATATACCATTCCATTTATCGATGAAGACCCACCAAGTGTTTTGCCGCGATCATGCTGAAGGATTCTGTTGTTCAATTTCGGTTCAGGCTCGCCTTGAAATGACCAGTTGAATTTCTTATTCTGGAGATTACTAAGCATAGCTGCCGGCATGTCAAGGGTATAGCTATTATCTGTCTTTCCAGCTTCTATCAAAAGAACTTGATGAGTAGTCCCGCAACTTAAACGATTTGCAAGGACGCAACCCGCTGATCCAGCTCCTATGATAATGTAATCAAATTTCATATTAATCTCATATAGCATGAATTTTTATCATGGCCGTAATCATAAAAATTTTATGTGAATTAATAGTATATTTCTGAGAGTATATTTCTAAGAGTATCAATACAATTTATTTACAACAATGATTAATAATTAAAAACTTCCATTATCCAAATTAAATATAGTTACAGGGCTAATAAATATCATGAATGATTTGCCAGATGCACGTAGCTTTGATGATTACATTGCTAATTATGAGGCTAAGCAATGTATTCCTATTAAAGTTGCTTCTATTCATACATACATTATAAACCCAGCTGCTGAAGTCAACAGCTGGTCATCCGTAAAGTCCTTTCTATTTGTAAAATTGACTACCGTCGATAACATTGTGGGGTGGGGTGAAGCATTTACGTTTTCGAATGAAGATATCATTACTGTTAATTACATTCATAATTTTTCTAAAATCATCACCAATCTAGATTCTGTCACGCCATGGAATTTCCATAAATTAATATCACGCGATAAAGATCGACTCTCTGATATGAGTCATGGAGCCGCTAGAAGCGCTTTTGAGATGGCTTTGTGGGATATTTATGGCAAAGTAACGAAAACCTCACTAAGTAATATTCTCGGAACATCTTTAAGATCGCCAGTATCCGTTTATGCAAATATTTGGAGCAATGTGTCACGTTCAAATAAAGAGGTTATCGATAAGGCGAATTTCGTTATAAAAGAGGGCTATAGAGCGATAAAGATATACCCACTTCAAAATCGAAATATACATCAAGCGGCGAAGCTAATTGGAGATCTTAGAGATTCCGTGGGTGATGATGTATCCATACTTTTAGATTTGGCCTGTCCCGATGACTATAATGTTGCAATTAAATTAGAGCCATTAATCTCATCTTATAATCCTTACTGGTATGAGGAGCCGATTGATGGGAATAATATTAAGCAACTATCCATAATAAGAAATCAATCGAATTTTAATATTGTCACTGGTGAGAGTCACTGTGGAATAGATCACTTTCAGACTTTACTTAAAGCAAAGGCAGCGCAGATATTAAACCCTGATATCGCTGCTGTTGGTGGAATTATTGAGATGCTAGCAATAGCAAAAGCTGCGTTTGAGTTGGATGTAAAAATCTCCCCACATTGCTGGAATTCCATGACTGTATCTGCTGCTGTTATGATTCACCTCTGTGCAGTAATTCCAAACTCAGATATGGCAGAAATATTTCCAGATTATTTTATATCCTCCCATCAATATTGCCATACTCAAATAAAGCCAATTAATGGGAAGATGGAAGTTCTCGATGAGCCTGGTATTGGAGTATCTATGAATCTTGAGGCTATAACAAAGCAGGCGCATAGCATTCGTAGCACTATTTTAATATAAGCGTATTAATTAAATGGAGTTATTTAGCTCTATTGGCTCTAATATTTCTTTATTTAATATGATATCCGCTGCACGCTCAGCAACCATTATAGTAGGCGCATTAATATTCCCATTAGGAATTGTTGGAAAAATAGAGGCATCCACCACCCGCAATCTTTTAATACCAATTACTGATGTGTTCTCATCTACCACGGCAAGTTCATCTGTGCCCATTTTACAACTGCATGAAGGATGATAAGCGCTCTCGACTGATTCACGAACAAAAGCATCAATGTCATTATCAGTCTGTATATGTGCCCCAGGCTGAATTTCTTTTCCTCGGAATATATCAAGCGCATCTTGTTGCAATATATCTCTGGTCAGCTTCACGCTACGCCGAAAACCTAAAATATCTGATTTTTGCTCAAGATAGTTAAATAAAATGCTGGGTGATTCGTTTGCATCATTCTTAAGAATGTTTATTTCACCTCTACTCTTAGGTTTATTATGCCCAACATGAACCTGAAATCCATGGCCTGGAAATGCACTTTTACCATCGTATTGCATTGCACCAGGTAGGAAATGATACTGAATATCTGGATAATTAACCTCATTGTTTGAACGGATAAAACCGCATGCTTCAAAGTGATTCGTGGAACCTAGACCTTTTTTTGTCATCAGCCATTGAGTTCCAATTTTAAATTTATTAAATAAACTTAATTTGCCATTGAGTGTAATTTTTTGCTTGCACTGATACTGGAAATTAAACTCTAAGTGATCTTGAAGGTTTTGACCCACCCCTGGTAGCTCATGATTAATCTCAATACCAGCCGCTTTCAATGTAGTTTTTGGTCCAATACCGGATAATTGTAACAATTGAGGTGAGCCAATTGCTCCTGCTGATAAAATAATTTCTTTATCAGCATACACTTGAAATTTTTCATTGTTAATTTCACATTCAACGCCCACGGCAACTTTATTCTCTAGAATAACTTTATGCGTCATAGTATGAGTCATCACGACCAGGTTCTGGCGTGTTTTAATAGGTTCAATATAAGCCATAGATGTCGACCACCTGATTCCATTATGAACGGTCATTTGCATAGGACCGAACCCGTCTTGTGTTTGACCGTTGTAATCATCATTAGAGGCATATCCAGCTTGTATCCCTGCATTTATAAAAGCTTGAGATAAAGGGTTGCTAAAAGGCTCCTTTTTTGAAACATGCAGAGGACCGTTAACGCCACGGTATTTATCACTTATCAGCCAAGTTTCCGCTTTTTTAAAATAGGGAAGACAATGTGCGTAATCCCAGTTTTTAGCGCCTAAATTATGCCATTCGTCGAATTCTGCAGCATTTCCTCTTACAAAGACCATTCCGTTGATTGACGAAGAGCCACCCATTGTTTTCCCTCGCGGGCAGAATAGTTGACGATTGTTTAGATGAGGTTCGGGGTCTGACATAAATTGCCAAGTATATTTTTTTGAATGCATGGGGTATGAGAGGGCGGAGGGCATTTGAATTAATATATTTTTATCACTTCCCCCAGCCTCAATGAGTAATACCCTATTGGAGGAATCTTCTGACAATCTATTTGCTAATACACACCCAGCTGAGCCAGCACCTATAATGATATAGTCAAATTTTCTTCCGTTATATTTCATAGTATCTCCGGCAGATTGCTTTCTATGGCGCGCAATACTGAAAAAATAAAAGTATATACGCGATCTCGCATATTTGGCAGGAAAAGTGTATTTTCAAAGATCATTAATAGGATTAACTTTTACATGCATGAACCACAAAAGAGATTATTATTTTTAGTAAATCCATCGGCGGGAAGCGGTAGAGGAGAAATAGATTTTATTAATATAAAAAATCACCTCCATGGTTATTCTATTGATGCAGATATATTTGTTAGTGATAAACCTGGCAGCATAAGGAAATTTATCTGTAATGAAGATTTAAAAGCATTTAATGGAGTTTGTACCATGGGTGGTGATGGAACCATTCATGAAGCGGTTGATGGGCTAATGCGGTCAGGAAAGTCAAAATATCTACCATTAGGTGTTTTTCCTTGCGGAAGTGGCAATTCTTTTTGTAATGACTTATCGATATACAACACGAAATCAGCACTCAACAATATCATTGACTTCAAGACAAGTCCCATTGATATAATGAAAATTACCCATACAGATCACATAAATTATTCGGCAAATATTATTGGCTGGGGAATGGCTTCCGAGGTTAATATAATTGCTGAAAAATTAAGATTCCTAGGCAATATTCGTTACTCAATTGCTTCTTTAATAGGCATTCTAAAGTTATCACCCAAGGAAATGAATTTTACTATCGAGGATGAGATCATCACAGGAAAAGGTCTTTTGTTTTTAGCATTGAACACTATGCATACAGGGAAGGGCATGAGGATGGCTCCGAAGGCTAAATTAAACGATGGTTTAATAGATATTATTCTATTTCGTGAAGCATCAAAGTTAAGAGTATTTAAAATTTTTACAGAAGTTTTTTCTGGTAATCATATCAATGATTCTCTAGTGGAATATTATCAAGTAAGTAAGTTTAAAATCAGAGGCTCTGAAGAACTTTTGAATATAGACGGTGAAAACGAAGGAATAACACCAATCAGTGTAAATGTGTTGCCAAAAAGTTTAGATATCTTCGTAAATTTGTAATCACAGGGATTGGTCATCATAGACTTTATTTTGCGTATTGATGACAGTAAATTGCATATAGTGATCACCTTAATGTCTTTTTTATAAGACTTATTATATAAAAGATATTGAAATTCACTATTTTGGAATTAACAGATAAAAAAATGAATAAAAAAGATAAGCAACTTGGCATGAACGTCGATATCACAAGGCGTGACTTCATCAATGGCGTAGGTGTAGCAATAGGCTCATCACTATCAACTGGTGCCATGGGCACTTCAGATGTCGGTGCACAGGATGTACCTGGGTATTATCCGCCAGAATTATTAGGTCTACGTGGTTCGCATCCGGGTTCTTTTGAGGGAGCACATGCACTAAGAGACGGCATGAGATTTGAAACGGTTAAGTCTGAAGAAGAATATGACTTAGTCGTCGTTGGAGCAGGTATTAGTGGCTTATCCGCTGCATATTTCTATCAAAAAAATATCAAGAAAAATGCAAAAATTCTCATCCTTGATAATCATGATGACTTTGGTGGTCATGCGAAACGCAATGAATTCAAGGTTAATGATAAAACCATTATTGGTTTTGGCGGAACTATGTTCATAGAGCAGCCAAGCGGGTATCCCACCAACGCCAAGCAATTACTTATTGATCTCGGTATTGATATTCAACGCTTCAATAAATACTTTCATCATGATCTTTATTCAAGTTATGGGCTTACTAGAGGAGTCTTTTTTGATAAAGAGACGTTTGGTCAAGATTATTTGGCAGTTGGCGAGATTGATGATGCAGATAAATTCGCTAAGGCACCAATATCAGATGTGGCCAAGAGAGATTTAATCCGTCTTTACGAAAACAAAAATGTGTATCTGCCCAAAATGCCTTCTGAGGAATATTATTCCCTACTAGAAGGAATGAGTTACAAAGAGTATTTAAAAAGATACGCTGATATGCACGATGAAGTCATAAAAGTGATTCAGTCCTCAGCTAGAGGGGTTTGGGCGGTTAATATCGATGCATTTCCAGCTTCTGCAGCTTGGGTTTATGGTTACCCAGGTTTTGGTGATATTAGCCCTGAAGATAATGAGATTGAACACTCAGGAGTAAATGCTCCAGATGAGGAGCTAGACGAGCCTTATATTTGTCATTTTCCTGATGGTAATGCAACTATTGCAAGACTGTTAGTTAGAAAAATGATCCCCAAAGCAGCAATCGGAGATTCGATGGAAGATATTGTTACCTC
>Ga0308025_1001393_pt1 | contig 11524 bp, 15 predicted proteins | sample Neamet422_FD_201298 | JGI IMG/M metagenome (GOLD analysis project Ga0308025, IMG submission 201298) | Marine microbial communities from water near the shore, Antarctic Ocean - #422 | ecosystem: Environmental > Aquatic > Marine > Unclassified | place: Southern Ocean | collected 2014-10-03
TTGTCTATTGGCTAAACCAATGACTCTAGTGTTTACCGGACCAGTAGCTGGTAGTAATTCTTTGTAAGCTTGCGCTTGAAATTGTGTAACGGCTTCTGCAAGAACAGGGTGTGTTGCACCGGAAGCCCCTTGGAAAGGTTGAGTGGGGTTTTCATATTTGAATCCTAAAAGGTCTAATCCTTTAGTATAAGAATCTTCCCAATCAGATCTAGCCGATTTATAAGTTGAATAATTTTCTGCTAATTCTGAACCTAGTTTACCTAAAATACTTTCATCTAATAATTCTGCTAAATTATCTCCGTGACCTTCTCCGCCCGGTTGATTAACTGCTGAGGGATCAAAATTAATTGTAGCACTACCATCTTCTTCTTGGGTAATATCAATATCTTCTGGTCCAACTTGTGCTTCAGCTGTTTCTTGTTCTGATATTGCTACTTCTTCGTCGCTAGGTGTTTTAATTTCTGTCTCTACGTTTGGTAGAGCTTTGTCCATATCTGCCATTTATATTCTCCGAGTTCTCTATTGTTGTACTTTGTTTTAAAGGAACATTCAACCCCTGTGAGTCTGGTCCTTTTAATGGTGGAATTTCCTTCCATTTAACATGCTCCATATTTTTAACAAGTGTTTTATTTTTAACCGTCATCAAATATTCCCCTTCCTGCTTTTTTATTTTGATACATTTCATATCCACTTATTCCAGCCGATATTCCAAGACCCGGTAATCCAAATCTTCTTGATACTGTTTTAAGCATTGTAGGACTTATACCTAATCTCATTATATTTGCCATTTTTGGTCCAGCAAAACGTGTTGCTTCTTTTGATAAAGATCCTGCAAATGCAGGGCCTAAATAATTTAATGGGTTAGTTGCGATCTCGCCTGCTGAATCTCCGTCAGCAATTTGTTGACCGATGTACAATGGTTCAAGAGCTAACATCCCTAACGGTGTTCCCGTAGCCGCTAATCCTTTTCCAAAGACCCCGGACAAGGGACCAAGGAACGCCCTAGCTGGACTGACTCTGTTTTTAGGAATAGGTAATTTGTCTGCATCTAAACGGGGACCTCCTAAAGGACCTTTCCTAACTCCTGATCCAGTTCTTTGTCTGTATAATTCTGCTCCACCCGGTACCATACCTGCTGCAGTCACTGCACCGATAGCCGGTAGTTGTGCATCACCAAATGCTGTAGTTTTTTCCTCTAATCCAGGAGATACTACCGGTTGGGTCAACATATCAATTAACATATTTTTTTGTTGGTCTTCATTTGATAAATAAGTTGATGGATCATCATTTCTAAATTCTTTAACAAGTCCTGCAGTTGCGGCACCGGCTGCAGCGAACGCTCCAAACCTTCCACCTTTTTTGGCAACAGATAAAAATTTACTTGCTGCGTTTTTTACTTTGTTTAATGGCCCTTCTTCATAAGGAATTTTAGTTACTTCATCAGAAAATCTAAGAGGTTCTTCATCAAAAGCTCTAGCTACTTCTTCACCACAACCAGTCCCTTTAGCAAACATCATACGTCCACCTCTAGATTTAAAACCAACTAGTCCACAAATTGTTCCACCTCTTTCACCTTGTTCTATTAATAACTTTCTTAATCCAGGTTGGTCGGCTTTAGATGTAAATTTTAAACTTTCATTAAATATTTGTTCACCACTAGTAGCTTGTTTACCTACCATGACTCCATCTACATTACTTCTTATGCCACCAATATCTTTATTGATTCTTTCTATCTCAGTACGAAATGCATCCATGTCTCCTGAGTTTTTAAATTTTGTTTCAGCATAACCCATTGCTCTATTAGCAGCTCTTAAAGAAGATTCAGTTGTATACGGATCTTTTCCTACACCAAAAGGATGATGAACCTCTGACATAGTAAATCCTTGTAATTTTGATTTTAAATAATTATCAACCTCTGCTGGAGTAGGGATTTCAGCTACTTTCCATTTAGTTCTACCTCTACTTGTTTCTACAGGAAGGGTTACTAATTCATTAATTAAAATTTTTCTTCTAAATGTTTCTTTTAAACTTTGACCATCTATTTTTTCCGCACCCATTGCTTGTTGAGTATTATAAGCATCAGTAGATTGTTTAAAAAAACCTTCTCCAAAAACTTTATCTATTTGTTTGGCAAAACTACCATTTTTACCAAAAGTAAAAGTTGGGTTTCCAGGTGCCTCTATATCTTTGAATTTCACTCTTTTCCAAGCTGGAACACCTGCTTCATTTAAGGAACCCCATTTAACTTTACTTGAATCTTTATCCCTTGGAAGCTTACCACCTGCAAACTCACCAACAATTTTTATACGATCCCCTCTTTTACTGGCTCTGTATAAACTTGCCCATAATTTTCTTTCATTACTAACTCCAGGGGGAAACCCTCCGATCTTTTCTTGCGATTTTAAAAATCTTCTAATTCTATTGGCCTCCATTCTCCAAACATTTTGACCATCAATTGTTTTAGTTGAATCGGGATTAGCTTTAAGCCAGTTTTCTCCATTAGAAAAATTTCTAATAGTTTTTTCGTTTTCTGACATTGGTATAAAAGTCTTTGCCTCTCTCGCTTTTATTCGTGAAGCATTACCTAAATCATTGGTTACAGTTTTAATTGTTTCAATGTCTTCGGGTTTTATTAATTCTTTAACTTTTAAAGTATCAAAAAGTTTTTTTGCTGCAGCTTCTCCTTTAATATCTTTTTTTAAAGATGGTGCTCTATCTCCATCAGCAAGATAGTTTCTTAATTGCATACCAAATTGATTGTTAGAACCAAATAACTTAGCCCAATTGTCAGTAGTAGGGTTAGCAAGGAATTTTTCTAATTTTTTAAAGCCTTCTTCAACACTAGTTTTATTTTGACCTAACCTTACACCGGCACCAAAAGTAAAACCTTTTGGTAATGATATATCTCTTCCAAAAATTCTATAAGTAATTGTTCTGTTATTTTTTGTTTCTAAAGATACCTTTGCATTATATATGGATTGTGTTTTCTTTTTATTCGCTCTTTCTGTAGGAGTCATCTCGGATACTTTCTTACCCATTACAGCTCCAGGATTTTAGCTAGTCCGCCTTTTGCATAACCGGCTCTGCCGCCTTTTGCTGCATCGAATGTTTTAGGCGAATAGTTCATTAACTCTGTTCTTTGTGCCATGTTTTTATCAAGGTATATTTGTAAAGCTATTTTCTGTTGGTCGCTTGGAAGGCTTGCAATTCTAATTGCTTCCTCTCTTGGAATGTTTAATTCACTCACAGCTTTTTCTACATTTAATGTAAACATACGAGGGGCTGTAGTTGTTTCAAATGTTTTAAATTTTTCACCTTTAGATGTTTCGCCATCAACAAGTTTCATACTTTGACGTTTAAACTCTGGTATGTTCTCATTAACGATACCTCTTTTTACAGCATCTTTTCTTCCATCTAATCCACTGAACTTAGTAGCATCAGCCAGAACTGCATCTTTATTTAAATTACCATTTTTGTCAAACAAAGGACGTTCCATTTTTCCTGCTTTAATTTTCATTGCTGCTCTAGTTCCTGTCTCACTTACAGCTAGTCCATAAAGTTCTGATCTTAAAGCATCATCTAAATCATCAGCTAATAAGTTTTTAAATAGTTTTGGATTATTTTCTACTAACGCATCAACAACTAATTCAGCATCGTATTTATAATCGTCTGTTGGAAAAATATCATCTGCTGCTTTCTTAATCATCTTGTCATTTATTTTTGACAAAATAGTTTTACCAGCTTTACCACCAATTCTTAAACCCTGTCTAGTCTCTAATCCTGCAAGTCCACCGTCGGCTTTTCTACTTCTTAAAGCATTTAGTGCAGCTTGTAGGTCATCACCTACTAGTTCTCCGGAATCTATTATTTCTTTCAGAGTTCCTTTTCCCATTGAATTTACATTGTTTTGGAATTCTTTACCTTTTTGGTATCCAAATGAATATGTTCCATCTGATAAGTCGTCTACAATTTTAGCCGTCATAGTATCAAAACCTTCTTCATTAGGTCTTAGACCTCTTGCGTCTTCTACATTATTTAATATTTTTTTAGTAAAGATTGCAATCTCTTCAGTTGTTCCACCTTGTGGAATCATCTCAGCGATTCTCGGTCCAAAATACTTTTGTACTAGAACTAATGGATCACCTTCTGCTCCGCCACCGCCTTCCATAATGTATTTAAAATCTTCTGCTGATATAACATCATCTAATTTTGTTGTCGGATAATCATCTCCAACTTTTAAAGTATTGACTAAAAATTCTCTAGCTGCTGCAGTCTTACCTGGAAGGTCACCCTTTGCAACACTTGCCATGATCCCTGCTTTATCGCTTGCAATACTTGCATCAATAGCTTGAGGTGTCATTCCTACATCATCTAAAAGTGTTCCAACTCTATTTTCTATATCACCCCTCATTCCACCAATTCTATTTTCTATTTTAGACATTAGTGGAGTTGTATCCGCTGCTGCGTCTGCTGCATTAACACCAGCTTGTGCATCGTCAATTGATTTAATATCACTCGCTGCTTCAGTTCCTTGTCGCTCAACCATTCCTGATTTAGCTCTCAATGAATCTATACCCGCACCACCCATCTCAACGACATTAGTTGGGTTTAATGATTCTTTCATTGTTAGTAAATTTTTTTCTAATTGTTCTAGTTGAAAACCATTTAACTTATTGCCTGTAGCATAACCTATCGAAGACTCAATATCTGGTAAAACTTTTTGAGTACCAATAGCTAAAAATGATTCTGGGTTAATATCTTTTTGAAATAGCATTCCATCCTTGGGCCCGGAACCTAGAAAATTAACATTAGATTTAGTACCAATACTATTAGATATGTTAGCACCTAGTTCTTTTCCTAGTTGAATGATTCTGCTTAGTATTCTTGGATCAGCCATAATATTTCATAACTCCTTTTACCACTTTTTCTTCCTTATAATCCTCAGGATGTCTAACCATACCACCCTGTCTAATTCTCATAATAGCTTGCGTTGTGCTATCCACATAGTCATCATGCTCGCCAAACGGGAACGACGCACACTCCTCTACAACTTCCTGTGCAAAGTGTTCATGCATAGGAGCCCAGATTTTACCACTCTCAAAGAGAGGGGCTACAGAGTTTACTCTAACATGTTTATCATTTCCACGTGACGGAGTAAAGTTAATAACGGGGATATCCATTTGTCTTAATTCATGGGTCAAAGGCAGTCCTGAGGCCTTAGCCTCGATTATAACCATGTCGGGTTTCCAATCCAAATATTGCTGATAAGCAACACGTCTGAGTTCTGGAAATTCATATCGATCTTTAAAAGCATCGAGGAGTATTATATTCTGTCCATCGGCTTCAGTTTCAAATACACCCCAAGTAGTAATTGCCGAGTAATCTGATTTGGTGCCTTTAGTAAAAGCGGTGTCATAACTTTGAATAATGTAATCTGTTTTAGGTGGATACTTATGTTTCCAATCCTTCCACCATTCTCTTTTAATTAAAGCCCCTTCATCTCCCGTTGGAGATTGCATATATTGCGCATTCCAGTTACTTACAGGAATAGACGCTTTAGTCTTTAATAATTCTTCTGATGTCCAATATTCAGGCCACACGGGTTTGCCGTCCGGCAGTAATGCCGGTAGTTCTACTACTTCCCATTGATCACTACCTTCTTCACTTTGAGCCTTTAATAATTGTCCGGTTACATCCTTTGTAGACCATCGAGTCATTACAATTACAATTGAACCTCCAGGTTGTAGACGTTGTCTTGGACCTGCTGTGTACCAGTTCATTGCTTTCTCAAAAGATTTACCATCTCCACGAATATCTTGTTCTTTGTGAGGATCATCAATAATTAATAGATTAGCACCACGACCTGTGATTGCACCACCAACACCTGCTGCAAAGTATTCTCCCCCTTGTTCCGTTTTCCATTTCCCTGCTGCCTGACTATCTTCTTGTAGTCTCGTTGGAAACAGCTCCCGGTATCGGGGCTCGTCGACCAGGTTCTTAGTCTTACGACCAAAGTCAATTGCAAGATCGGCTGTGTGTGTTGCTTGAATTATTTTTAATTTTGGATTCTTACCAATCATCCAGGCTGGAAGCAAATAAGATGCAAACTCAGACTTCGTGTGTCGAGGCGGCATATTGATAATAAGACGTTTGATCTTACCTGTAGCTATGTCGTTAAATTTTTTATTAATAATTTTATGGTGTGAACCTTCAATGAATTCTGGCCAAACATACTTAACAAAACTTAAAAAATTATTTGTAATATCTGGACGGGCTTCATCCAAAGCTACACTTCGTTCAAGTTCAAGTAATTTAGCGCTTTCGTCTGGAGTCAATCCATCCAGATTTTTTAAAATATTTTTTGGCATATAATTAATATGATTTCAAATCTTATACCTTAACTCTATGGATTAAGCAATAAAGGGTAAGACTAGGATCCCTATTTATATAAAAGGGGGTATCGACCTATTACAAAGTCATTGTTTGGTTTGGTTGGCTTGGTACCTCTATTTTTTTTTATTACTTGGGTGGGCCCGCCAGGGAGGGGGTGGGCCCTCCCGGTATATATGTAGGAAAATTTTTATCTTGACACACAAGATGTGGGGGTATGTAATAACTGCATACATACCCCAGTTGTACTATATTAATTCATGGTCATGTGTCCTTGTATCTATATCCTTGAACCCAGCGCCCTTGTCCTCAGTCATCTGAAATCTACCTAAGATATTATTAACACGTGATAAAGATTTCTCCATCACTTTCATTCTATCTTCTAAGTATTCTATCTTGTTCCTTAGTAGTTGTTCCTCAGTTTGCATTATTCACTCCCTTGTTGACATGGTCTGGTTGCTTTGGTTATTGTATTACGTTCAATGAATTGAGGTTGTGTGTTATCTTCCCAATGCGCCCTATTCCATGTACGTTGCCATGCGTTTTCTTCTGTCAGTATGATAGGACTTTCAACTCTACCAAAGTGATTGATTGCATTAGTGCCATGAACATTGAACCAATCATCTTGACAAGTTAGGGTGCAAAAATTTCCATCTCCATAATCAAACTGAGTTCTCTTTCTGGTCTGGTTTGTTTTGCTACCTTTGACACCTCGCTTTCTGTCTGAGGTGTCATACGTATGGCACTTAGTACCTTGACAATATTTCATTATAGATACCTCACAGTCCAAGATGATTTCGCAGTTCTATATCCTTGTGCGTCCATATCAAAGTATGTCATCATATGATTGCCGACTTTAGATGTAAAGTATTTACAGCCCTCTGTCCAAGTTGCTTTCCTTGTGATTGTTTTCCCATCTTTAGTAGAGAAGTAAGTAATCATAAATTGTTTATGTAAAATCATATTACTTACCTACTTTCAGTTGTAGTCTTTCCTGTTCTTTTTTTAGTCTATTAACTTCTGTCTGGTTCTTATTTACAATGTCCATTAATTGTAAAGATTGTGACATAAGAGTATCTATAACATCTGATATTCTGATATGTCTTTGCATTTTATTTATTTCTGATTGCATATTATTGCTTTCTGTTAATTGTTAATATGGGATAATTATAGCACTATCCCACATCAATGTCAATAGCTTAATTTATGCTATTTTGCTGTAATTTAGCAATAGCTATTTTTTCCTCTCTGGTTTGCTTGACCTTGTTTTTCATTGCCTTAATTCTTTCAGCAAGATTTTTTGGATTAAAGATTGTTAGCCCCATGCTATCCGTTCTGATAATCTCACTATCTTGAATAGTTAAACCAAGTTCAGTAGCAAGTTCCAAAGCCTCATCAAGATACTTATATCCTTTAAGTCCTAACTTAATCTCACTCATTTGGTTTTGTATGCTCTCTACCCAATTTTCATGTGCGATAACAAATTGTGCTTTCTGGTTTTTCCAAAATAACAAAGTTTCAAAGTTTTCTTTTGTAGTCATAAGTTGTCTATCTCTACAATACTCTCTACCGATTAAATCCATAGAATAGTCTTTGTCCCATTCAGCTTGGTAGCTTGTATGATTGCTACTACTTGTATGACCTATTCCAAGATACTTATCATTAGCCTCACAGATTTTTCTTTGGTATGGGTTGTTGCTATCCTTATCTTTCATTAAGATATTTATATCTGGATTACATTCTGGTTGTGCTTTCAATTCATCTCTGAAATAAGCATAAGCAAATTGGTTTCCACTCTGTCTGGAATTGCTACCACTCTGAACACTACCATCAACTTTGAAATCAAAATGTTCCTCAACTTCCATTGGTTGCCCCTTAGCCTCAACTACATCTCCATTGTAATTAAGTTTGTCCTCTGTTCTTGTAGTCATGTAAGCAACATGAAAACAACTGTCTGGTGCTATGGTATTCACGTTCTCATATTTTTTCTGTAAGTGCCATGCCATATCAACATCTTCTTGTGGATAGTTTTCTCTACCAATCTCATACATCATAGCCCAAGTTTTATCTTGCAAGGGTTTTATTTGTTCTCTTAATTGTAGATATCTCTCTTTCTCAATAGTGATTTCTTGGTCAAGTCCAAGTTCTATTCTTTTTGATATCTTGTTTCTGTATTCTTGATTAAGTCTTACTCTTTTTGTCTGTTCCATGTTTCCTTTTTTGTTGATTAAAATAAACTTATTTCATCTATTGACTTCCTTGTCAATAGGATTATATAAGATATATAACAGAAAGAGGAAAATATGAATAAAATAATTAGTGAATATGATGAAGTAAAAAAAATCTTAATTAAGCATGATGTACTACATAAGGACATTGACCAATTAGATGGTGAAGAACTTATGCAAGATTTATATACTCACTTCCAAGAAGATATGCCTTATGGAACACAGAAAGCAAGAACTGGTGACCCTGATGAATTTATCTATGACGCATTAGAAAATTTAGGATTACCATTGGGAGAACAACAATTATAGAATTTAGGGGGGAGATAAGTCAACTGAAAGGTATGACCTAAAGCCCCTAAACTTAAATGCATGGAGATTAACACAGACAATCCATGCATTTAGAAAAAATTTTTTGCCTTAAAAAAAAGGGTGGGCCCTCCCCGTTAAGCTCAAGCCGCAAGCAAGGCGTCAAGCTTCAAGCTGGGTTGACAAGGGACCTGGGACAATATAAGATTAGTTAAATTAACAATGAAAGGAAATATGATTGAATACAACGGAAAAAAAATAAAACTACCATTTGTGGTGAAATCACATTCAACAGCAATGGTTGAACGATCTAATAGATTCAGCGGTGAATCGATTAAGTTGCCTGGTTTTGCAGCCTGTGTTTACGATTATACAATGTATATGACTGAACTTACTGAGGCTAAAGATATATTAACGAAACAAACACCCGGATTCAGTGACAATCAGGATGACTGGCAAATAGTACGTAATGGCCTTAATTGGTTTCGTCAGTATTTCGCAAAAGAATATATGGTATTGTTAGACTAAAAATTCCTGTCTGTTAGGAACGGACCCTGGTGCTCCTCCAGGGTCTGAAAAACCCCAAAAAATAAATTTAAAAAAAAGGTGGGCCCGCCCCGCTGGGTCCAAGCCGTCAGGCCTCAAGCTCCAGGGTGGGCCCGCCCGAAAAACTTTTTATATATATACCACCATCCCCAACCGCCTGCCAAGTGTATAGGATAATATAAGATACGTCAAGAAGTTTATTTATTTAAATCAGGTTGACAGGACCGGGCAGCTGGGATATACTGGGATATATTAACTTAACAGAAAGGTCCTATGAAAGCACAAGTTAAATTTGAGTGGAGAAATCTAGAAGAGCCTGAAGGTCACCAGGATCCCGCATATATAATTGGAAATGCATTAAAGGAGGCTGGCTACAGTGTGGCCAATTTTCCTCAGGTCCAGGGCGTATGGGACGAGGACAAACCAGCTCACTTAGGTGGGCCCTGGGATGAGACTAGATTATCTCATGAAGAGATCACCAGTGAGAATTAAAAGAAACGATTTAACACATTATTTTCTTAGGCAGCATGACGAGCTGCCTGAGTCTTATATCAAAAGCTGTGAAAGATTTTTCAAATACCTGAAGAGGGAAAACGAACAAGCCCACAAGCGCGCAAGCTTGCAAGCTCTCAAGCGGTCATAAAATGGCCACATTTTTAATTTATTGATTAAACAGAAAGAAGAAATATATGTTAATAAAAGACGCTAACAAAATAATAGTTTCATTATCAAAACCCGAGAAAATGCCAGGTTATGCCTACGGGCTCCCGGCCCCGGAATGCAAAACAGGCGCCAAGCTTCGATTGATTCCAGACTCGGTTTGTTTTAACTGTTACGCCTTCAAAGGCAACTATGCAAGGTTCCCGGTTATTTTACAAGTACAATATAAAAGATTAGAATCACTTCAAAACCCTTTATGGGTGGAGGCGATGGCGACCGTCATTAATAGTGAGCGCGTCAGCAAGCTGGGAGTCTTCAGGTGGCACGACGCCGGTGATGTACAGGACCCGGAACATTTACAGAAAATTTTTGAAGTTTGCGAGCTAACGCCAACGGTCCAGCATTGGATGCCAACCCGTGAAGCCTGGGTCAAGGACCATTTAAAAAATTGCCCTAAAAATTTGATTGTTAGATTATCAATGACAATGATAGATCAACCAGCAGCGGGAACCTGGGCCAATACTTCAACGGTAGTTACAAAAAAAGCAACATGTCCAGCTCCAACGCAGGGCGGCAAGTGTGGCAGCTGTAGGAACTGTTGGAATCCTGAAATCAAAAACATAGCCTACGGGCAGCACTAATGTATTTTTTTAAAAACGGCACCGGCTGGTGCGTACGTCATAATCCAAATAAGAAGAAGGTCTCAAGCGTCAGGTCCCATGCTCCTATATTCAGGCAGCAAGCTTTCAAGCGTTCAAGCGCCCAAGCTCTCGAACCAGGAAACGCAGGCCGCAAGCCCGACCGTCAAGGGTTCAAGCCGCAAGCCATCATTTACAAGTTCCAGGATCCTCGATCCAGGGTACAAGCGCACAAGCTCGGGGTCCGGGGACCCGGCAACGAGGACAAATGAATTTTTTGGATGACGTACGAAAAAGGCTATTTGGTGGGGTGAGAAGCGAATCTTATTAACTTTTGTTAACTTTAGCTCAACCAAGAACCAGTGCCCACTAGGAGTATAGCCCAATATATCAGGAGTACCGAATAAAGCCCTATTTTCAAGCCTTGTCCAATTAATTTTACTTTTAAACTTTTTAAGCTCACGCCACAGATCCTTCTCTAGTTTCATTAGTTAACCCAGTTAGAGCTTACCAATTATTTTGGGCATTTTCCAAGTACCACCTAGAGATTGTCCTTTAATATTTATACGATGTGTATCTCTATCACCAATCATTCTATTCTCCAACAACTGAATTTCAGATACGTCTAATTTTTCTCCGTTAGGCATTTCAATCTGAACTCTAGCTGATTGTGCGTGCGGTGATGTTAGAAATTTGTTTAAAACTTGAGCTAATTCTTTTCCTGTCATGACTTGTAATTATATAAGATTTTATGTA
>Ga0308025_1001402_pt1 | contig 11487 bp, 19 predicted proteins | sample Neamet422_FD_201298 | JGI IMG/M metagenome (GOLD analysis project Ga0308025, IMG submission 201298) | Marine microbial communities from water near the shore, Antarctic Ocean - #422 | ecosystem: Environmental > Aquatic > Marine > Unclassified | place: Southern Ocean | collected 2014-10-03
ATTAGATTCTCCGTTTACAACCAGTGTGGATTGAAATGCTTGGTTGAGCATAACTTGGCCAACATCACTTTCTACTGAAATTTTACCTACTGTGCCGTCTGCATTGGGAAGTAGAATAATCAAAGATTTTCCGACTTCATCAACGGTCATGCTGAACGCAGTTCCAAGAACACCTATTCGTGCAGTTGGAGTACGGATATCAACATTTTGAGCATTTAGTTTTGCAATGTTACCACTTGCATATCTAACTGTTCCCAATGCAACATTCATTACAAGTTTAGACCCACCCTTATTATTTGGATCATACACAAAATCATCTATTACCAATGAACTATGTGGGCTTATTGCCACATTTGTGTCATCAATAAACTTTATTCCAATATCACCATTTCCTGTACGGACATTATCCTTAAACTCAATACTAGAGTTTTTCTTTAGGACAAGTTTATCCTTCGCCCTTTCTACTGAGGCATTACCTTTTTGTTTTACTACATTACCAATGGTTTCCGATGAAGCAACATTGCTCATCAGCATCAAAAGTGCAAAACTAATCGTCCATAGTGACTGTAACATTATGCCCCGACCCAACTGTTGTCATCTGAACAGTGCCATCATACGCACCCCCTTGTGTAAAAGAGAATGTTCCAGATGCTCCTGTATGATGCAAAGTTGTATCTTGGTCAGCTGCACCAGTATGTGTTGAAGTTACCGTATTAGAGGCACCAATTAAAGTGATGCTTGTTACTTTCTTATCACTACCCGATAGTGATGCGGTACTGTTTTCACTGATGGTAACGGTATTGCTATCGCCAGTTGCAACTAAATCAATATCTGCATCATCTGTTGCAGCAGCATTACCTACGTTAACAGTGGTCGTATTTGAATTGCCCGTAAGCGTTTGAATAATGCTGTTGTCAGCAGATGCCGAGTTTGAACCAACTGATACAGTAGATGTATTATTATTACCAGCTTGTCTAAGAGTAAACTCCTGTGTTGCACCAACTACTGATGCTGCAATTGTGTTAGTGTTACCAATCTGATCAATGTCTAGTGTTTGGTTATCACCTGTTAGAGTAACTACCGTTCCAGAAACACCAACTTTATTAGTCTGTCCATCTTGATTGATGTTTGCAGTAAGACTTGCGCCTGACTGTGTAATGTATACATCGCTCGCATAACCCACACTCATCATAACAAAGTAAGCGAGAATTGTAAGTATGCTAGTTTTCATTTAATTGTCTCCTTTACCTTTTATATTTCCAATATTTTTTATCTATTCCTTCTTCAATTACTAAAACGACTGCTTGTTCAATTGCTTTGCGAACAGCATAAGTTGTCGATTCATTTTTAGCAGAACCTCCTTCGATTTCTACTAACTTAGTACCCATGTCAACAAATTTAAATACATTCATACCTATTTTTGTACTTAAAATAGTTTTTTGCGAACTGACCGCAATTAATACTTCACCAGTTTGTACAGATATTATTCGTAGACTGACAGATACCATGTCTCTACGATATTCATCATGAATACCTATACCCAAAACCCTCGCACCAATACCACCTGTTTCGATATTAGTATCATATCCAACAACTCCACCTGCGGCTAAAACGCCAGCAAATAATAAAGGAGGTGCTTGTTGTGCATCGTCTCCCTCATAAGTTGACCTTGTATTCCTTATTATTTGTCGTTCTTTTAATAAGTTATCAAGTTGCATTCTTTCAACAACGGTAAACCATTGTCCCTTTCCAGCATTTTTAAATGCTTGTACTAACCATGTTCCTGCTCCCTGTGTTATTGCTGTACTTAGGGAAGCAAGATTGTCAGCAGGCTTTCGTTGACCTGTTTGATCATTAAACGCATAGATAGCTACCTCAACCTTTCTCTCAGGAGGTCTAATTTTTTCTAACTTGCTCACCATCGGCAAAGTTGTAGAGGTTGAAAAATCTCTGCGTTCGTATGTAGAACACCCCCCTAAACTAAAAAGTAAAATCACCGATAGGAACCGTAATAACCGTTTCGCTTCCATCTACATCCAATATTGTTAATGATACGTCTTCTGAACCTTTGACGTAACTAATTGTTGTGCCTTCAAATGTTACTGTGCCTGCTTCTCCAGAACCTTCTCCGAACATGCTGTCTACAAGTTGTTTAGACAATTGAGCATAAATTCTTGACTCCACGTTCTTCATAAATTTCGAAAGGTTTGTATTTGCTAAATCTCTTTCCTGTTCCCTAAGAGCAGCAGCCTTCTTATCCATTATCGCTTGTTTGCGAGAAAATTCTTGGTTTTCAATAGTCAACACATGAGAACTATATCCTTGCCCACTAAAAGAAGGAGATTTCCACTGATGAGTTAAATCACTAGCATTAGCAAATTTAATATACATGCCCAAAAGAGCAACTAGCATAAATATTTTAATTTTGAAACTTACTGGTTGATTAATTTTCATCTTCCTACATTCCATTTTTAAATAATTCTTTTGATTGATCTTTACTAATTTTTTCAGCTTGTTCTTGTATTTCCTCTTGCATTTTATCTTTCTCTCTATACTCCAAAACAACCTTTACTTTTTGTTGCAGTCGTATCATATCATTATCCAACATACGAGTTTGGTCTATACATTTTATAAGAGCCAAATGCATTGTATCTATCTCTGGTTGAATGTTATTACTAATAAATTGCCATATATAGAATATAAAATATCCCATACCGACAGCCATAATAACTGGAAATCCAAATTCAGCAACTAAGCTACCTACTCCAATATTTTCACCAACCACACTAATCTCTCCTCACATCTAACTTGCCGTCTTCTTTAAAGTTTTCAGCACGAGCAATACGGTCAATGTCTGGTGTCACCCCTAAAGCAGAGCTGACTAACAGATCAATTTTTATAAGCTCATTGCACCCCACTCTCGCACGATCTTCAAGCATCTTACAAAACATAGTTAGAGTTTTTATTTGATCAATTATACCTTCTAGTATTTGTTTCAATACCATAAAGATAAAGAAACCCATAATTATTGCGACTGCAATAGGGACTCCAACTTCAGCAATTAATGCAAATACGTCCATTTTTTTGACCTCTTATTATTACTATTTATAATAATATCTATTCGGTCAGGTATTTAGGGTATTACAAGTTGTCCACATACCACTCTAAATAGACATCTTCGTTAATAATTTCGTAACTATTGCAGTTACCGTAGGTTTTTATGTGGGTATATACAGGTTTTGGTGCATATTTTTCAACCATTGTTCGCCAGAAACCTATTGGTTCTACTGTACAATGTGCGTTATCTCCATTTGGAAGGATTGTATTGGCAGGTCTAGTGCATATTCCAAGAAAAACAAATCGTTCTGCTCGTGAATAAATGTTATGTAATGTTTCTGGCAATTGTTCTTTGGGTATATGTTCTAATACATCAGTAGAATATACACCATGAAATGGCCCATCTGGAAGTTTTTCAAATTGTGGAACTGCTGGGTCATACAGTTCGGGCATCACTCCAAACTCTTCATGATGTTTCCATTCAGAGTATTGTAACCCTTTACCACAACCGTAGTCAAGCAAGGTTTTTGCTTTGGTATCTTGTATTAAATCAACAATGTGTCTTAGTTGTGGTCTAAGACTATTGCCAGGAAAATTATGTTTTTCTTCTGCATGGTATTGCTTATATTGTTCAACAAAGTTCATCTATATTATATTCCTTTGGTAACATTTGATGCAACTTAACAAAGTATTCTGCATCAACCACCACTAGAGGTTTTTGATTATTTCTTTTAATGAAAACTACTGGTTCATAATCTCCAGAGTTTGCTTCTGCTTGTTCGTATGATTTCCATACGTTAAGTGTTTCTTGGTTTTTACACTCAATAGAATATGGAAACTTTTCTCTTGCAGCTCTTGCCATAATAAGGTCTTCACCACCCGCACCCATGCTACGAGACTCCACATCTTCTGGGTGTACGTTTAGTGATTCGATTAGTTTGTCACGAACCCACTGTTGGAATCTGCGACCTTTTGCTTTCGCTGATGATGTTTTCATTACCAATGTCTCCATGCATTTAATATAATAGCACAACAAGTTACAATATGTAGTATGAACCAAAAGGTTCTAATTGTGAGGTGTATGTGGTCATCTTTTTCATTATCATCATAAGCACTACTTCCCATTGCTTTGCACCAATACTTCCATGCTCTCAGCATCACCCTATTCCTCATCACTCCATTCTGGTGATTCTATTTCATCTTTATTTTCTTCAGATAATTCATTACCACAAAAAACACACCACTCAACACGATAATAACTTTCGTCCATTCCATGTTTAACTTTAAACTCTGCGTCACATTCATTACATACTATCACTTTCATGCTACAGCCTTTTCATATGCATCGTCCCAACTGCCTGATAATCCAGCCACTTCATATTCAGTAACACGATTCTCAAAGAAGTTCGTGTGGTCTGCACCATTAAGAATCCACTCTAACCAAGGCAGAGGATTTTCTTTCACCTTGAAATTAGTTTTTAATCCCAACTGTAATAATCGTCTATCCGTTATATACCTTATATATGCTTTTACTTCAGCAGCATCTAGACCATCAACACTGCCCATTTTATATGCAAGGTCAACAAACTTATCTTCTAACTTAACTGCAATACGAGCCATCTCGTAAATATTTTGTTTAAATTCATCATCAACAACTTTAGGGTGTTCTATACAAAATTGACGAAACAGTTTTGAGTTTCCTTCAACATGCATAGACTCATCACGAATAGACCACTCGACAACCTTACCCATACCTTTCATCTTACCAAACCGTTGGAAGTTAAGAAGCATGACAAATGATGCGAACAATGCGACACCTTCATTGAACACAGACTTTGCAAGTGCAAGACCTAATCCTTTCATAGTAGCATTGTCTGAAGCTTGCATAAACTCAATCTTGTTAACCATCTCCTTGTACTCTAGGAACGCATGGTATTCGCTGTCTGGTAGTCCTAGTGTCTCATTCAGTAGTGCATATGCACGTTGATGAATGCCCTCTCTGGCTGCAAAAGAACCAAGCATGTTACGAATTTCATTGTTCTTAAACTTAGGAATGAACTGGTCAAAATAGTTCTGACCTACCGCAACATCTGATTGTGTAAACAGGCGTAAAATATTTGTGACGTATTCTTTTTCAATGTCTGTAATTTTGCCTGACTTCCAATCTGACACATCATCAGACAAATCAAGTTCATCTTCTATCCAGTGTGCCTTTTCATGGCGTGTGGTAATCTCTACAGCCCACGGATAATGAAATGGTTTGTAGGTTTCGCTGAATTGCAACAATCCACCCCCACTACGTTTCTTCAATAGGTCATCACCCATTTTCATCAAATCTTCATATCCACCGATATGTTTTTCATCAATAAAAATTTGAGGCACAGAGTTTACTCTACGAGTATTTAACTCACCCACCACTTCTGTAGCACCATTAATGGTTTGGTAAAATGCTAGACGTTCTTCTTCATTGTCAATTAATTCTTCATTATAATCAAAAGAGTGTTCTTTCAACCAACTCTTTGCCATTGAACAAAATGGACAATCTGATTTGGTTACTATTCTTATCCCTGACATGCAATACACTCCTCTTGACTCATTGTTATTGCTTGTGTTTCATAATCTTTTAATTCGTCACGAACAACTTTAGTTGATACATTTTCTGCTTTGCTTGATGTTTCTGTTCTCAAATAATACATTCCTTTGCAACCAAGTTTCCAAGCATTATAGTGTACATTATGTAGGTCTTTCTTCGAAGCTCCTGCAGCAAAGAATACATTAAGGGACTGCCCCTGACATAAAAATTCTTGACGAGCTGCAGCCTGAGATACGATTTCATTCTGGTCAATTTCAATAGCAGTTTTGAATATGCTCTTTACTTCGTCTGACAAATATTTTAAATGTTGAACTGAACCACCATTAGTAATAATAGAAGTCCATGCTTTAGTATCGTTTCTCCCCACCTTTTCTAATTCTTCTTGGAGATATTTATCTTTGACTAAATGAGAACCAGCTCTTGTTCTATGAGTGTATGCGTTTGCTTTACTTGGTTCAATAGATGGTGAAGTGCCACAGATAATTGAACTGTTTGCATTAGGAGCTATTGCTAGTAAATGCGAGTTACGCCGACCTGTTCCTTCCATGTCTGGACACTCTCCACGTTCTATTGCCAACTGTTCCGTTTCTAATATTGCTTCTGATTTTATGTGTTTAAAGATTTCAGTGTTTTTTGTTTTTGCTAGTTCAGACTCAAAAGGAATACGATTTTTGTGAAGATAAGAATGCCAACCCATTGCACCAAGACCAAGAGAACGCTCCTGTTGAGCAGAATACTTTGCCCGACTGATTTCTTCCCCTGCATTATCGATAAAGAACTCAAGCACATTATCTAAAAACCGAACAAGATCAGCAATCATAGAGCTACCTTTCCATTCGTCATATTTCTCTAGGTTAACAGATGACAAACAACATACTGCTGTGCGGTCTTCAGAGGTAGGTAAATGTATTTCATTACACAAATTAGATCCATGTATCTTTAATCCTTTATCTTTCATCGTTGGTGGCAATGCACGATTAACAGTATCGATAAAATTTAAATATGGTTCACCTGTGCGGTAACGAGTCTCTAAGACTTGTTCCCATAACTTTCTAGCTCTTGTGCTGTCACGCACCGTTTGGTCATTGGGATCAATATAGTCCCACATTTCATCTCGTTCTACTGCTCGCATAAATGCATCAGTAATATTTACTGCATGATGCAAATTTAAGTTCTTTCTATTCACATCCCCTGTAGGAATACGCATATTAAGAAACTCAACAATATCAGGGTGTGATATATCCATGTATGCTGCATACGACCCCTTACGAGTCTTACCTTGACGATAAGCCGTCATATCAGCGTCCACTGTATGAATAAATGGCATCGGGCCTGGCGCCTTATCTGACACCGCACGAACATCACTCCAATGTCCACCGACACCACCGCCCTTAACTGACAACCAACGTAACTCAGCAGAATGGTCAATAAGACCATCTAACGAATCAGGAACATATGTTAAAAAACAAGAAATAGGAAGCGCTCTTGTTTTCTCATTAGGAAGTGGAGCATTAGACAATACTGGTGATGCAAACATAAACCACCCATCACTAGCATAGTTGTATATCCTTTGTGCTAATTCATAATCCTCATTGCAATATGCAACTGCAGCTCTTGCGTATGCCTGCTGTGGTGATACCTCTTCTTCTAATTGATAATAATCCTTTAATAATTTCTTTGCCTGTTCTGATATATTGCTGTCTTTGTTTCTTTCTATGCTGATGTTTAAATATTTTTCTTCTGTGTCGAGGTATACGATTTCAGCAGATTCCATTTTGTTTATAACTCCTTCTTATATATTCCTAAGTATCCTCTTAGGTGCGGGTTCATTTATTTTTTTCCATCCTGTAAATCTCAATTTAGCAGCAACACCTTCAAAGGTATTATCTTCTATAATTTTTTGTATTTCTGATTTTGTGTATCCTGACAAAATCATATCGTTAATATCTTTTTCTTTCATGCTGTCAGGCCACAAAACAATGCTCCGACCTTGATTGATAGTCTTTTCTATTTGTTTAACTATCTCCTTGTTTCTTGGTTCGTTATCATAGATAACTGTTGTATCACCTTGAACATTATTAAAGTCTGCTCCAGCAACTGCAATGCAATTATCCAAAAACAAACTATCTATTGGGCCCTCAACAACATAGATTTTTTTATTCTTATCTACTTTGTCTAGACCAAATATTTTATCTGCATCACTATCTAGTTTGATTGTGATATACTTAGGTATTTCGTCACCAAACGCTCTACCCTGATAAGCAAACACTTTACCATCCTTATCACGAAAAGGAATTAATAGCCTTGGGTGATCTCCATCTAGTGATGGAAATTTATTCGGTATTAATGAATTCGTAAATTTATAGAATGATTCGCAAAGATATAAATCGGAGTAAGATTCAGAAGGAAGTTTTCGTTTTTCAATAATGATTCGAGCAGGGTGTTCTTTGGGTAAATCTGAAATTGATTTGAGATTTTTGAGAACACTTTTTTTACGAAACACTGGGGCATTGAAATGAAACTCCTGCTTTGGGTCAACTGTTTTGACTCCACTTGAATATCTTTCCAATATATAGTCTTTATAAATTTTAGAGTCTAGATACTTTATAAGATTCCCAATAGTTGTACCCATACCACAATTATGACACTTGAAGAACAGGTCATTCTTTTTACGATATACGAATCCTCTTGCTTTAGAACGAGATTTTTGAGAGTCCCCACAGTAAGGGCAACGAAAGTTCCATAGGTTATCACCCTTCTTTTGAAACTTTAACAGTTGAGGACTAAGGATATTTAAGAATTTTGAATCAATATACGACATAATATATACATCATACAAGGTTGCACAATAAATGTCAAGTACTAAAGTTAATAAATTTGTGTAATATAAATCCTATTACGATAGAGCCACCAATAAGAACGTGTCTCCATTTCTCTAAGACACCTACTCTAGCAACAAGTTCGTCTTTAATCTTTTGAATTTCTTTGTTTTGTTCGATGTGTTGTGCTGAAGCTACAGCCATAATTTCTTTGGTATTTGTGGTAATACGAGAGTGGAGTTCATCTATTTTGACAGAAATTTCAGTTCGTCTAATTTCTAATGATTTTTCTGCATCTTCAATTGATTCTTCTTGTCTTGAAATTTTTTCTTCATGCACCGCAAGCATACGATGAATAGAGTTGGAAACATCGGTTAATTTTTCAATTGCAACATCAATACGGTCATGTATTTTTTGTTGATCATATATCTCTTTTTTAAGGAGCTTTACCTCTGTTTCCAACTCTGCCATAATATTAGTCTTCAGATTTCCACATTGTCCAAGCACCCCAAACAACAGCAGCATATGCTGCCCATGTTGCAAAAGAACCTAGAAATAATACCACAAGACCTGTAGCGACAAGTGCGCCTCCGTCCCATGAACTTCTCTCTGATAATCTATCTGTAACCCAGTTCATTAATTTTTCTCCTCTAATTGATTTATTTTGGCTTCTAGTTTATCGATTTTCAAGGCGACATTTGGATATTTTGTCTTCCATTTTTCTTCATCTTGTAAAATCTTCAACCCCAATTTTTTTGAAGCCCATGTCGATACATCATCAACTTTACGGTAAAACCATTTACCGAGTTTTGTATCGGCAAACCAACTATTTGTTGCGTTGCCAAGTATGCTTCCACAGATACTACTTACTATAAAGAACCACATATATTATTTTAACCTCTTTTTAGTCCAGACTTTCTAGGATAACATACCGCACATCTGCATATTGCACACTTTAAAGTATTGTCATCATTCAAAGTGTGTTGACCACAATGATTTTCTTTTTTACAATTTTTGCAAAAATGTTTAGAAATTACATTGTTTTGCATAATTCCAGCCATATTAAATATTGTCTTCTGTAGGAATAATTGACCAACGACCAAAACAAACAACTGCATAGTAAGCTGCTTTTATTTTCCAGTTTGGAACAGTTGGGTTAGCATCTTCCATCGCCATTAGAAATACTTGGTCTGCTGCTTTCTTTGCAGCTGTGTAATTACCTATTACTGTATTTGCATTAGGATTTCCATCAAGATCACCTTCTTCATGACGATACTGACGTATACGTTTGTATAACAGATCGTGAATGATTGCAGCTCTAGCAATATCCCACGGCGAAATTAACCACCAAATAGCTCGAGGCACACTTGCAAGGTCAGTTTCAAATCCTTTTTTGCAAGTTATCTTACTTGCTGGACATTTCACACCAACTGATTGAAGTGATGATTCCTCCATATCAACATTCTGATATGAAAGCGCACGTTCCAAAATCCACTTTTTAGGTGGGTGAAACTCCGCTGAAATTTTATTGTTGAACTTTCCCATTATCTTTTTCCTTTTTATCCTCTTGTTTTGGTTTTTTGCCAGTTTGTTGAAAGGTTATTGCGTTTTCATAATAAATTATGATTTCTTTTTGTTGTTCTATATATCTTTTTATTTCTGCCATATTTAGTGCGAGGTTTTCATAGTCTCTTACACTCATACTGTAATATAAAAAGTTTCCATTTTTTTTAGTAAATTTAGTTTTAAACTCTTCAAAATTTTGTTCTGTAACAATCCAGAAATACATATCATTCATATCAACAGGTCTTGGCCTATTTTGCAATGGTATGGTTCTTTTTACTTCTACTGTTTGAACTTCAATCTGTTTTAATTGTGGCCAACGTGAACACCCACTACTCAGTAGTAGTATCGGCAATAACAGAAACAGAGCCAGTGATTGTTTCAAATTCGGCAAGTAATTTCTTTGTTGCATTGTTTATTTTTCCTTCAACCAAAGCAGGTTTTTGTTGACTTAAACGAGAGAGATCGTGTTTTCTCAATTTGCCAATCAATTTGTTTTTATAATCATTAGCAGCTTCAAGTCTTGTATTTAGTTCTTTAGCAAGTTCTGCATTTTTTTCAGCATCTTGAAGAAGAGTATCTATGGTGTTTTTTTGTGTTGCGGTTGCTAATTCTAACTTTGCAGAATTCTCTGTAAGAATTTGAATACGTGCTTGTGTGTCTTTATAGTAGTATACTCCACCATAAATAGCGCCACCAACAAGACCAATCACTACAACTAACATATAAATTCTTAGCATATTGTTTCTCCGTTGTTCTATTTAGGTAGTTCTATCCCAAGTTATAGGTCTTTCATAATGTGTTGGTGTTGCATCTTCATACACCAATCTATCGTTTTCATCAGCTGATGTATTCTGTACAATATTATCACCACCATTTGCAGATGAACCATTTGTACCATTTAAAGTAATGGGAAGATTGAAAGAATCTGATGTTGTTTGACCAGAGTTTTCTATTGCCGTGCTTGTTAAATTACCCTCAAAAGATGATGCAACTAATATTCCACTTGTTACTGATATGTTTCCTGTAGCAGATGCTGTTGCAGTTGTTGTACCAATTTGAAATTTATCTGCACTTTCGTCCCACATAATAATTGCATTATCACCTGTAGAACCTCGTTCAATAATTATACCGCTATCATTTGAATTAGACCCTGCACCATTATTTAGTTCAAATAGATTATCAGCAACAACTGTATTTGTTGAGGAAATTGTTGTAGTTGTACCATTTACTGTAAAGTCACCTGATACTATTAAGTTTTGAGAAGCGGTAACATTACCAGACGAATCAATAGCAAGGGCATCAGTATCAGAAGTATGGCCAATATTTGCACCATTGATAACAATATTATCAACAGTCAATGCAGTTAATGTACCTAGTGACGTAATATTTGTTTGAGCTGCACCAGTAACAGTTGCGGCTGTACCAGATGCGTTTCCTGTTACGTTACCTGTT
>Ga0308025_1001413_pt1 | contig 11463 bp, 9 predicted proteins | sample Neamet422_FD_201298 | JGI IMG/M metagenome (GOLD analysis project Ga0308025, IMG submission 201298) | Marine microbial communities from water near the shore, Antarctic Ocean - #422 | ecosystem: Environmental > Aquatic > Marine > Unclassified | place: Southern Ocean | collected 2014-10-03
TACATGGCTGCGAAACACCACAAGCGCGATTCCAGTTGATGTGGACGGTAAAAATATTATGAAAATCATTAACTCAGTAATCTAGAAGTGAGATTTTAGTTTGTTTGAAAGGCCAAAAATAGGGGAAAAAGCAACCTTGGTTCACTCATCAAAAATAGATGAGTGTCAATCCTTTGAATTCACAGAGTTAGCCCGGTCGGCAGGTGCTTTTATTGCTGGTAGCATTTTTTCATCAGGTAAGAGACCGAATGCTCGTTTTTATCTGGGTAAGGGTAAATTAGATGAATTGCGTTTATGCATTGAAAAAAATTGCTCAGAATTGGTTATTATCGATGCACCGCTTAACCCAAGTCAGGAAAAAAATATTGAGCAATATTTAAAATGTAGGGTTTTAGATCGCAGTGGCTTGATACTGGATATTTTCGCACAAAGAGCCAGAAGCTTTGAGGGCAAGCTGCAGGTAGAGCTTGCTCAACTGAGGCATATATCGACTCGACTAATAAGAGGATGGACCCATTTAGAGCGGCAAAAAGGTGGGATAGGTCTAAGAGGGCCGGGTGAGACGCAGCTAGAAACAGATAGGCGCCTCATTGACAAGCGTATTCGTCAATTAAAATTACGTCTTGACCAGGTGGATAAAAGAAGATCCATGAACCGTCAAAATAGATTGAAATCAGAAATTCCAACAGTCGCAATTGTTGGGTACACTAATGCAGGAAAATCTACTTTATTTAAGCAATTAACTGGAGCTGATGTGCTGATAAAGGATCAGCTATTTGCGACATTAGATCCCACTATGAGAAGACTTGATTTACCCGAAGGTGCACCCATTATACTAGTTGATACAGTAGGATTTATTAAAGAATTACCACATGAGTTAGTTGCGGCTTTTAAGGCAACTCTTCAAGAAGCAAAAGAAGCTGATTTAATTTTACATATTATTGATGGAAGTGACCCCAATAGATGGCAAAGAATAAAACAAGTTAATAATGTATTAAAACAACTAGAGGCTGATAAAGTTCCACAACTGAGGATTTACAATAAAATTGATAAGTTAAATTATGTGCCAAAACTCACAAAGAGAATGAATGGAAGTGGCAGGGCAGCATGGATATCAGCTATAAAAGGAGATGGATTGGAATTGTTAATGCATGGTATAAGTAGTTTTTTTGCAAGAAATCTTTTATCTGGAAGTATTAAGCTTAGTAACAGTCAAGGCAAGCAACGAGCAAAACTATTTCAAATGGGAGCAGTAAAAGAGGAAAAAATATTAAAAGATGGTAGCTGGAAATTAGCGCTTGAGATTACGAAGCAAGATATCTATCGATTTTTAAAAAAAGAAGGCATGAAAGCAGATGCTTTTGTTAAGATATAGGTTAAGATCACAATTAAATAAAAAATAGAGAACTAAACTATGAGTTGGAATGATTCAGGGAATGGGCAAGACCCATGGAAAGGCAGTAATAATCAACCAGATGATTTGGATAAAATTATTCAAGGATGGCAGAAGAAAATAAATGCAATAATTGGTGGTGGAAGAAGCTCGAAAAAAGGATCAGGTGGGTCCACGGGTACTTCAATATTGGCCATATTTTTATTAGTTGCCTGGCTATTTACCGGTTTGTATACGGTTGATCAGGCAGAAAGAGGTGTTGTGCAAAGATTTGGCGCATACACAGAAACTACTTTTCCAGGGTTACACTGGCATATACCTTTCCCAGTAGAATCAGTCGATATTGTAAATACTGGTGTGGTAGAGAATTATGGGTATAGCACTGAAATTCTGACTGCTGATGAGCAGTATGTATTTGTACAAATGGTGGTGCAGTATTTTCGTAATGATCCAGTTAAATATAGTTTCGAGGTTGTTAATCCAGAAGCAACACTCGAAGATTTAACTCAAAGTGCTTTAAGAGAGGTGGTTGGTACCAGTACTTTGGAAGTGCTAGTTAATGAAAAGCGAGATGAAATCGGCCCAAAAACTCAGACAGTACTTCAAAGTACATTAGATAGCTATCAAGCAGGAATAACGGTTACATCTATAAACCTTGAAAAATTAGATTACCCTAAAGCCGTTCAAGATGCCGTTGATGATACACAAAGAGCAAGAAACGATAGTGATCGATTTATTTTAGAGGCTGAAAAATATGCTCAAGAGTTAATTCCAGGGGCAAGAGGAAATGCTCAAAGAATTCTTCAAGACGCCGAAGCTTATAGTGAACGTGTGATCGCTGACGCAGATGGGCAGGCAAGTAGATTCCTATCTCTGTTGACTGAGTATCAAAAAGCTCCAAGAGTAACTCGAGATAGACTCTATATAGATGCTGTTGAGGAGGTCTATAAAAATTCAAATAAAGTAATTCTTGATTCACAGGGCAGTGGCAATCTTTTGTATTTACCAATCGATAAATTAATTGGAGAAGGTAGGAATAGAGATAATAGTCAAAATACTTTATCGACATCAGGTGCTCAAAATGACTCGTCTGATGCCTCTTCAAATCGTGATAGGAGACAACGACAATGAGCATAGGAAAACCATTAATTTTTACAATCATAGGTTTAGCTTTAATAGTTATTAATCTTACAACCTTTACTGTAAATGAAAGAGAACTGGCAATTAAGCTCCAAGTGGGTGAAGTTGTTCAATCAGATTACGAACCTGGGCTGCATTTTAAGCTTCCGTTCGTTCAAACAGTCAATATATTTGAAAAACGAATTCGAACGATTGATGGACGCCCAGAAAGAATTTTCACAGGTGAGCGTTTAGCAATGGATGTTGATTTTTTTGTTAAGTGGCGAATAGTTAATACAGTTAATTTCTATGTGGCTACGGGCGGCTCTGACAGAGTGGCTCAAGATCGGATCTCAGAAATCATTAAGAATGCGATTGTTACGGAATTTGGTAAAAGAACAGTGCAAGAAGCTATATCTGTTGAACGTGCAGAATTGATGAGGGATATGTTAGCTACTGCAACCACTACTGCTGATGGTTTAGGAGTGGAATTAATTGATGTTCGAGTAAAGGAAGTTGAGTTTCCTGATGATGTTCGTAATTCTGTGTATCTACAGATGCGTCAAGAGAGAGGAAGGATAGCAGCGGAACGTCGAGCAGAAGGTATGGAAGTTTCAGAGCAGTTGAAATCTACCGCCGATAAGGAAAAGACAATTATTCTAGCTAATGCGAATAGAGATTCTCAAAAATTAAGAGGAATAGGTGATGCTAAAGCTGCAGAGTTATACGCAGATGCATATACTCAAGATCCAGAGTTTTATGCATTTTATCGGAGTATTGACGCTTATCGAAATTCTATTGGTAACTCTAATGACATACTAGTAATTGATCCAAATAATGAATTTTTTCGTTATCTGAATAATTCAAAAGTACAGTAAATAGTCATTTGAAAGTTCTTTGCTGAATATAAGTTATATTTAATAATATATGTGGCAAGAAATAGTTACAGCTATAGCTTTAGTGTTGATAATTGAAGGAATGATTCCCTTTGTGAATCCATCAAGATTTAGGAATTTTGTAGAAAGGATGTCACAGTTAAAAGATAGTAACCTCCGTTTTATAGGCTTAATAAGCATGTTAATTGGTTTGTTATTATTATTTTTTGTTAGGCTTTAAGTCATGATATATGAGAATTAATAATGAGTAAGAATTTAGTTATTATTGGTACGCAATGGGGAGATGAGGGTAAAGGAAAAATTGTTGACCTGTTAACTGAAGATGTTGCAGCTGTTGCTCGTTTTCAAGGTGGTCACAATGCCGGTCATACCCTGGTTATTGATGGTGAGAAAACTGTTCTACACCTCATACCATCAGGTATTTTACATGATGGGGTTCATTGCTTAATTGGTAATGGAGTAGTGATTTCTCTCGGTGCATTAATATTAGAAGCATCTAAATTGATTGAAAGTGGTATCCCGGTTTATGATCGATTGAGAATCAGTTCGGGCTGTCCAATTATTCTTCCATCCCATGAAGCATTAGATGCTGCAAAAGAAAAAAAATTAGGAGGCTCTAAGATTGGAACGACTGGTAGAGGAATTGGTCCAGTTTATGAGGACAAAGTGGCGCGACGAGCATTGAGAATATCGGACTTACTCGATGCAGAAAAACTATCTTCAAAGCTTAAGGTGATCCTTGAGTATCATAATTTTTTACTAAAGAATTATTATAGGGTTGATGAATTAATATTTGATGAGATTTATAATAATCTATTAGCGCAAAGAGAGACGGTTTTACCTCTCATTGATGATATTTCTAGAACTCTAGAAGATCTTCAGAAGCAGAAAAAGAATATATTATTTGAGGGAGCTCAAGGAGTTTTCTTGGATATCGATCATGGAACTTATCCTTATGTCACTTCATCGAATACTGTTGCTGCAGCTGCAAGTATCGGTACTGGTTTAGGACCTAAGGATTTAACGCATATATTAGGAATAGTGAAAGCTTATACGACCAGAGTAGGCTCTGGACCCTTTCCAACAGAGTTATTTGATGAGGCGGGAGAGCATTTAGGTAAAGTTGGCGTAGAGTTTGGAGCCACGACTGGCAGACCTAGACGATGCGGATGGTTTGATTTAATTGCTTTAAAGAGGTCGATTAGAAATAGCAGTATAACGAGTTTATGCGTCACCAAGCTCGATGTACTTGATGGCCTATCGATAATAAAAATATGTATTGGCTACGAATTAGACGGCAAAGAAATAGAAGATTTCCCCTTGGATGTGTCACTTTTGGATAAATGCATTCCAATCTATAAAGTTTTTTCTGGTTGGCAGGATTCAACCATAGGAGTTACTGAATATTCTAATTTACCTGAAAATGCCCGTAACTATCTGGAATGGATTGAGAGTGAACTCAATACACCAATTGATATTGTCTCTACTGGGCCGGATAGAGAACAAACTATAATTAAGAAAAATCCTTTTTCCTGATGTAGTAATAAAATTTTTTATTAACAAGGTGTTACTTGTTGAAAGAGATAGATTCCTTAACTATTAGAGTTGGACCTAGTGCTTACCGGGATATTCGAGAGCAAGGTTTCGATATCACAAAGATAAAAGCAATTCTTGGCGCCTCTGGCGGTCCAAAATGGCTTGTCCTTAGTCATTTGGATCGTTTTATTTTAGATAAAATTATTCCTCAAATTAAACATTCTATTCACTTGATTTCGTCTTCAATTGGGGTTTGGAGATTTATATGCTACGCACAAAAGAACCCTATTAAAGCAATTGATGATTTTGAGCGAGGTTATATAGAGCAAAGTTTACCTCTAAAAGCAGGAAAGAAAGAGATCAGTAAGCACTTAAGAACGATGTTGGATTTAATTTGCGATGCTTCCGATATTGAAGCAATTATTAATCATCCGCAATTAAGGGCAAGCATTCTAACAACTAAAAATAATCATATTTTAAAATCTGAGTATAACCCTCTTCTTGCTTCAGGGCTGTTAGCTGCGATGCTGGTAAATTTATTCAACAGGAAAGCGTTGAGGTATTTTTTTTCAAGAGGTCTATTTTTTGACTCAAGAGAAGCTCCATTTTTTATTACAAATAATGATTTTCCATTACATCAAATACCCTTAACAGTAGAAAATTTAAAGGATGCGATTATTGCATCTAGCTCCATTCCAATTTTTCTAGAAGGGGTGTCAGATATAAAAGGAGCACCTAAGGGGGTGTATAGAGATGGTGGGATACTTGATTATCATCTAGATGTTATGCCAGTTAATAAGGGTCATTATGCTTTGTACCCACACTTTTTTGACTTCTTGAAACCAGGCTGGTTTGATCGATCATTATTTTGGCGAAATTTACAAATTAATAATTTGGATAGGACTGTATTTATCTGCCCCTCAGAAAAATTTATAGAGAAGTTGCCGGGTGCTAAAATTCCGGATCGATCGGATTTCAAAAACTTTTCAAATTCAGAAAGAATAAAAAGATGGAAGGTTGTAACTGAGATGAGTAAAGCCCTCGCTGATGATTTCAATGAAATCCTGGAGAGGGATAAACTGGCTGACTATATGGAATCTTTTTGATTATTTTTTAGGCGCTCTTCCCAAAAATGAGCATTTTTAATTCCTAGCGCAATGGGGTTGAACGAATATCTTTTAACATTATTATTTTTTTGAAACTCATAATCTTGTAATGCTTTTATGGCGGGTTTGGTCATAAAGAAAATAATTATAATACTGAGAATATTTAACCAAGCCATGACACCTACTCCGATATCACCTAAGCCCCAAGCAATGCTGGCGGTTTTTATGGAACCATAAAATACAGCGGCCATCATAATTATTTTTAATAAAAGCATATCACCCGGCATTTTAAATGACCGTCTAATGTATGCGATATTTGTTTCGGCAATATAATAATAAGCAAGAATAGTAGTAAAGGCGAAAAAGAACAATGCTATAGCAATAAAAGGTGCTCCCATCCCTGGCAAAGAAGTTTCTAATGCATACTGAGTAAATGCTGGACTATTTGCGTCAGCTGCTGCACTTAAGTTTTGAATGATGAAGCTCGGGACCCTACCTTCATCAGTATGAACATTATAAGCTCCTGTTATCAGTATCATAAAAGCAGTAGCTGAGCAGACAAATAACGTATCTATATAGACAGAAAAAGCTTGTACTAACCCTTGTTGTGCCGGATGTTCTACTTCAGCGGCAGCTGCCGCATGAACCCCTGTCCCTTGACCTGCTTCATTGGAATAAATCCCTCTTTTTACGCCCCATCCAACAGCTGCTCCAACACCAGCCATAGGGGAAAAAGCATCTGTTAAAATCAGATTAATAATTTCAGGTAGGCGAGAAATATTAAGACCGATGACTGCCAACGCTGTTATGACATAAGCAAAAGCCATAAATGGCACCACAATTTGGGTAAAATTAGCGATTCTTTTAACACCGCCAAAAATAATGAATCCAAGAAGAATGACGACAATAATTGATGTTGCTATTTTTGTTGTACTTAAAGGTCCGACAACAGTTTGAATAATTTCACCACCACCCAAAGCTAATTCGGCGGCATTACCAATGCTATTGGCTTGTACTCCTGGAAGTAAGATACCCGTCGCAATAATTGTGGCAAAAGCAAAAATCCATGCATACCATTTCTGTCCCATTGCTTTTTCAATGTAATAAGCCGGGCCACCTCGATACTGACCATCGCTATCTTCTTTATATATCTGTCCAAGTGTAGATTCTATATACGCTGTCGAGGCGCCTAGAAAAGCTACAACCCACATCCAAAAAACAGCTCCAGGGCCACCAAAACCAATTGCAGCAGCTACTCCGGCTATATTACCCGTACCAACACGACCAGATAAAGAAACTGATAATGCCTGGAAGGTTGATATACCTTTTTTTGAGCTCTTTCCAGAGAAGAGTAATTTTGCCATTTCACGAAATAATCGTATTTGAACAAATTTTGTTTTAATAGAAAAAAATAAACCTGCGCCTAACGCAAAATAAATGAGAGAATCACTCCAGACATATGAATTAATAGTATCGACAAAATTTTGCATGATTATCCTTTCTAGGTTGATGAATCTTACCTAAAAAATAAATGATTACCTAATTAAATAAATTTTATAATTATTAATATGATTCTCTTTGAGGCATAGTGCTTGGTATGTGAAGTTATTATTAAAGAAAGTTATTAAAAACACGGCAATTATGGTGCCGAGAAGAGGACTTGAACCTCCACGGGGTTTCCCCCACTAGCACCTGAAGCTAGCGCGTCTACCAATTCCGCCACCTCGGCATGTGGGGCTAGTATGTTAGTCATTATGGATATGGGACTCTACTGAAAGTAATGATTTAATGCTATTAAAATATAAATACACGATATAAATAAATGAAAATAATCAAAATTTTATGAAAAAAAAATCCTATCAACATGTCGTCCCCAGTATTAATCAGTTAATTGCTTTTCTGGAGAAAACCGATCAAGCGATTGCATTTAAGCAGTTATGTATTGAATTCAATGTAAAAAATATGAAATCAATGACGGCCTTACAAAAAATACTCTATAACCTAGTAAAAGAAAAATTACTAAAAAAGAATAAAAAAGGTGCTTTCTACCTTCCCGAAAAAAAGGGTTTGGTTGATGGGGTGGTTTCAGCTCATCTTGATGGGTATGGCTTTGTAATAGTAAAAGATCGGCAAAAAGATGTTTATTTGTCAGTTCATGAGATGCGATCCCTAATGGATGGAGATTATGTCTCTATAAAAGTACTGGGGAATAATGCTGAGCGACAGTCAGGACAATTAATAGAGATTCTAAAGAGAGGGACTAAAAAAATTGTCGGCCAATTAGTGTTTAAATATGGTGGCTATTATGTGGACGCACATAAGAAAAATAATGCGACAAAAATAAATATAAAAAAAGAGCATTTGTCAGGGGCGAGTATTGGTGATTATGTAGAAGTAGATATCACACAATATCCGTCAAAAAAATCATTAATGTATGGTGTAATCAGGGAAAGTCTGGGCAATGAAGAGGAAAAAGGAATCCATACTGATATAGCGATTAAAAACTTTGAGCTTCCCTATAAATGGTCCAAGGAGGTTCTTGCAGAGATTAAGAGATTTGCTTCAGATGAGGTTTTAGATACTAAGGAGATCAAGCGTCGAATTGATTTAAGAGATTTCAACTTAATCACTATAGATGGTGAGGATGCTCGAGATTTTGATGATGCTATATACTGCGAGAACAGTGATAATGGTTGGCGATTATTGGTGGCCATAGCCGATGTTGATTTTTATGTTCAGAGTAATTCTGCTCTAGATAAAGAGGCGCATTTGAGAGGAACCTCTGTATATTTTCCTGATCGAGTTATCCCGATGCTGCCCGAGGTACTATCAAATGGTCTATGCTCATTAAATCCAAATTTAGATCGCTTTGCCTTGGTTTGCGATATGCAGATAGGTGACGATGGAAGAGTGGTTGATTCTAGTTTCTGTGAAGCAGTAATAAAATCACAGGCAAGATTAACCTATTCTCAGGTTAATAATTATCGTAGTGAAAATATTACAGTATCAATACCTGAAAAAGTAAAACCAGTTCTCGATAATCTTTTTGCTATGTATGAAGTTATGTCTCAAGCAAGGAATGAGAGAGGTGCAATCGACCTCGATATCCCTCAATCTAAAATTAAATTTAAAGAGAATGGAGATATTGAAAGTATAGATATAGAAAAACGAAATGATGCGCATCGTTTAATTGAGGAATGCATGATTGCTGCCAATGTTGAGGCGGCTAGGTTTGTAAATGAAAATAAGATTCCTGCCTTATACCGAAATCACGCCAAACCTGAGGCTGAGGATTTTGAGAAAATAAGATCGTATGTAATATCTCTAGGTATGAAAGCACCTCATCCGCAGCATTTAACTCCAAGTGATTATAACTCGCTTATCAATCAGGCTAAGAATAGTAATTATAGCTCATCATTATCTATGACAATGTTGCGATCGTTTAAACAGGCGGTGTATCAAGCAGAAAATATTGGTCATTTTGGTTTAGCGTTAAAAACATATACGCATTTTACATCGCCAATTAGACGTTATCCTGATTTATTAGTGCATCGAGCTATTCGACATATTTCGATGCAGAAACAATCTGGTAAATATTTTTATGACAATAATGATATGCAAAATTTTGGTGAAACTTGCTCTGAAAGAGAGCGTCGAGCAGAAAAAGCGACCCGTGAAGTTGATGCCATACTAAAGTGCAAGTATATGGAAAATAAGGTTGGGCTGACTTTCGAAGGGCTGGTTACAAGTATTACGAATTTCGGATTATTTGTGCAACTCGATGAAAGTTTAATTGAAGGTTTGATACATATTTCAACTCTAAAAAATGATTATTACATCTATGATGAGCAATCATTTAGTTTGATAGGGGAAAGAAGTAAAATTATTTATAATATTGGCGATCGTCTTGAGGTTAAGGTGAGCGAGGTTGACTTAAGTATGCGAAGAATAAATTTCTCACTAATAAGGAAAATAAAGAAGGACAATCACAAAGATGAGTAAAAGTAATTATGTTATTGGTCTTCGCGCTATTGAGCAGTTAATGAGCAATAAAAATAGTGTAATTAAAATAATATTCGCAGAATATCAGAGTGAAAACAAAAGGCTTCAAGCAATTATAAAATCTGCGAATGAAATGAATATAGTTATTAAACCGGCAAATCGATCGAGATTAGGTCAGATTTGTGGGGAATCTACTCATCAAGGGGTTGTAGCAGAAGTGCGAAGGAAGTTAATTGATAATGAAGCTGATTTAAGAACCATGATAGAGGAGAGACTTGCTCTTACCGAAAGTAAGCCTCTATTATTATTAATGCTTGAAAGGATCCAGGATCCACATAATCTAGGGGCATGTATTCGAACAGCAGATGCTGCTGGTGTGGATGCGATTATTGTAGGGCAGGATAATTCAGCTTCCCTAGGGCCTACCACTAGTAAAGTGGCGGCAGGAGCTGCTGAGCATGTTCCTGTTGTTACGGTAAAAAATTTAGGCAAAGTGCTTAAATGGATGGGGGATTATGGAATTACACGCATTGGTACTTCTGATACCGCTTCTGAGAGTCTTTTTGATCTAGAAGAGAATGGCCCAGTAATATTAGTTATGGGTCATGAGCACACTGGAATCAGTAAAATGATTACGAGTCGTTGCGATAAACTCGCTTGTATACCAATGTATGGTTCGATCTCTAGTTTAAATGTGTCAGTTGCGACTGGAATTTGCCTTTTTGAAATAGTGAGAAAGAGGATTGATGACAAACAAAATATTCAAACTTAAGAAAATATTCTATTTAAACTTGCACGAACCTTCGTCCTTGGGTACGATTCGCATCCACCTATATGGTGATTAGTAATTATTTTTAACTCCTTGCCTCACTATATATAAATAGGAGGCTACAATCCGTGAGGGGATACTATGAGACATTATGAAATTGTCTTTCTGGTTCATCCAGATCAGAGCGAACAAGTACCAGCTATGGTAGAAAAATATCAAGCGATGATTACCAGTAATGGTGGCTTGATTCACAGAAGCGAAGACTGGGGTAGACGTCAGCTTGCCCATCCTATTAAAAAAGCACATAAAGCGCATTATTTATTAATGAATGTTGAATGTGCACATGAAGTAATTGCTGAAATGACTACTGCATTTAGCTTTAATGATGCTGTATTGAGATATCTTGTACTGAACCAAAAAGATGCGGTTAAATCTCAATCGCCCATGTCAAAATCTGTAGAAGAAGAAAAAGTTAGGGAAGAAGAGTCTCAGCGAAGAAGAGACGCAAAAGCAGCATCAAACGCAGCATCAAACGCAATGGCCGCACCTGCCGCTGAAGAAGCACCAGCAGAAGCACCTGCCGCTGAAGAAGCACCAGCAGAAGCACCTGCCGCTGAAGAAGCACCAGCAGAAGCACCTGCC
>Ga0308025_1001416_pt1 | contig 11439 bp, 2 predicted proteins | sample Neamet422_FD_201298 | JGI IMG/M metagenome (GOLD analysis project Ga0308025, IMG submission 201298) | Marine microbial communities from water near the shore, Antarctic Ocean - #422 | ecosystem: Environmental > Aquatic > Marine > Unclassified | place: Southern Ocean | collected 2014-10-03
CTGTTGTGAAATAATCAACGGCAAATCCGATTGCAACAAATGGCATTAGGTCAAAAACCCGTGCAATACCATTCGCCATGAATCCAGTAACAACTCTTTTCGGGTATTTTTTAGCATATGGTACTACCCTCCAAATCTGCTTGCCAAATACTTGACGTTGGCTATTAATATCATCGGGTGTCATCAAATCTGAGTTTGAACTACCCTGTGCCATTCTGCTCATATCCTCGGCCACTCTCGCTGCCATTTCAAACCTCGTCTTTGGCGATAGAAATTGACACCTAACCAAATCTTTCATGTGGTAGCGCTGTTAGTAGAGGCTATGCAGGACTCAAAGGCCAAATTACCACTCGCCCTTTTGGTGCTATTACTAATTCAAACGACCGCACCATTAGCGAGTTCTTTAGTTAGCACTCCACTCAATTCTGAAATCGTAACAAATGCGGATTTAACATCGCTAAACATGCTAGGAGTCACTCCTAGCGGTCTTGCTGAGAACGGTTGGGTTGCTGATGAATTCGCATCTGGCCAAGTCAACTTGTTATATCGAGATGCTAACCTTCTATCCGTTGAAGATTGGGCCTCGGTGAGTGGCTCTTCTACTATTTCTGGCTGGCACGTTCTAAGCCATTCATATCCAGTTCCAAGCGAGTGGTTTGGACAACTGGCCGATGCTGGAATTGAATGCCAATCATTCCTCCCTCCAACTTCATTTAATTGTAAATTAAATGGACACAAAGTAAGTAGTTTAGAAAATCTTGAAGTTGAAGGTATCATGCAATTAGATTCAACTGATAAAATTCGCGACCAACTAGCAATTGGGCTAAGTGGCGGGCAGATGGATTTCTTCAATCCTTATGTCAATCAATTTGGTGCATTGGTAAATATTGTTCTCTCTGGAAATGAATTACCTGAAGGAATCTATCAAAGAGAAGATATTGAACTTGACTCCCACTCCACAAGATACGCTACTCTAGCGATAGAAGCGAGTGCTTTGCCATGGCTTGCACAACAGGATTCAGTAGAATGGATTGAGCAAAAACCATTCTTTGTAATTGCAAATAATGTCAGTTCTCAAATAATGTATGCTGATGATTTACGAGACCTTACCCTAATGAGTGGAGCAAATTCTGCATGGGGAGATGTAGACGGCAGTGGAATTATTGTCACCGTGGCAGATACTGGATTAGATAATGGTTACAATAATAGTGCTATGCATCCAGATTTCAAAGATCACATCAAGGGGATTTTGTCTTGGCCTATGTCGGCTTCAACTTGCGCATATTACTCAATGACTGGAAGTTGTGGTGATGATGCTGAAGATAAGCATGGCCATGGAACACACGTCGCAGGTTCTGTCCTAGGCGATGGTACTGACAGTAATGGCTCGATAATGGGCGCAGCGCCAGAAGCACAATTATTATTCCATTCAATCGCCACTACCGTTAGTGGTGCTGAAACATTAGCAGGTATTCCAAATGATTTGGATGACCTGTTCAAATTGGCTTGGGCCAATGGTTCAAGAGTTCACACCAACTCTTGGGGTAGTTCGGTTAATGGAGTATATACAACCAGTTCAATGCAAGCCGATGATAGTGCAAGAACTTACAATGAAATGGTAATTCTTTTTGCTGCTGCTAACGATGGTGTAGATGGCAACTCTGATGGTGAAATAGACCTAGATAGCCTTGCAAGTCCCGCAACTGCAAAGAATGTATTAACCGTTGGTGCTTCCGAAAATAATCGCCCAACCATATCCTATAACCACTGGGGAACTGGTGCTGATGATTGGGGTGAATTATGGCCTGCCGATTTCCCTACCGACCCTGTTGCAAGTGATAAGGCGGCCAATAATACACAAGGAATGGCTGCATTTTCTAGCCGCGGACCGACAGATGACAATAGGATAAAACCAGATATTTCCGCACCTGGTTCATTCATTCTTTCAACCAAATCAAGTAGTACATCCGGTACCGGTTGGGCTTCATTTAACTCGAGTTATACCTACATGGGTGGAACTAGCATGGCAACGCCTCTAACAGCAGGTGCTACAGCGTTATTGCTTGAACATTTGATGGTAAATAGAGGACATTCAGCCCCTTCTTCTGCCCTTGTCAAGGCCATCTTTGCAGCGAGTGCTCATGATATGACCGGACAATATGGTAGTGCGACTAACGGTGCTGGAGAAACTGCTCCGAATAACCACGAAGGTTGGGGATTGGTCGACATGTGGTCTGCTAAAGATGCTAGTTGGGTTGACGGTGAAACCGTCTCCACTGGCGATGAGAGAGGATGGTCATTCACTGTACCTAGTGCAGCACCAGACTTTACCATCGCTTTGTCATGGACCGATCCAAAATCCTCTCCTTCGGCTTCCACCAACTTGGTCAATGACCTTGACCTATCCGTTAAGGACCCAAGTGGAACATGGACAAATCTTTCAAACAATATTGACAACCTACGAGGATTGGTCTTCGCAAGCCCTGCTCAAGGGGTTTGGGAAGTTCATGTAGAAGGAACCAGTGTTCCTACAGGACCTCAAGCATTCGCTCTAGCTATTGATGCAAATTACACGCTAACCAATCTAACACAGGATGCTGATTTCGATGGAGTCGAAGATAGTTTAGATGATTGCCAAAACCTATTTGGAACTTCAACTCAAGACAGAACAGGCTGCCCTGATTCCGATGCTGATGGCTATTCCAATCCTGATTCTTTATGGACTGTAAACAATGGCGCTGATGCATTCCCTGCAGATATTACCCAATGGGCAGATACGGACTTTGATGGCTATGGAGATAATCCTTCAGGAACTACCCCAGATGCTTGTACTGCGATAACTGGCAATTCTACTCTAGATAGATACGGATGTATCGATGGAGATGGAGATGGTTATTCAGATGAGGAATTGTCTTGGACTACATCACAAGGTGCTGATGCCTGTGGCACCGTTTCTGGCACAAGTTCTGCTGATAGAAATGGTTGCCCTGATAGCGATGGCGATACATACTCCGATGCTGATTCAGGATGGACTATTGCCGCAGGTGCTGACGCTTATCCGAATGACATTACACAATGGATAGATACTGATGGCGATGGTTATGGAGACAATCCACCACCTGCGGTTGAAGGTGACTCTTGTTCCACTATTTCTGGAACTTCAACATTCGATCGCTTTGGTTGCCCAGATAGTGATGGAGATGGATATTCGGATGAAGACTTGGGTTGGACTATCGGCGAGGGTGCTGATGCATTCCCTATTGAACCGAGCCAGTGGTCTGATGGCGATAGTGATGGCTATGGCGATAATTCAACAGGACTTGATCCAGATGCTTGCCCTCTAATATTTGGAAACTCAACAGAGGCTGGAAGATTAGGTTGTTCCGACATCGATGGCGATGGTTATGCAGATATTGATGACTTATTCCCTACTGAAAAATCACAATGGAATGATAGCGATGCTGACGGCTTTGGCGACAATATTACAGGAACTAATCCTGATATGTGTCCATCGGTAGCAGGCGATTCTTGGATGGACCGCTTTGGTTGCCCCGACTCTGATGGAGACGGAGCAAGTGATGTCGATAACGCTGGAGCAAATGGGCCAATTTGGACAACAGCAGATGGTGCTGACCTTTGGCCTACTGACTCAACCCAATGGGCTGATGCTGATTCTGATGGATTTGGTGATAACTCATCTGGGACCAATGGAGATGATTGCCCGAGTATAATTGGAAATTCAAGTGCTGATAGAAATGGCTGCCCCGATACAGATGGCGATGGTTATTCCGATGCAGATGGTGGTTGGACTATCAGCGATGGTGCTGATGCGTTCCCACTGAATTCAGCGACTTGGAGCGATTCTGATGGAGATGGAATTGATGACCAAGTCACTGATATGTGTCCTACAGTTTTCGGCAACTCAACCGTTGATAGAATTGGTTGCCCAGATACAGATGGCGATGGTTACTCAGATGTTGATTCTGCTTGGAATACAAGCGATGGTGCAGATGCATTCAAGACCGACCCAACTCAATGGGCAGATACTGATGGCGATGGCTATGGTGATAATGCAACTGGTTATCTTGCAGATGATTGCCCTACAGAAGTTGGTGATTCATGGCAAAACAATACATTGGGATGTCCTGATATGGATGATGATGGCTGGGCAGACCAACAAGACTCATTCCCTAATGACGTCACTCAATGGCATGATATTGACGGCGATGGCTATGGTGACAATGCTGGAGGAACTACTCCAGATGCCTGTACTGGACTTTGGGGTAATTCAACAAAAGGAAATAGAAATGGTTGCCCAGATACTGATGGCGATGGATGGGATGATGTTATCGACCAATTACCATCCACTCCAAGCCAATGGCTAGACCAAGATGGTGATGGCTATGGTGACAATGCTAGCGGAATATTCCCTGATGCTTGTCCTGGTGTTTCCGGCAACTCAACAATAGCCGGATACGGTTGCCCTGATACTGATGGAGATGGTCTATCCGATGATAATGATGCATTCCCTAACGACCCTACACGTTCACAAGATTCAGATGGCGATGGCTTTGATGACCTAGAAGATGAATGTCGCTTTGCTGCTGGAAATTCCACAGAGGATAGGTTAGCTTGTCCGGACACTGATGCTGATGGTTACTCCGATGTGACAATTGCAGTAGGTAATGAAACTGGATGGAGCATCTCTGACGGTGCTGATGCTTTCCCTACAGAGCCAAGCCAGTGGAATGATAGCGATGGTGATGGCTATGGTGATGAACTAAGCGGATTCCAAGGGGATGATTGTCCAACTGAAGAAGGATATTCCAATATTGGTACATTCGGTTGCCCTGATGGCGATAACGATGGTGTATCACAAGACGGTGATGCATTCCCTGGTGATGATACTCAATGGGAAGACCAAGATGGAGACGGCTATGGTGATAATCCGAATGGTACTACGCCTGATTCTTGTATTCTAATCGTCGGAGTTTCAACAATAGACCGATATGGCTGCCCTGATGAAGACGGGGATGGAGCAAGCGATTTGAATGATTTATGGCTAGAAGATAGTTCACAATACTTTGATTCTGATAATGATACATTTGGCGATTTAGTCGCTGGCACAGATGGAGATTATTGTCCTCAACAATTTGGTACAGCAACCCAAGGTCTGATGAGAGGATGTCCTGATGCTGATGGCGATGGCTACGCTGATGCCGATGACGCCTTCCCAAGTGAACAAAGTCAGTGGTTAGACAGTGACGGTGATGGCTGGGGTGATAACCAAAGTGCGGGTTCATTCAAACCAGATCATTATCCAAATGACCCAACAAAAAATGCTGGTGAAGCACAAATGACCTGTGATCCTGATTCAATTGAATTGGACATAGTTGGTGGAGATTACTTCACCTTCTCCTGTACTGTAACAACCGACATGGTTGGAGATTTCGCTGTACGAGTGGAATGGCAAGCAATGACTGCAATAAACGCTGCATCTCGTGTTCAAATTGTCAGTTTCTCTGCTACATCTGGACAAACCCAAACTGTCGTCTTCACTGGTGAAGCAAATATCTACGGCACCCATATACTGGTATTGAAAGCAACTGAACCTGGTTCTGATGTTGCACTTGATACGGTTACAATCAGTTTGAAAGCAAGCGATTCCAGCATTGATGCTGAACCATCTAGCTCAAATGATAATAGTTACTTTGAGGAAGTTCTCAATAATTCACTCGTTCAAGCTGCTATTGGTGCTTTATCCCTATTCTTCTTGATGGGAGTATTAATGATTCGTGGCAAGTCAAACAGAGTAAAGGAAGCCGCTAATAGACAAATACGAGCTGAGGAGTTAATTCGTGCCAGAATAGAGAATGGAATGAATCATCCGACCAGAAAGAATTTCGGTTTGGCTGGACAATTACCTCCACCACCACCACTAAACAAGTGATTCGTTAAACCAGTTACTTACCCCATAGGTAATAACAAAACCGAATCACTCAAAGAGGAGTGGCTTTTGGAACGGATTACTAGCGGATATGGTGAAGTGGTATCATAGGAGGTTTCCAACCTTTTGCCGGGGGTTCGACTCCCCCTATCCGCACCTTGTAATGACTCTTGATGTTGCGGTGCTGATAGGTTATCGCGTGAACTGTCTAATTGCTTATTAGCGCTCAGTTCACGCTGAGTCCAGATACTTTTACAATCTTCTTTTATCTGATATATTTCTTGTAAAAGTATCTAAACTCCCCCTATCCGCACTGATGAGTTATTGTTATTCTGTGACATTCTCTTGTAATGTTGGAGGTGGTTCTGCTTGCTCCTATGGAGTTGTAATGACCTGGTTTTGCGATAACCATTGTTCGCCATAATGCGTCCATTGTTCCATGGTCCAGCCAATCGGAATACCCACTGCAGGTGGTGGAGGTCCTGAATTAATAAGAGCGGGTAATGGTGTTTAAACTGATTCAGATACAGGCACAGATGATTCCTCGACTTTAGGTTTCTTTCGTGACTTTAGAATCAACACAATTCCCACAATAATTCCAATTGGAATGATAAAAGCGATTGCAAAGAAGAGATTGGTGCCAATATCATTCTCCATATTTTCAAAGGAATTCAATGGTTTTTGATTATCTCCAACACCATCATTGTTCAAATCATCCCATTCACTTGAATCAAGGGGAAATGCATCAACCAAATCTTTGAACTCATCATTATCATCATCATCATCTGAATTGAGGAATGAATCATCATCGACTAGCGTGTCACCATCGGTATCAATCCAACAATCAGAGAGTTCATCTGATGTGTTACCTGATGTGTTCTCATCAACATATGTATAGGTAAATAATGGGCATTGAATTCGATCGGTTCTATCTGAATTAAGGACATAGTATCCCGGTCCTGCATCCATGCATTCTACAGAACCACTGAGGTTACTGTAGGTTCCTGCTGCACATGCAGTTTGGTTGGATTGACCAGTGGTAGATACGTAGTAACCAGCATCTGCATCATCACAGGAACTTTGACCTGTCAATGCTTGATATGTTCCTATAGCGCAAGGTGTTTGACTTGATTGTGCATATTGGTTAACATAATGGCCAGCATCTGCATCATCACAAGAACTTTGACCGGTCAAAGGTTGATATGTTCCAATAGACCCACATCTTGTTTGAGTGGTTTGAGCAATTTGACTAACATAATATCCCATATCTGCATCATTACAAGAGGCTTGTCCAGTCAATGCCTGATATGTCCCTATAGCACATTCTTTTTGAGTGGTTTGAGCAGTTTGTTCAACATAATATCCGCCATCTGCATCTCCACAGAAACTTTGACCTGTCAAAGCCTGATATGTTCCTATAGTACATTCTGTTTGTGCGGTTTGAGCAGTTTGATCAACATAATATCCTGCATCTGCATCATCACAAGAGATCTGACCTACTGCAGATTGATAGGTGCCTAATGCACAAGGGACTTGATACGATTGTCCTATTTGATTCACGAAGTAACCAGCATCTGCATTTATGCAGGCAGATGGACTTGAGGAACCATTATTCGGATTATATGTTCCTACTAAACATGTAATTTGGTCATATTGGGCCGTTTGATCAACATAATATCCAGCATCTGCTTCATCGCAGGAACTTTGCCCAGTCAAAGCCTGATATGTTCCTATAGCACATTCTATTTGTGTGGTTTGAGTAGTTTGATTAACATAATATCCAGCATCTGCATCATCACAAGATGTCTGACCAGTGATTGTCTGGTATGTCCCTATTGCGCAAGGTGTTTGACTTGATTGGGCTGTTTGATCAACATAATTCCCAGCATCTGCATCTCCACAGGCAGAAGAGCTTGAGGAACCATTGTTTGGATTATAAGTTCCTGCTAAACATGCGATTTGGCTAGATTGGGCCGTTTGGTCGACATAATGTCCAGCATCTGCATCATCACACGAAACCTGCCCAGTCAATACCTGATAGGTTCCTGCTGAACAAGCAGTTTGACTGGATTGTGATGTTGTTGCAACATAATATCCAGCTTCTGCATCATCGCATGAAGTTTGACCAGTCAATGCTTGATAGGTTCCTGCTGCACAATCAGTTGCATACATTGCAGAACTTGAAGGCACATATTTTCCAGCAGGGGCGTCAACACAAACATATCTTCCGTATTGTCCAGATGTACATGCGATACTGCGAATATTATTATTTGGGAAATCGTCCAAATGATCAAATGTTCCGTCACCATCTGTATCGCCATCAACAAGCAAAGCCGTTCGTGGAATTGCGGTAGTTCCAAGAGTCAATGTTTGAGCAGGTGTATTTCTTTGAGTAGTAGTACCATCTCCAAGTTGGCCATTGGAATTGTACCCCCAACAACTTACAGTTCCATCATCAATAATAGCGCAGGTATGAGCGGTTCCAGAAGTGATTGCAACTGCAGTTCTTCCAGTTCCCAGACTCAATGTTTGGGTCGGTGTGTATCGATCAGTAGTAGTTCCATCTCCAAGTTGGCCATTACCATTGGCTCCCCAACAACTTACAGATCCATCATCAAGAATAGCGCAGGTGTGGTAACTTCCAGAAGAGATTGCAACTGCAGTTCTTCCAGTTCCCAGACTTGATGTTTGAGTCGGTGTGCTTCTATCAGCAAAAGTTCCATCTCCAAGTCTGCCATTGTAATTGGATCCCCAACAACTTACAGATGCATCATCAACAATGGCGCAGGTATGAACGCTTCCAGAAGAGATTGCAACTGCAGTTCTTCCAGTTCCAAGACTAGATGTTTGAGTAGGTGTATTTCGATTAGTAGTAGTTCCATCTCCAAGTTGGCCAAAATCATTTCTCCCCCAACAACTTACAGTTGCATCATCAAGAATAGCGCAAGTGTGAGTGCCTCCAGAAGAGATTGCAATTGCAGTTCTTCCAGTCCCAAGACTCAATGTTTGAGTAGGTGTGTTTCGATCAGTAGTAGTTCCATCTCCAAGTCCCCCATAACCATTGTATCCCCAACAACTTACTGATGCATCATCAAGAATAGCGCAGGTGTGGAAACTTCCAGAAGAGATTGCGACTGCAGTTCTGCCAGTTCCAAGACTCGATGTTTGAGTAGGTGTGTTTCGATCAGTAGTAGTTCCATCTCCAAGTCCGCCATCACGATTGTTTCCCCAACAACTTACAGATCCATCATCAAGAAGAGCGCAGGTATGAGAAGTTCCAGAAGAGATTGCAACAGCAGTTCTTCCGGTTCCAAGACTCGATGTTTGAGTTGATGTGTTTCGATCAGTAGTCGTTCCATCTCCAAGTTGGCCATCGCTATTACTTCCCCAACAACTTACAGATCCATTATCAAGAATAGCGCAGGTGTGCTCGAAACCTGCGGTGAGCGTGATTTCTCGATTGTCCAAATTGTTATGAACATCAAATATATTGAGAACGCCATCTCCATCGAAATCACGTTCAGAAAGTGCAGCAGTTCGTGGGTTTATGGTAGTTCCAAGACTGGATGTTTGAGTAGGTGTGATTCTATCTGTAGTCGTTCCACCTCCAAGTTGACCATAATCATTGTATCCCCAACAACTTACAGATGCATCATCAAGAATAGCGCAGGTGTGAAAGGCCCCAGAAGAGATTGCAACTGCTGTTCTTCCAGTTCCAAGACTCGATGTTTGAGTAGGCGTGTTTCGATCTGTAGTCGTTCCATATCCAAGTTGGCCACGCAAATTAGCTCCCCAACAACTTACAGACGCATCATCAAGAAGAGCGCAGGTATGATAGTCTCCAGAAGATATTGCAACTGCAGTTCTTCCAGTTCCAAGACTCGATGTTTGAGTAGGTGTATTTCGGGAATTAGTAGTCGTTCCATTTCCAAGTTGGCCATACCAATTGTCTCCCCAACAACTTGCAGAACCATCATCGAGAATAGCGCAGGTGTGGTATTCTCCAGAAGAGATTGCGACCGCAGTTCTTCCAATTCCAAGACTAGATGTTTGAGTGGGTGTGTTTCTATCAGTAGTAGTTTCATCTCCAAGTTGGCCATTGTCATTTCTCCCCCAACAACTTACAGATGCATTATCAAGAAGAGCGCAAGTGTGGGACCATCCAGAAGATATTGCAACTGCAGTTCTTCCAGTTCCAAGACTAGATGTTTGAGTAGGTATTCTTTGATCAGTATTCGTTCCATTCCCAAGTTGGTCACGACGATTGTCTCCCCAACAACTTACAGTTCCATCATCAAGAATAGCGCAGGTGTGTCCCCCTCCAGAAGAAATTGCAACTGCAGTTCGATTAGTTCCAAGACTCAATGTTTGAGTAGGTGTATTTCGATCAGTATAAGTTCCATCTCCAAGTTCGCCATTGTTATTCCATCCCCAACAACTTACAGTACCATCATCAATAATAGCGCAGGTGTGAGCGTATCCGGAAGAGATTGCAACTGCAGTTCTTCCAGTTCCAAGACTCGATGTTTGAGTAGGTGTGCTTCGATCAGTAGTCGTTCCATCTCCAAGTTGGCCTTTGATATTGCGTCCCCAACAACTTACAGATCCATCATCAAGAATAGCGCAGGTGTGGACGTTTCCGGAAGAAAGTGTTGTATCAGTAAATATAGAACCTTCTTGGAAACCAGGAATATTGGCACTGGCCAGAGAAACAATGACTTCTTTTGAAGAGTTCTCATCCTCTAAAGATTCGGGGAATGATAAATTGTCAGTATTCAGTAGATTCACTGAGACCATTAAAAAAAGTACAATGAAGCAAGTAATTTTTAACTTCATCATTTTGCTCACCACTCTCCTCTATATTGAGTTATCACAATGGTGCTCAAATGATTCTAAACATCTGTAAGTGATTCTGTAATTATTCCACATCGAGTGATAAACCATATCAACTAGGGCATTAGCCCTATAATCGGGGAGCATCATGTCAAAGTCAATTCAAGCCTTTTCAATTATCGCAATTATCTTCTTGGCACCCCTTGCTGGATGTTTTGGCAATAGCGAAACCTCCCCTGTTGATTTGGAAGAAATTCTCCTTATCGACTATCTTGCCCCTGGCGAAGTCACTATCAAGTCTGGGCAATGGCATGATATTCTACTCGATGGTGATGGATACCGATTACAAGCACCTATAGACGTCCTATTATTCGTTAATGGAAGCATCATAATAGGCGGGATGATAGAGGTTGTAGGAGACGATGTTCTGGTCGCTAAACTCCTCACCACTCCCTATACAACCGATGCAAATCTAACTTTGATCCATCCTGATGGGGCAACTAGCAAAGTTGAACTCGTTATGGAAGAAGCGATTCCTATCGTCAATGGCGAGGATTGGTTTGAAAAGATGGATTTCATAACCTCGGTATGCACAGATTCAACAAAATGTGGCGGCTATATCAATCGCTGGATGGGAACTCCAAATCTTGCACTTGAGC
>Ga0308025_1001419_pt1 | contig 11434 bp, 6 predicted proteins | sample Neamet422_FD_201298 | JGI IMG/M metagenome (GOLD analysis project Ga0308025, IMG submission 201298) | Marine microbial communities from water near the shore, Antarctic Ocean - #422 | ecosystem: Environmental > Aquatic > Marine > Unclassified | place: Southern Ocean | collected 2014-10-03
ATCTTGTAGACATCCTGAATTGGTAGGCGAAGTGGCTTGTCAACAGGCTTGGACGGCATTACTGCAGCGTCGATAGCCTCGAATAGTGTAGGTCCATTGTACCAAGAACACTTGTCGGATTTCTCGTAGACGTTATCTCCATTAAGACTGGAAGCTGGAATCATTGGGATGCGGTCAAGTTGCCTTCCAAATCCTGCTACCTTCAGAAGTTGAGTAACTTCTTCACATGCAGTATTGTACTTTGCTTCTGCCCAGTCAACACCGGAAATATCCATCTTGTTAACGTGAATGATTAGCTCTGCAACACCCAATACCTTAGCAAGGAATGCGTGCTCCTTAGTCTGAGCGTTGACACCATCGTTAGCAGCACATAGCAGTACAGCTGTATCTGCTTGGCTTGCACCGGTGATCATGTTCTTTACGAAATCACGGTGACCTGGAGCATCGATGATAGTCCAGTAGAACTTAGGTGTAAAGAATTCTTTGTGAGCAACGTCGATGGTGATACCACGTTCGCGCTCTTCCTTCAGACCGTCCATTACGTAGGCAAGTCCGAATCCGGCCTTACCTGCTTCAACAGCAAGTTTTTCGTTCTTTTCAATCACGTGTGCTTCAATGTGACCGGAGTCCAAAAGAAGGCGACCTACAGTGGTCGACTTTCCGTGGTCAACGTGTCCAATAAATACGATATTACGGTGTGGCTTGCTCTTATCTTCCCATTGAGATCCCATATTGCTCTCTCCTTTGCATCTTGCCGACATTCCACCCCTATTTGAAGACCGCGACGCGTATACGGCTATAATCTTCTAAAATAGGTGAGGTCGACTGGCTTCCAGTGCATCACTTGTAGACCAGACGTATGAGCAGAGATTCTACTTCCAAGTCATTTACCTTCTCATTACGCAAGGTCATAGTCCATTCATCATCCTTCCACTGATTCTCACTGAAGTGGTAGGACCCCGTGAACTGTAACCAAACACAATCAGTATCTGAATCACAATCGCCATTTTGGCGTTGGTCTAATCCAATTGCGCTAGTATTTCCAGCTTCATCATCGGTTGAGTTGAAACCATAGAGGTCGAGTTTAGCCCGGCAATTGTTAGCGCCAGGAAGATTGGTACAATCAGCATCGTCTTTCAGATAAACCAATTCTCCAACTGCACGACGGATGGTATTTCCGGAATCAGGATCTTGAGTTACCGGGAATGTGAATTCGATATCGATTGGATTGTTAGAAGTGTTTCCACCTATTGCGAAATCATTCCACTTGGCAACATAGTTGACGTAAACAACAACCTCGTCAACACTGCTTAATCCAGCGCCATTGGTAACTGTTAGTGCAATTTTATACTCCCCTGGTGGAACTTCTTTCCACTCAACATTCTCTCCGCTCAGGTCAGCATCGTTCTCCTTGTCGCCGTCGCCATCATCATCTCGTTCAAGGTCTAGGTCCCATTCCCAATCAGAAATATATTCATCTGAGCCACCTGCTTCAGAATCTGAACCATCTAGGTTAACTGATGTAGTTGCTAGAAGATTCTTGTTTGATGTACTCTTATCCATTTCACAAATGTAGGCTATGTAGTAACTTCCTGAACTCACGCTTTCGCCTTCACAATCATTCGACGGAGCATCTGAACCTGCATCTGCATTTGGCTCAACTGCATCTGCATCAATAATTTTGATAGTGCGGGTCTGTGAATCGGAATTTGTTGAATCAGAAACTGTCAGGGTCACTTCATATTCCCCGGTATCAGGATAAGACCAAGTTGTAGTCCTACCTGTTTCATCATAGTCTCCATCGTTATCGAAATCCCACTTGTAAGTCAGAGTGACGCCTGAAGGAAGTGATGCGCCTGCATCAAAATCGATATCAGCATCTGTTCTGATGTTTTTATCGGGCTCATAATCGAATATCGCCTCGACTGCTGAAGAGGATGTTTCGTCATCAGATAAGCACCCGGCGAGACTGGCTGAAATGAACAACAGTGCCATCAATATAGGTTTCATCACTACGAGGAGGACACCTTGTCCCATTCAACCCTTGCCCTTCCCGGGCCACTATTCAGAACGAGAATAGCGATGTTTGGCGGTTTCCAGCAAGCAATTCCTTCGCATTCCAACCAAACGCTTCTGTGACTCTGCCAAAGGCTGTAGCTAAGCGGTCGGCATAGAATTGGCCATCATACTCTACAACTGGGCTTTCCTCTAACCAAGGTTGTATCTCCATCGGCCGTATTCTTGCATTGGTCACGATGTATGCTATCTTCATACCCGGAGTAAATGGTAGACCCTTGTCAATCAACGCCCTTGCAGCCCTGACTTGAATCATTGAATCGGGATTTGCATAATCTTTGGTAAAATCCCATTTTGCTCTTTTCTTATCCCAACGGCCTTTGCAGGATTTGCTCATAATCAAATCACGTATAGGTACATCACCGTTCTTCGCAGCAGCAATCGTTTCAATTGCTAAATTAATTGCCTCTTCCGAATCATCTGCAAGTACATAGCGGAACATCTGTTTCATCCCATCGGTCAAATAACCGAATGAATCGGTTCGCTGAGTTTCATAACCACGAACAAGCATCTCTTCTTTGGGCCAAACAACTTGGCCAACATATCTCTTCTTAGCACCATGGCTAAAGAATACTGAAAGGCCCTTTTCGAATTCAAGTTCAGCACTTGCTTCGCTGAACCTCTCAGCCGTGCTATGGCCAAAATCAATCATCACTTGCCTTGGATCATCTACGCCATCGACCGGCGCTCTAACAAAAATTGAATCTGTATCAGAGTAAACAACATGGTGGCCTTCATCGTCTAATCTATGAATGATTTTCTTGATGTTATGGCGGGCCCATGCTGTAATCGAGGAACCTAAATCGCGATGAGTGAATCGATAGAACCCACTAGCAAAAACTCCGTAGAATGAATTCATCAGTATCTTGACCGCATATTGCATCTGGTCATGATATGAGTGTGTTACATCATCCTTTGCGCTTTTCATCCCAGATTTATGTTCATCTCTTTGCGACATTAGATTCTCTAGTAATTTAGGAACCATGCCGCGCCTACCACTTTCGTTCCGGAATTTTGCACCAGTAGGTGATTCATGGGTTTCTTCACCTTCAACCGGCTGATCTGTACTTCCTTCATCTATTCTTGTAGTATAACAGATGTTTTTCCCAATCATGATTGAAGGATACATCGATTTGAAATCGAGTATTGCAACCCATGGATGCAATCCTGCTTCGACATCGTGAACATATCCTCCGGTAATTTTGCCTTCTTTTTTATCAGCAGAACCGGTTAACGGTACACCGATTGATGAACGGTCAGCCAATCTAACCACCAGTGAATCAATCAACTGAGAAGTGGTACCGTTCGCACTTGTATCAAGCGATACTTTTGCTACAGCCGCTACTGCTTCTTTACGACGGAATGCTTGGATCTCGTGCATTATGTTCAATGGAAGTTCGGCATCTCGCAGACAGTATTCTATTACGACATCCGGGCGAGCTGCCCATTCTTCATCCATCTTAGAAGCATCAACATCCATCTTTTGCATATCTTCATCATCAGGGAATAAAAGATGTGAAACAAATTTGAGAGTCTCGCGCTGCGGCCTTAGAGCCTGGCGTGCTTGCCACCATGCATCCATCACACAACGACCTCCTAAATTCCATGCACGGGCAGCACCCCTAGTAGGAAATAGAGTGTCTCGGCGACGGCCTTCTTCTGAAGTTGAAACACGCCCCCATCCCATTGTAGCAACTTTGAGAGATTTGTCTCGTTTAGCGATGAGGTTTGCTCTATCGAAGATACGCCTCATATCGAAATTGTCGATATTGTAACCTGTGATAATATCAGGGTCACTACTTCTGACCAATTGAGTCAACTCTCGAAGTATTGATTCTTCATCACCAGCATAAGTATGCCTGGTTCTTTCACCCGTGCCCATATCTTCGGTTACTGCGGCTGCACAGAGGATTGTATTATGCGCGATAGAGGTCTCAAGATCGAATGAGAATATCTTGAACGGAGCCGGGAATGGTTCACAATGACTTACATCATCCATTGTAATTTCCAGACAAATATCGACTGGATGGTCACTCTCTACGACTTCCCCATCCACGCTGACGTGCATCGATAAATCCCCATCGAGGAAAAACCGATTGATAAATGGTATATCGCCGGACAGAATAGTCCAGCGTCCAACTAATTCTTGTCTCATTTTAGGCACCATGAATGGCTGAGTCACATATACCTTCCAAACCGGTTTAATTCCTAAATCGGTCCATTTCATTTCTGGCCCTTCGATTTCTCTAACCTCTTCATGGCCCAATACCTGCTCCAAATCTTCGGCTACTTTTTCTGCCAATGCTTCGGATTCATTCCATCTTCCATGGGGGGTGATTTCAAACCAAGGTTTGATTCCATGGACTCGAAGTAATACAGATTCACTGCTACGGGCTCTAGCCCACAATTCCATTACTGTAGAATCATCATTTGAAGTATACCTGCCGGTGATGATTGCAACATCACCGCTCCAGCGCATGTATCACTGTGAAAGTCAATAGGACAACTACCTATCGAAAGAGCACTTTCATGGATTTCGCGCACAATCATTGAATACCGGTGGGCGCTGGTACGCTATGATGAGCGAAGCACCAATCGATTGGGACTCTCTAACATTCTCGATGACCGAGACTGACCACATGTACATTGCAAAGACTGCAATCGATGCCCCGTGGCGACCGGGAAAAATGCACCCTTACGGGAACATTTCAATTTCCCCTGCGGCTGGAGTTATTAATTACGGACAAGGTCTATTCGAAGGAATGAAGGCATATCGAACTGCGGCTGGTAGGGTCGTATTATTCCGCCCGGAAGAGAACGCTCGACGTATGCAACGTGGTGCGGACAGATTGAAAATGCCACCGGTTCCTGAATCTATTTTTATCGATGCTGTAGAGCAATGTGTCCAACAAAATTCACGCTGGATACCACCGATGGGTAAGGGTGCACTGTACGTTAGGCCACTATTGAATGGAAGTGGACCGATTCTTGGTGTCGCACCTTCTCCGGAATACACCTTCATGATCTACGTCACACCGGTTGGGCCTTACTTCAAAGGTGGAATGTCATGCATTAATTTGCTCATTAGCGATGAACATCACCGTGCAGCACCCGGTGGGTCTGGTGGCGTGAAGGCAATAGGAAACTATGCGCCAGGAATGATGCCATCACGAAAGGCAAAGGAAGCTGGTTTTGCTGAAGTCATCTATCTTGATGCTGAAGAACACAAATATGTCGAAGAAGTTGGCGCTGCTAATTTCTTCTGCCTGAAAGATGGAGTATTGTATACCCCTGAATTAACAGGAACTATTCTACCCGGTATCACCCGAGATTCGATTATTCGTCTTGCCCGCCACATGGGATACGAAGTTGTTGAAACCAAAGTTCTCGCAGAATTTGCAATGAGTGCAGAAGAAGCATTCTGCTGTGGAACTGCTGCTGTTATTTCGCCGATAGGTTCTATCACACTAGGTGACGAAACTGCTACCTATGCTGATGGCGTCACCCCAGGAGAATTAACTGTAAAGTTGTATGATTCTCTAACAAATATCCAAAACGAAGTCGATGAAGATATCTTTGGATGGGTACATCCTGTTCCAACTCTCTGAAGTAACCCATGCGAATACAAACATTGGGACGGGTACCCTTTGCTTCAAAGAATAATTAGGGCATGAGTGCCGTTATTGCATTCTTGCCGTATTTGTGTAGAGGCTGAAACTGTGAAATTAGGTGAGTTTTGCAACACTCAATGGTATTTTTTCTCACTTAGTGTCATTTTTATGATTGCGCGCCTCCTTCATAGGCTGACTACCAGTCGAGATGCTTGATGACAACCCCCTCTGGAGTGCCTAATCTGAATTCTGAATACATCGCCTGGTTCAAAGGAACAGGCATGAATGACGTTGCATCCATTGGTGGTAAAGGGGCATCACTTGGTGAGATGTATTCTTCCTTAACCGAGAAAGGTATTCCAATTCCAAACGGTTTTACTGTAACCGTGGATGCCTATGCCGAGTTTGTCGATTCCGAAATAGACACGATGCGGTGGAGTGGGGTTTCAGAAGCTGAAGGCTTACCTGGATTGCGAGATTTGGTAATGACGGCGTCTACTCTTAGGGGTGCAATTCATGCATGCTTTGAGGGTGCAGATACTTCGGATCATTTGGAAATGCATTCCAGAACATTTCTCGCTCGGTCTCTTATCCTAGAGAGCGCCATCCCCACTTATGTTGAAGAACAAATTGAGGCAGGTTACAGGGCCTTGTGTGAAGAATATGGGCCTGGAGTCGATGTTGCTGTTCGCTCATCGGCAACTGTTGAAGATTCGGTTGACGCATCTTTTGCTGGGCAATACGATTCATACCTCAATATTACTGGCCCAAGAAGTGTTGTATTCCATTGGAAAAAGTGTATTGCAAGTTTGTTCACCGAACGCGCAGTCGCATACCAAGTGGACAGAGGAATGAATCCTCTTGATGCATCGTTGGCAGTAGTTGTAATGAAAATGGTCAGGTCCGATTTGGCATCTTCAGGTGTAATGTTCACTATGGACCCCGATTCAGGCCATACTGGTATTATTCACATCTCATCTTCATTTGGATTAGGCGAACTTCTAGTTCAGGGCAGTATCTCCCCCGACGGTTTTCTCGTTTGGAAAAAGGGGATTGAGCAAGGACTACCTGCAATTGTACAACGCCACCTCGGTGGTAAAGAAGAGAAGATGGTTTACGGCGAGGATTCCGAAACGAAAACCGTTGATGTTCCGCTTGAAGACAAATTGAGATTCTCATTGGAACGCACCGAAGTCCTAACTCTTGCTGAAATGGCACTTACTATCGAAGCACATTACCAAATGCCGATGGATATCGAGTGGGCTAAGGATGGGGTTAGTGGGGAGTTATTCATTGTTCAAGCAAGACCCGAAACAGTCCACTCCAAAGAGAATAAATCGGTTCTTACCCGCTACCACATGAATCCGAAATTATTGAAAAGGCTTCATTCTGATGGCTCAATTTTGGCAACAGGTCAGGCTGTAGGAAAGAGGATTGGAAGCGGAATGGTTCGACAATATCAGAGCTATGAATCGGTAATCACGAGCAAGCGTGACCTGCGTGATAGGTTGGCAACAGGGGTGGAAATAACTGAACTTAGTTGGGTGGATAGAGTCTTCGAACAAGGGGATGTTCTAGTTACTGAAATGACTACTCCGGATTGGGAACCAATGATGAAACAGGCCTCTCTGATCATTACTCGTAAGGGTGGAAGAACAAGCCATGCTGCTATCATCGCACGAGAATTTGGAATCCCGGCAATCGTTGGAGCAACAGATGTTATGCATCTCTTAGATGATGGAATGATGGTTACTGGCTCTTGCGCCGAAGGGGATACTGGAATAATATACAAAGGGAAGCAACCGTTTGAAATTGAAGAGATTATTATTGATACCAATCAGAAACTCAAGACTAAAATTAAACTGAATGTTGGTTTCCCTACCAAAGCACTGGCCGATTCTATGCTACCGGTAGATGGGGTTGGACTTGCGCGTATCGAATTTATCCTATCTGCAGAAGTGGGTATCCATCCGATGGCATTGGTCCATCATAGTTCGTTAATCGAATATGTTGAAACTGGAGTTATTCCTCAGGCACTACGACCTTTCCAACGCGGCCTTGAACGTACCAATGGGCGCTATAGGTCGGAATTAATCAGAGCGATTTCGGAAAAGAGCCGAAATTCCGCAGATCCAAAATCTCTCTTTGTTGATGAGTTAAGAGAGGGGGTTGGACTAATCTGTGCGGCCTTCTATCCTAGGCCGGTGCTCGTTAGGCTCTCGGATTTCAAATCTAACGAATACAGAGAACTTCTAGGCGGTGAAATTTTCGAGCCGGTTGAAGAAAACCCGATGATTGCCTGGCGGGGTGCGAGTCGATATGTCGACCCAAGATTCACAGATGCATTCGAATTAGAATGTAAAGCATTACAAGGTGTTCGTCACGATATGGGTCTTGATAACCTTCAGTTGATGATTCCATTCTGCCGGTCACCTGAAGAGGGCGTTGCTGTAAAGAAAATTTTGGACAGTCGAAAACTCGGCTCTAAGGATGGGGTACCTCTGTTCATCATGGTAGAATTACCTTCGAATGTAATAGAGGCGGAACGCTTTATTGAAGAGATGGAACTCGATGGAGGCTCAATTGGAACCAATGACCTTGTCCAGACTGTTTATGCGGTAAGTAGAGACGACTTAGAGGGCTATTTGCATCCAGTCGATGCAAGATCTTCAGCTGTCAAAACGATGGTCAGGAGGACTATTGAGGTTTTCAAAGAAAAGGGACTCGAGATTGGAATTTGTGGCCAGGCCCCCTCGGATCACCCTGAGGAATATCCGCGGTTCCTTATCGAATGTGGAATCACTTCGATTTCAGTTACTCCTGATACTGCAATAGCGGTCAGGGTTGCGGTTGATAAGGCTGAGAAAGAACTCGCATCTTAGAAATCTGAGCATCTATTTCGGTGGGTAGCGTCTAGAATGGCCCACGCAAAGCCTCATTACTCAGTTGAAGTAGGAAAGGATCCATTGAGTTCCAACTCAGCTAGCAATCATAATTCCGATGACAAGCAAAAAAATCATTGTCGGTATCGCTGCCACACCACCCCAACACAGACCTGGATTCGATTTGAATTTTGAAACTATCAAATATAGACTAGTAATTATTCCAGTAATGAATCCGCATGTTGCTAGCATAGAAAAGAATGAATAGAGTTCGTAGATATTATTGTCTGTTGTGCCATCCCATGATGAATAATTCCATGGAATAGTAATTATGGTAAATAATAGCGGAATAGCAAACATAGCAACAGGTATTCCTGCCCCAATTGCAAATTTTACTGAACTAAACGGTATGGTCTCAGTTACTCCATAATCAATAATTACCTCAGTATTTTCGGGGTCAACGTGAATTGATATCACAGTATTTTCAACTTTAGAATTGTTTAATGCAGTTTGATAAGAAATAATTGAAAGTAGTACAGTTAAACCTACGAAAAAAAGGTAACCATACCAAGCCAAACCATAACCTATGCACCCCAATCCGCCGGTTCCGGCTATCAAATCACAACCAGCATTATCAGCGATATTTGCTAAGATAATGCCGCAAACGATTAAAAAAATAAGTACAAAAATAAGAATGCGAAAATCTTTGAAATGTTTGTTTCCGATTCCTTCCACAAACAATTGTCAAGCCTATTGCCCTTAACAATTCGCCCGGCACCCATGCAAAACCCATTCAACTTCCAAAATCCGTTTGAAGGGTATTCAGTCGGCCAGTACACTGCCTACCCTTTGAAAACGATTTGATATTATTCGTCATAGGTAACGTAGACAATACCTAGATTTGGAGCCTTTTCGTTATCAGAATCTCTCTTAAAACAGAGACGTTTTTTCCCTGCAGGAATATGGATTTCATCTTTTGTTCGGCCACTAAATGCAACTTTCGAACTGTTGCTTTCAGCCCATACCAAAATGGTGGAAACGGGACAGCAATGGCCTTGACAATTGTCGTTGCATCAACCAGCCAATCAAATCGATCCAGCGCCTAATGCGCCAAGAAATATGAACGGGAGAATGTAGCCCAGTATGGTCAAATAACCCATAATTAACCCGGCAACCGCTTGGCCGCCTCCACCATGTGCTCCCCCATTAGCATGTCCAATATGGCCGAAGATAATTGCAAGGATTGCAAATACCCATCCGATAAGCCATGTGAGGCAAATAAGGTAGCCAAGTCCATAGCAGACAATTGCAAGAAGTCCCATAATAAGACTAGTTGTTGCCATACCATTTCCATGAGATTGGGAAATCACAATCGTCTGGCCCGTCATCGCTTGAGGTGAACCATACATCATAGGTTGTACATGCTGTTGAATAGGTTGCTGCACTGGCGCAGTCTGGATGTAAACTGGCGCTGGAGCCATTGGGTCTTGGTTCGGATTGTTTGGCTGCACAGTCTGCACTATAGGTCATAGATATTGAGATATCCCCTTTCCAAATCTTGAAGTTTACAAAAACTTTCAAAATTAACGCCGGGGTTTGGTATTCTGACTCGCTGGCACGAGCTTGTGAGGCTCTTGTTTTGTTTGCACACTTTCTTTGAGAATGTACACGCTTGTCACCGACCTTTGGTCCGCGGGTTGCAAGGCTAGCGCCAGCATACTCATCCATTAGAATGGAAATTAACCTGGTAAGTTTCAATTATCTTCTTGAGTTTCTTCTTCGGTTTCTTCCACTTCGTTGTCATCTACCTCAGTATTTCCTTCAGTATCTATCGTATTAGTATCATCGAGAGTGACTATTTCCTTTCCTTTCAAATCTTCAGCCTTTGGTTCAGAGAGTTCATACTCAAGGATATTCTCTTGCTTGGAACGGATACGCTCTAGCCTTAGGCCTTGGTGAGGCCCGATCAGTCTCATTTGCAATGCAAGTTCGTATTTGCGACTTATCTCTTCTAAGTCCTCCTCTTTCTCAGCTTCGTAAATCAGATTTTCGAACTTTTCGGTTCTACGATTGCGCGACATTACAGCAAAGCACAGGTAAAGTGCACTCGGTCCACCGATTAAGACGGTTGCTAAGTCCCAAGAACCTAGTTGTAATCCGACGACATTTACACCTTCAAATGGCTTTTCTTGCGAATTGAATGGGTCGGTTCCTGCATACATCTCTTCGGTATCTGCAACTCCATCGTTGTCATTGTCTTGATCAGAATTGTCACCAACACGGTCACCGTCACTATCCTTCCATTCAGATGCATCTTCTGGGAACGCATCTTCGCCACGATTTAGTGAACTTAGAATTATGAACCCATCTTCATCATATTGTGGATTTGAAGGGTCTTCATAACCATCATTATCACGGTCATTTGGATTACAGTCTCCGTTCCTTCCAGTACAATTGTCACCCTTACCATCATTGTCATCATCAACCCACTGAGTGGATTCTTCTGGGAATTGGTCATCTTCGTCATCCCAGCCATCGTTGTCGTAATCTTCAGAACAAAGACGCATTTCTTGTGTTTCGCCATCATTACAGGTATCTGGGTTATCTCCGATTGGATTGTCGCCTAAGCCATCATCATCAGCATCGGCCCATTGAGTTCCATCTTCAGGGAATTCGTCTGGATTGTTTCCGAATTGGTTGTCTCCGAAGCCATCGTCATCAGTGTCGGCACATTGTGTGGCATCTTGTGGGAAATGATCTCCACCTTCAACTTCATCATTATCGCCACAGCCATCACTATCCCAATCTTTCCATTGATAAGGGTCATCAGGGAAAGCATCTGCAAGAGCACCAACCGGTTCGTCT
>Ga0308025_1001420_pt1 | contig 11434 bp, 9 predicted proteins | sample Neamet422_FD_201298 | JGI IMG/M metagenome (GOLD analysis project Ga0308025, IMG submission 201298) | Marine microbial communities from water near the shore, Antarctic Ocean - #422 | ecosystem: Environmental > Aquatic > Marine > Unclassified | place: Southern Ocean | collected 2014-10-03
CTGTTCTCTCGACAAATAGTTGCCTCTCTGCCTTCTTCGGCAATCATAATTGCATCAGGTTCGGTAGTGTATGCCCCTGTTGCACCGTCGTAACTGCGGATGACATTCTGATACGCGGTTGGTCGTGCGTACAGAAAACTACCGTCGGTTCTGTCATAGACATAAAAAATTGCGTCCTTAGAAAAAGAACCAATAACTAATTCGCGAGTCTGATCAGGATCGATATCTGGATTTTGGCCCAGCGAATTTGGTGCGCCGGGATTTAGTTTCGCATCGACGAGAATTCGATCATAGACAGAATCATCGTTCCACATATCAGAATGATGCTGAGCCCACCACACCAATGCGCCGGTGCGGTGATCCAATGCCACGGTTGAACCTTGATACAGGCGGTCAGGCCATTCGCCATTAGTACCGGCAAGCTGAGGTTGTTGTGGCGCACTGGATCCAACACCAAAAATAAACAAGCCGCGCTCGCTGTCTACCGCCGGAGTCATCCAAGGCGACATATTACGACGGCGCTCTAGGGGATAAATCTGCGGCTCATCTCCCCATGTGCTGTGCATAGGGTCCTGTGCCGTAGGGCTGGTATACCAGCGCCAAAGCAAGCCGCCATTGTCTGCATCATAAGCTGACATATGGCAGGGATCAGCGGCTGTCCATGCGGTGCAGTTATAGGGAACAACTACCGAACCACCAAACGCCACCGGCGCACCACTGGGCTGCGCACCGCTGCGGAAATCGGTCATAATCGATTCCCATAAAAGCGCTCCTGTGCTTGGGTTCAGCGCAAACAAGGTACCGTCGGTGGCATGGGAGATTAGCTTATCTTCATAGATGAATACCCCCCTACCCCTGTGCATTGTTAAGCGGGTATCACCTGCAACGATTTGTGTTGGCAGGGGGCGAGAGTATTGCCAAATCAAATCTCCAGTAGCGGCATTATGGGCAGAATATTTCTCATCGGAATGGCGTATGTACATAATGCCATCGTAGACAGTGGGCTCCACCTGCATACCGTTGGAGCCAAGGGCTGCTGGAGCGAACGACCAAGACCAGGCTAGGCGTAATTGATCAACATTTTCACGATTGATCTGATCCAGCGGACTATAACCCCAATTGTTATAACCGCCGCGCCACATCAGCCAATCTTCAGGATCGGGATTGTTCAGCATTTCTTGGGTGAGTGGACGGAAATCAATTTGTGTTTGGCTCTGCGCTTGCGCATTACCAATGAGCACTAGGGCAACCAGTAAGCAAGACGCCAGTCGTATTTTTCCCAACATATTATCTTTCCTCTCGTAGTGGAGTTTCTAGAATCACCGTATTTGCATTCTTACGCAAGCAGAGAAGGAAAACAAAAAGAGAGTGAACCCAGCGTAGAACCGTTTTATTGCTGCTCCAGCAAGGCGAATCCAAAAAAATAGAATAACGCAACCTGTCCCCCCTTCGAAAAATAGAATAAAGTGTGACTTTACAGTGACATCTGGAGATTTCCCCATGCTTCGCGCACCGAATCGATTCGCTTGCTTAGCTATTACAAGCATTACACTGGCTCTGCTGTCCAACGCAGGCACGGCGCAACTGGCGGGTCTTGCCTCTTGGCAGGATGACCTCGCCCCGATCGCAAACGCAGACTGGAACTACGAAACTGCTGCTCATCTGCTAGAACGCGCTGGCTTTGGTGGGACGCCCGCACAAATAGAAGCACTAGCAGCCCTGTCCCCAAAAGCGGCAGTGAACAGCCTAGTGAATTTCGACTCAGCAAATAACCGCCATCTTCAAGCCTTTGAGCACTCCGGTATACACGATGCTGGGTTAGAACCCTTCCCGCCCAGCCGCCCTGCGACTACAGAACTAGCGAAAGCAACCGGCCAGGCCTTGGGAGTAAGAGTAAAGCCTGAGGGAAACCGCCGGCTGCAGCCGGTTGTAAATAAGTTCTTCTACTGGCTCAGAGCCAGTAGATTGGAAACCAATCGCGTCGCCTACTGGTGGGCCGATCGTATGGTTGCCTCTAATAATCCACTTCAAGAAAAAATGGCCTTGTTCTGGCATGGCCACTATGCAATCAATGAAACCAAGGTACGTGACTACCGCAAGCTGTTGAATGAATTAGAACTGTTTCACGAGATGGGCACAGGCAGTTTTCGTGACCTCATGGTGGCGGTCGCGCAAGACCCAGCCATGCTGTCCTTCCTCGATGCTGGCGTGAATCTGAAAGGCGCCCCGAACGAAAACTTCGCTCGCGAGATAATGGAATTATTCACCATGGGCGTTGGTAACTACTCAGAGACTGATATACGCGAGGCCGCCCGCGCCTTTACCGGCTGGAACTACGTGGACCTGGATTTCGTGATCAACGAGGACCAGCACGATAACGACGTAAAGATTTTTCTAGACCACAGCGGAAACTTCGACGGCGTCGAGATTATCGACCTAATTATGGAACAGCCGGTTACAGCAGAATATGTCGCTAGCAAGATCTATCGGTTCTTCGTGCGAGAAGAGCTGAGTCAAGCTCTAGCCCAAGAATTGGGCAACACTTTACGTGACGCAGGCTACGACGTAGCAACTCTCTTGGAAGCTATCTTTATCTCCAAAGATTTTTACAGCGCACCTTCGGTCGGCAGTCAAATAAAGAGCCCGGTGCAGCTGGCTGTTTCTACCTATCGAAAGCTTGGTTTAGAAAGCACGCCAGGTGTACCTGATTTTAACCAAGCAACCGCCGCCCTCAGCCAATCATTATTTCGACCACCAACTATAGCCGGCTGGGCCGGTGGCCGCAGCTGGATGACTCCGGGACTGCTACTAGAGCGCGGTAATTTCGCTCGCGACGTGTTGTTTCCCGATATTAATTTTGTACCACCAGACAGAGTCAATGGCAGCTCAGAGATTCGCAGCGTTGCCGATCGTATTCGACAAGGTTTGGATATCACCTCCGCTACTCAGCCATCCTCGCTAGGCGAGGGAGGCATCATGGCGGAGTCCAATATGTTGGCGGACCGTGACGAGGAATTTAATACACGTTACGGAAGTTTTCGTGGCTGGCAGATGGCGATCGAAAGAGTAATACCTATACCACGCCACACGGCCCGCCTAAACCTCAGCAAAATGCTTGACGAGCATGGCGTAGAGAATACCAGCGAGGCGGTTGACTATCTGCTCGCCAGATTTATGCGCGTACAACCAGATAATAGTACTAGAAGCATGTTGATAAGCTTCCTCGATGAAGATCTTGGCACAACGAGTATTACCGAAGCGCAATCTTATATGGAAGATTCGCTTCGCTTGGTGCTGCACCTGATAATGAGTCAGCCCGAGTTTCAATTGGGCTAATTGTATAAATAGTTAACTCATGAACACATAATGAGGCCAGACAATGAAGAAAAATAGAAAAGACAAAACATTAGATCGCCGCGAACTACTAGCTGGCATGGCTGGACTCAGCGCGATGAGCATGGTGCCGCCCGCCTTCGCGCAGGCAGCACAAGCCGCCGCCGCACAGGCTGCAGCTAGCGGTAAGATACTGGTCATACTCGAGCTCTCCGGCGGCAACGATGGCTTGAATACTGTCGTACCCTACGGCGACGATGCCTATTATCGGCAGCGGCCGAATATAGGCATTCCCAAGAGCGAATTGCGCATCATCGACGACCACTTTGGGTTCAATCCTGGCATGGCTGGATTCGAGAGCCTCTACAAAGACGGCAAGATGGCCATTGTTCATGGCTGCGGTTACGAGAACCCTTCCTATTCTCACTTCACTTCAATGGCCTACTGGCACACAGCAGCACCTAACAGTGGCGACGAGTATGGCTGGGTTGGCAAGCTTGCCGACTCGATAGCGCCATCCGCACCCTCGAACTATCTGGTGAACATCGGCTCTAAACAATCATTGGCGGTGAAAAGCGAGAAACATGTGCCGGTTGTGTTCGATGACCCGAATCGATTCATGCGCGAAGCCTTCGCCGCAGAAAAAGAGGCTCTAAATATAGTGCCTAATATCGGCGAGGTAGAAAATCCTTCGCGGCGCTTCCTATTGGACATCGCCCGTAGCGCCAACGATGCCTCCGCACTAGTGCGTGATGCCTGGTCGAAATACGACTCGCCTGTCGATTACGGCGTGAACGGTCTGGACCTGCAGAAGGTCGTCGCACTTTTAGATGCCGACATGCCAACTAGCCTCTACTACGTATCCTATAGAAATAATTCCTTCGACACACACGTGTTTCAGAACAACCTACACCGCAGGCTGTTAACTTACACTTCCGATGCCGTAGCTGGATTCATAAGAGACTTAGAACGCATCGGTCGCGCCGATGACGTAGCGCTGATGATCTTTTCGGAATTCGGCCGTCGTGTGCCCGAGAACGTAAGCCTCGGCACCGACCATGGGGCCGCCAATGCCATGTTCGTTGTCGGCAACCAGGTTAAGGGAGGTCACTACGGTGAACTGCCTAGCCTTACGAAATTGGCAGACGGCGACAACCTTGCTTACACCACAGATTTTAGAAAGGTCTACCAAACAATTACTCAGGGTTGGCTAGGACATAATGATTCCGCGAATTTGTTAGGTGGAGACTTTGGCACTTTCGATTTGTTCAGCTAGCATTTATTAGTTACTAACTATCTACCTGCTACTGATATGAATTTTGGTATTACAAAGACTATTCCCGCATTCAGGGGCATTGAAGGAATTGACTCACTCTTCGATGGGTCTCGCGCGGAATTTGAATTCCACATGGCGGGCAAACCTTCTAAGTTAAACGTGGGTGATTTTGTTTATACAATCTTCAACGATCAACTCAGAGGCAGGCTTCGTATTCGCGAGCTGATTGGCGGCGCAGTAAACCCAAAGTCAGGCAGGCCAAGGACGTTAATAATCGTTGATTGCCCAGGCGAGAAGATTGCGAAGCCGGTTGCTAAGAAAGGACATAGGGGCACGCGCTACTATGAAGGAACCCATTGGAGCTAGATCAGCATCTACCTACTTTAACAACTAACTTTCGCATCATCGGCGTCAGAACCCCATCATGTTTGGCACACCCTACCTCCTTATCTGTTTAGTTTTTAGCTCAAACGGCTCCAGTTAGACCTTACTCTAGACCCCTATATTTCGTACTATCAGTTTCATGAAACCTACAAGCTTAGATTTTTATTTCGACTACCTCTCTCCCTTTGCCTTCTTCTCGTGGCTTAGGATCGAGAAATTCTGTGAGCAATTTGAGTTGGAGCTCAGGGCACGCCCTGTCGTGTTCGGTAAGTTATTAGATCACTGGGGGCATATGGGACCCGCTGAGATACCACCCAAGAGTCAGTGGGTAGGCCGTTACTGTAAGCGCTATGCAGCACTTGAAGGTTTCGATTACAGCCCCCCAAAATACCACCCCTTCAACCCCCTGCCATCATTGCGAATGTCTCTAAACCAAGTAAGTGGGAACGATCAACATGCAGTAATCAGTGCCATTTTTAAGGCAGGATGGACAGAGGGCGAAGACTTGGGTGATGTGGCGAGATTGATCTCTATACTAGAGAGGGAAGGTATCGACTGTCAGGGTTTCGAGCAAAAAATAAAACAAGCTGAAACTAAGAACGCACTTATCAGTGAGACTGATAACGCGATTGCCCATGGAGTATTTGGTGTACCTACGATGATAATTGGAGGCCAATTATTTTGGGGCAACGATCAGTTTGATCACATGCAATTACTGCTGGAAGGAAATGATCCGGTTACTCCTGAAGAGTTGGATTCGTTCACGGGCAGACCCCGGATGATCGACCGCAAAGCGATTACGAGAAAGAGCTGAGACAATTCCTAACACTTAACACCTAATCCGTAAGCATTGTCATTCATGGGCTAATAGCCCATCAACTACACTGATCATTGTAATTCCGATAGTTTAAATACCCTAAGTAAGCGTAAAATACCCGGCTCTTTAACTAACAAATTTTTCCAATTCTAAGACTGGGAATGCAGGATTGTAATGACCGCTACCGATACCGCCTCTCCAATCATCACCAAGAAAATCGCCACCGAATTAAACGTTAGATCCGAACAAGTTAGCGCCGCAATCGCTCTTCTCGATGAGGGCTCTACGGTTCCCTTTATCTCCAGATATCGAAAAGAAGCAACTGACGGGCTGGATGATTTGCAACTGCGCGACCTAGAGTTACGCCTGCGTTACTTGCGCGAGATGGATAATCGCGTGGAGACGATAGTCGCGAGCATTAAGGAACAGGAAAAGCTAACACCTGCGCTTGAGAAACAAATCCGTAACGCTGAGACTAAGACCGAGCTAGAAGACTTGTATCTGCCGTATAAGAAAAAGCGTCGCACTAAGGCCATGATTGCCATCGAAGCCGGCTTGGAGCCATTGGCAGATAAGTTGTTCGCCGACCCAACTCTCGACCCACAAGCACAAGCCGCAGAATTTATCGGCGAAGGCTTTGAAGATACCAAGGCGGCCCTCGACGGCGCACGCGATATTCTCATGGAGCGCTTCAGCGAAGACGCCGCCCTTATGGGCAGGCTACGTAATCATCTATGGGACAACGGCGAGCTTCGCGCCAGTGTTGTAGAGAAGAACAAAGCGGATGCCGCCAAGTTCACGGACTACTTCGATTACAGCGAACGCCTAAATAAGATTCCCTCCCATCGTGCACTCGCTGTTTTTCGCGGTCGTAAGGAAGGCTTTCTGTCGGTTGAAATTGGTAGTGCGGGCCTTGAATCCGGTGCCACAGACCCTTGCGAGGGTATGGTTGCCAATCATTTCGGTATCCAGAACAAGAGCCGCCTTGCTGACAAGTGGCTAAGCGAAGTTATCACTTGGACCTGGCGCATCAAGCTTATCTATCGCCTAGAGACTGACCTACTTGGACAGTTGAGGGATCAGTCCGATGACGAGGCTATTCGCGTGTTCACGGAAAACATGAAGGCCATTCTTTTGGCGCCGCCGGCGGGAAACAAAGTCACCCTCGGCCTAGACCCTGGCCTGCGCACCGGCGTGAAGGTATGCGTAGTCGATCGCACAGGTAAGTTCATGGAAGACACCACTATCTATCCTCATCAACCGCGCAACCAATGGGACGAATCCATTTCCGTATTGGCAAAGTTAGCGAAGAAATACGGTGTCGAACTCATTGCCATCGGCAATGGCACGGCCTCACGCGAAACCGACAAGCTTGCCGGTGATCTAATCAAGCTGCACAAAGAACTCAAACTCGATAAGGCCATGGTTAGCGAAGCCGGCGCATCGGTGTACTCCGCTTCAGATATAGCCAGAGAAGAGTTTCCCGACTTAGATGTGACCGTACGCGGCGCGATTTCAATCGCACGACGTTTGCAAGACCCACTGGCCGAACTGGTGAAGTTAGACCCTAAGTCTATCGGCGTGGGCCAATATCAACACGACGTGAGTCAGTTCAAGCTCGGACAAAGCTTGAACACGGTAGTAGAGGATTGCGTGAACGCTGTGGGCGTGGATGTGAATATGGCATCCGCTGCTTTGCTTAAACAGGTTTCTGGCCTTTCTTCCTCTATCGCCACCAATATCGTTGAGTATCGCAATCAGCATGGCGAGTTCAAAAACCGACGCGACTTAAAAGATGTGCCACGATTTGGTGCGAAGAGCTACGAGCAAGCAGCGGGTTTCCTGCGCATCGTCAACGGTGACAATCCTCTGGATGCTTCAGCCGTTCATCCTGAGTCTTATAGCGTCGTCAAAAAAATTGGAACAGCCAGCAAGAAAAAAATTGTTGAAATGATGGGTGATCGCAGATTTCTATCCAAGCTTAATCCAGCAGACTATACCGACGAAAAATTTGGACTACCCACAGTCACCGACATACTTGTCGAGCTTGAAAAACCTGGTCGCGATCCTAGACCAGAATTTAAGACCGCCGAATTCAAAGACGGCGTCGAGTCTATGAAAGATCTTAAAGCGGGAATGCGCCTAGAAGGCGTGATCACCAACGTGACTAATTTCGGCGCCTTCGTGGATGTAGGTGTACATCAAGATGGGCTAGTGCATATCTCCGCACTCTCGAATCAATTCGTGAAAGACCCACACACAGTTGTGAAGACCGGCGATGTGGTAAAAGTAAAAGTCATGGAGGTTGATCTGCAACGCAAGCGCATCGCACTAACTATGCGACTCGATGACGAGGTTCAGGCGAAGAGCCCAGGGAAAGAATCCGGCACAGGTACCGCTAAGAGATCGACGCGGCCTGCACTCCCATCACCGGTAAAGCGAAAACCTGAGAAGCCAGCGGTAGGCAGCTTCGGTGCCCTGCTACAAGACGCTGCTAAATCTAAGAAATAATCGAGCACTAGCAGGGTAGGCAAGCCCTATCCTGCTAGCCCTTTTTACTCTTCCCTAACTAGGCCTAATTCGTGTACTCGCCCCAAGCCTGTAACAGCCAATCATTGGTCCCCTCATTGGCTGGTGCATAGCCGTCTGCCGGCTCAGTCGCCAGCATCTCATCGGCTGACAGTCCCTCTACTTTCGCGCGTACCAGGCGTCCGCGAATAATCACTAACATATCGCGAAATTCCAACAAGTCTACCCTGTTAGAAAGCACGCCATGGCCAGGAATAATAATCGTGTCGTCATTAATCAAAGCGGAGATATTCCAAAGCGCATCGATCATGCCGTCAGTTGTTCCACCGTTGTCTCTATCCGTGAACGGGAGACCATAACGCACAAACATGTCACCTGTATGGATCACATTCGATTCACGGAAAAATATCTGCGCATCGCCATCGGTGTGGCCATCCCCAGTGTTAACGATATCAACAGCATTGCCATTGAAGTAGAAGCGCATCTTGTCCTCGAAGGTAATCTTCGGAAGACCAACTGCCCCATAAGCTTCTTGTACTCTGCCGCTACCGGAAAGAACCTGAGTGCTTTCCATACGCTTGCGCGCATTATCTTGCGCCACGATGTAGGCGCCAGCTCTACCGAAATTTGTATTTCCATCGGTATGGTCGTAGTGAAAGTGCGAATTCATAACAAATGTCACCGGCTTGTCGCTAAGCTCAGCGATTGCTGCCTCGATCTTCTGCGTCAGAGGCCCGAATTGATCATCTATAATGATCACGCCATCTTCGCCGATAGATACCCCAATATTACCGCCACTACCCTGCAGCATATATATGTTGTCTCTTACCGGTATGGTAGTAATTTCGATGGCGCTGAAATCTTGTGCGACTCCCATCAAAGGCAGCGATAAGAAAGCAGCCAAAGCTGCTGTGATCGAGCTAGTATTTCTTTTTGTGTTTGTCATTGAATAGACTCTTTTTAGTTAAGACTCGTGAAGTCTCTTTTTAACCGCTACATTGTAAGTGCTATCTTTTAACTGCTATAGCCTGAATTTCGAAATTAGCATCGAACAACAAGCTGCCAGCACCGATAAATGCACGAGCCGGAAACTCCTCTGTAAAGAAGGTGCGGTACTCGTCGTTGAAGACTTGGTACAGAGATAAGTCGGAACAGAAGATCTGCACATAGGTCAGGTCGTCCATCGTCATTCCAGCGTCTTCCAACTGCGCCTTGATGCCGTTCATGACATTACGTGCCTCAGCCCCTGGATCTGTAGGTACCGCTCCATCCTCTAAGCCAAGTGTGCCTGAGATATACAGGGTATCCCCAGTTAGCACCGCGCCACTAAAGGGCGACACATCTGCCTGCGAAGCATGATTAGGATTGATATAGACCCGATCTTGCGCAGTCGCGCCAAGCGCAGTAAACAAAGTTAGAGCCAACGCGGCGGAGCATAGGGTTCTTAGCTTGATCATATTGGTATTCCTTTTTATTCGTGTTCCATCCTAAAAAAATCAGCTTACGATCATGACCGACAATTTACATTGGCGCAAGTTATAGCAGTTAAGCCTGTTGATGCCCCTTGCTGTTACGTGACTTAAAGCTTAAATTTATTCGTGCTAGAACGAGCGCCTACAATGAAAAATAGAGTAGCAAAATAATTATCGTAACCGGCACTGTAAATTTCGAATCACTTGATGAAGTTGAGCAGGTAATTTAGGCTCTCATAAACAGAGCACAACGCAGTAGAAAAGACGCTGGCTGTATCGGCTACAGCTTCTCGAAAGACCTGAAAGACCCAACTGAGATCTGCCTCACTGAAAAATGGGAGAGTGCCGAACTGCTGCAGGCTCATCTGGAAATTGTTGATGGAAAATTTAATACCCTTCTGGACACGGCAAAAATAACTCGCGCCATAGTTGTTTCACGCGAAGCCAGTGAAGATCGGATTTTGATGGAGCGATAGTTTAGGCCTATTGAAAAAATCTGGCCCCTTTGATTCGTTACGCTCTATTTGTTTGATGCGTCTTTTGTAGACTATGGCTCTAATCCGAGCTGTTCAAGGCGACGAGCGCCGCCCAAAATTCCTGTCATTCCGTAGTTACCTTCGTGACAGGCGTATTCGTAAATTTCTTCGTTAATTCTTGAAAGCGCATATTCCCCAGAGAACTGAGCGGTGAACACCGTTGGATCATTTACTGTGAAGCCATAAATCATTTTGTTGTTGGAATCTCTTCTAAAGGTTTCAAGGACAGTGAGGTTCTCGGTTGGCACTCCATACAATGTCTGCCAATTATTGAAGTGCGTAGTTTCAACAACCAGCGTATCCCCTTCCCAACGCCCAATTGAGCTACCCATCCATTTTCTTTGCGTTTGGGCCGCCGGATTATGATCATCCGTTATTTTGATAATTCGAGTATCGTGCGCCATTTCAGTAGTAATGCTGATGTACCCCGGCGACTGGTTAAACAGCAGGTGGCTATTGTAGATACTCGGCCGCATAACCGGACTGCCGAAATTCCCGTTCAACAGGCATCGTTCACCCAAACCCCGGCCCTCGGGACCATCGCTATTGCGGCCACGCCGATTAGCTGGCCTAGCGTTCATACTCTCGCTAAAGCCCGCGACACGATCAGGCATGCGCCCATTTGGAGGATCAGTAATTGCCGAAGTGCGAAACTCGCCGTCTATGGTAGGAATAAACTTGGCATCCTCTCGCCAGAACAGATCGTAATTGCCCAACGATGGCAGTGCTTCACCAACTTCCGGTGGCGCACGATCAGGGCTCAAAGGATCATTCGCAGCTTCAAATTTCTGTTGTACAGCGCCTTCCAGTACAAGGGCCTCTTCCTCGGTATAGGCACGCTTCTCACCCAGCTCTACCGCCCTTTCAAAGGGCATAATCGTGGCGTGTTTCCATACACCGTGAAAGTTAGGCACACCCCATTCAGTCTTCGGGACTGCATAGTCCTGTGCTATGGTATTTGTGGCACTGACACTGATTAGTAGTAGGGGAAAAAGAATTCTCATTTGGATTCTCCGTCACGATTCTTCATTTAGGTGAACAAACTGAATAGGCGGGCTTGTAAAGAATATACATTAATTCGGGCTGA
>Ga0308025_1001433_pt1 | contig 11344 bp, 4 predicted proteins | sample Neamet422_FD_201298 | JGI IMG/M metagenome (GOLD analysis project Ga0308025, IMG submission 201298) | Marine microbial communities from water near the shore, Antarctic Ocean - #422 | ecosystem: Environmental > Aquatic > Marine > Unclassified | place: Southern Ocean | collected 2014-10-03
CCCCAACCCAAAAAATAATATTATTAATTTTTTCTTGTCTTGTTGTCTTGAGCTGACGATCCACGCCCTCTCTTATCTTACCAGGCCTCGGGAACTGCGACTTTTCTTAAGATAAGCTTGTCTTAAGATAATATAAGATTAATAATAATACTCAAATGGTCGCAGGTGCGCCTATTAAAAACCGACGGGGTTTGCAGTTCACGGCGTGAGCGACCGCCATGGCGGGCACGCAGATGTCGTCCGAGACGAGAAGGCACAGCCGGTCGCTATAATAGGAGTAGCACCCTCTTGCGGCACAATCGACCTCGGCGCTGCGGTCGACGACCATCGCGGCATCCCAAAGCTCTTTTGATTCAGTGTCCGAGCAGGTGATCACGATCCGCCCACGATCAACGTGAGGCAACATGGCGCTCCCACTCTCACCCTCACCCTCGCCGGACGCTGATCGTGGAACTACTGAAATGGACATTCTAACATCGTGCCATTCTAGCTCCGTGGGGCCGTCGCTGCGGGAAGAGATTGTGTGCGCGCTCACGGATTATTTTGCGGCTGTGACTGTCGACGACGACGCAGAAGGAGAGATTGTGAACTGCGAAACCCAAGACTCAAACTGGGAGCTCGGGTACGACGGCTGCGGCGGCACGTGGAGCGTCGAATTCAAGCAGCTCCGAGAGGCCGGGCAGGGAGAAGGCGAGTTCGCGGTACGCACTGCGTGCGTCGGGGTGGACCCGGCGCTCGAGTGCCTGTTGACCTTTCACGTGCGGTTCGTGTTGTATAAAAACGGCGAGGCCCACGCCCACTGCCACTACGACCCCGAGTACGCGCCCGTGGCGTTCGATTGGGAGGGGCCATTCACTGTGATTGCGGGAGACGGCGTGTTGCATATCTTCGAGAGGATGCTATATAACGAGATGTACAACCCAGCATGCGGCTGAGATCATGACGGCGACGTGGGAGTCCGAATGGCACCCCCCCGTGTCGGGCGTGGACCCGGAGGACATTGAGGCCACGCCTCGCCCGCCCACCTTCGTGGGGCGCATGCGCGCCGCCTTTCTGGCCGAGATTGAAAAGGGCGGCGCAGTCTCGTCCACTCCGACCTCGAGCGTGCCGACCTTTACCGACTGGGTATCGACCGAACTCCGGACCCCACCGGTCGTGGGCGTCCCTCTCTACACCCGCAGCCAGGAAGAGGCCATGATGAGGCCGCACAAAAGCGGCGAGCGGCAGTGCAGCAAAGGCGACTGCTGTGAGGGGGTACTCATGCGCCGGTACACCGTCGGCGTCGACGGCTTTTTGTTGCCGGCCATGCCCGCGAGCGATTTGTGCATCCTGTGCATGCGCGTACAAACCTCGATGCACTACTACCGCGCGCTCCTCACGAACAATGCGAGCGGCGTCAGGCAGACGCACCGGAACATTGTCGGCGTGGTAGGGGAGTACGCGGCGTCGGCGTGTATCTTGCCCAGCCAGCTGAGCACCGCCGTGGTCGACCCCGTCGTCATGCACCAACGCAACAACTACTCATACACGGCGCATGACACAATCACCCAAAGCGCCATTGTTTTTTTTCGCTGCGCCCCCGCACCGCCAGGTTGAGCGGATGCGGGGGCTGCCCCTCTGTCCTGAACTGCGGCTACTACCTGCCGATGGTACTTTGCGTGCAGACGAAGAACTGCGGGTTCTCGCCCGTCGTGCACGTGCTGTACAAGGCGCTGCCGCAGCGCTGCCAGTTCAGAAACTTCTCTAACATCGCGCTCGAGTACATGCGAGAGGTGGACGGGTGCATGGAGTGGATGGTCGGCATCCTCGCGTGGACGCTGACGGGCACCATGTACCAGTGGTGGGCGGGCGCCGACGGCTTGCGAATCCGTCGAGCGGCGCCTCTCATGACCGTTGACTGGGAGCGCTTCTTCGTTGAGAACATCCGCCTGTTCTTCTTTGTCGTCAAGGAGTTCTTCGTGTACCTCGTCTCGCAGCAGCCAGGGCTGGCGCATGCCCTCGAGGGGGTGCACCGGTGGCGCGAGTACGCCGCGGAGATCAAAAAAACGATGAACCAGGTGCGGCAGATCGCGCAGGCCTGCACCGCCTCGCCCTGGAAGGAGATTGCGGCGGTCATCAACAAATTCATCCCCAGGCAGCTCAAGTGCATAAAGCCAGTGCCGCGCGCTGACTTCGGGGGCGTGTGGTTGTCGGTGTGGTCCAAGTTCGACTACGACGAGATGAGGACGGCGGGTGCCGCCGTCGTGCGCGACATGTACACCATTGAGATGGTCGGGATCGTGCACGAGAGGCTGTACAAGAAGGTGGTCAACACGCGGGAGTGGTGGGTGCTCGTCGGGGGCAGCACAAAGTCCGCTTGCGATGTAGTGGCGACGTTCCCCCCGCGAATCCGCTCGGACATCCTCAAGGTCCTCGTCGCCAAGAAAATCCAGAGCGAGTTCATCATAACGCCGCTCGCCGAGTCACACTACCGCCTACAGGTCAACGCCGTCCGCGTCCGCAACAGGCTCGGCACCGCCGCGGCAGACGGTGAGCTCAACCGCCGGTGCGAGTACTACTTCTGTCCAGCATGCGAGACGTTCAAGGGGTTCGCGCCGACGAACAAGGAATTGGCGGTCGGTGTGAGCCGGTCCGCAGCGGCGTACGGGCACAGCGGCATATCGTACGACTTCTCGACCGGGCGCGTATTCTGCAGCTCGACCTCGTCGCGGAAGAAGAGGCGGATTCTGCACTGCGAGACCACGCCGTGCGTGCGAGTGCCGCTGCTCGGCCGTATGGCGTCGGTCTTCGGAACGACGTGGGTGCTGTGCACAAGGTGCGCCATGCCGTGCCGGTTCGGGGTCAACGCGCGGTACACAGGAGCCCTCGAGTGCGGCACCTGCCGACCGGCGAGCGAGGATAAGCAGGTGTGCTCGTACTGTGCTCGCTGCACAAAGGTACGGGCGTGGTACTGCTACAACGACTGCGAACCGCCGCACAAAATCATTAAGATCTACTTATGCAACATCCACTCGCGCGCGAACTGGCACACGGAAAGGCTGCTGCTGAAGAGTGACGTGTGGGGGGCGGCGGCGGCCTTCTGATTTCCCCTCATAACATTATAATTTTATTTTAATTTTATTTTAAGACAAGCTTATCTTAAGAAAAGTCGCAGTTCCCGAGGCCTGGTAAGATAAGAGAGGGCGTGGATCGACAGCTCAAGACAACAAGACAAGAAAAAATTAATAATATTATTTTTTGTGTTCGGAGTCTGAGTCTGAGTCCGGGGCTTGAGATTTAATATTAAATCTCGAGAGCCGGACTCAGATCCCGAACCCAAAAAATAATATTATTATTATTTTCTTGTCTTAAGACAAGCTTGTCTTAAGACAACCCTACCAACCCTAACCCTAACCCTAAACTCGCTCAAAGCGAGCACGCAAAAACTCTCAGAAACATGGAGCGCGGGATCTTGAACGCATCAGCGAGCGCGTCGAGCATCGCGCGAGCATTGACGCTCATCACCGACGCCGCGTTTGCGCCCTTCCTCTGTTGGGATGCGTCCGGTTGGCTCAAGGCCTGGCGCCAGCTCGGGGGGAGTATCATCTCGGTGGGGTCGGCGGCGATCTTAGCGACGGCGGCGCGCGCCTGCTCCTCGTTGATGAGGAGCATGAACCGGAAGAGCGAGCGAAATTGACGCGGCTGCACAATGCGCGCCTTGTCAATCAGCACCACGCCGTCTTCCATAAACAGCTTGAGCAACTCGCACCGGGTTCCAATGCCGTACGACAAGTTCGCGAGAAACAGGAGCCCGCCGCCCTGCACCCACGTCGCCGCCGGCTTCCAGTTTAGCACTTGCTTGGCGCGGCAGTAGAAGCGCTGGCGCTGGCACAGAAACAGGTCTGCCCACCACGCGTCCACGACCGCAGCAGGGATCCAAGAGCTCAGCTGCTCGCTGTGGATGCGCACGTAGTCGAGCCGCCCCACGAAGAAGTCCAGCACCTTTTCCACGGTGCTGGCCTTATGCAGGAATATCTCGCGGAGCTCGCTGTTCCAAGAGTCGATGGAGATGCGGGACCGCATGCTCTCGTCGCATACGTTCTGCACGACGGAGAACCCCATGTACGTGCTGCACCGGATGAGCTCGCCCATGCGCCGCCGCCAGAAGCGCATGAGCTGCAGCGCCGCCGAGCGGCCACCCGCGTCGCGCAGCAGCAGCGAGTAGACGTCAACGCTGTCGCGCAGAGCGCGGAGGCTCACGCCCGCGTTGCGCGAGAGGGGGAACAGCGACACGCGGCCCGGTTCGTCGTTTTCAACGCGCTCCAAGATCGACCCGACCACCATGACCTCGGGGATGGTCACGGAGCCGACGCCGGCGCGCTTCCGCTTACCCAGGCCCTCGAGGATGACGACGACGGACATCGAACTAGCTGATCGTGGCCCGACAGTGTCAACGGGCTATAAATAACGACTGTGTATTGATATTGGTAAAAAATGTGGTTGCTGTTTTGGGCGTCGCTCGTGTGCGCCGCGCCGTTCGCGGGAGCCTCACCGTACGATGTGTACGTAGACACGAGCGAAGTCAGCATCCGCACAGCGAGCGACGGCTACAATGAACCCTCATTGTGTCTCCTCAACTACATGTTCGATGCGACAACGAAGCAAGCCTGGTGCTCGAACAGGTTCAAAAACGACGGCCTGAATGTCGATTGCTCGCTGAATAGCGGCGGTGTGAAAGTGGGGGCGTACGACGCGGGTCAATCGATTGAAATGCAAAATCAACGCTGTCAGCTGTACTGCAGCAATAACGTTTACTTTAGTGGCGAGACTTGCGTGGGGTTCGCACACAACACCAACGGCGGCAGCACAGGTGGCATGGGGTGCTATTTCTTTAAAAACCTGACCTTTCAAGGGACGCACCTCGACAGCTGCTACGGGACGCCTACGTTTAGCGACCCGAGCGACCCGCCGTCTGTGGTTGGCGGCAAGCAGTACTACTACAAGCGATTGTTTACGCTCGAACCGACGAATAGCCCGTCGCTCTCGCCGTCGCACCCACCGACGGAGGAACCATCAAAAAGCCCAACGCACGCCCCAACCGCCCCAACTACGACCGCACCGCCGACGACGATCGACACGTGGACAGTTGTCAACGACCAAAAAGGTAACAACGATGGAAGCTGCTTGGGGCTTTTGAGTGATGCACAAACAAGTGAGATCACGGGGATTACTTTGGGTGATTGCAAGGACACGTGCAGCACGATGGTCGTACCAGGGGGTGAGTGCAAGGCCATCGCGTTCGAAATTGATGGGAGATGTCGATGCTACGGGAAAATTCATAACGAAGGGAGTTGCCGGTTTAACAACGCCTACGACGAGTGGATCAGTTACGCGCGCGTGCCGACCCCGTCACCGACGCCCTCGCCGTCAGCATGGCCGACGTTTAAGGCCGGCCATGGGCAGTGCTGCCGGCAATCGAACATCCCCATGACGCTGTCGCCCACCCCCCCGACGCACGCCCCGACGTACTCGCCGACTGACCCGACGCACGCCCCGACGAAATCCCCGACCACTCCGGACCCAACGGCGGCGCCGACCCAGCTGCACGAAACATTCGTGCACGTCGGCGCCTCGTCGACTGTGCCGAAGACCGTTTTGCAGCCGAACATCATCATCATCCATTTGGACGACTCGGGCCAGGGCGACTGGACCACCTACCACGACGCGCGCTACGAGTGGGTGGATTTAGCTACAGGCGGCGACACAGACGGCCGTGCGGCGGGCCGCAATTGGATCGACAACTTGTGGGCGGACAAGGACCACGACGGGAAAACCACCATCGGGCATCGCACCGGCTCGGACATCCCCTCTACCGAGAGGATTCTCGATTGCCCGAGCAACCCTGCCGACGAGCTAGACCCCCGCGTCTCGTCGAAGCCGTACCCAGCGAACCAAGCGCAAGGGCGAGACATCTTCAAGCGCACAACGGGTGACTACAAATGCGAGCACGACTACGTAAACCGCACGGAGTACGAGCTCAACCCCGCTTTCTACGACGGCATGTACAGGGAAGGGGTGAAAGGGGTTTTGGGGGACGCAGGCGGGGCCGGAGGCACCACGACCTGGAGTGGCTACGGCAGCCTAACTAGCTACGGAGGATCCGGCCCCCTAACAGCAAATCAGAACTACTCCATGGAGGGGTGGTCGTACGACGTCAACTTTGCTATGGGCACCAGCTTCAACAGTCACCTGGTGATGGCGGAGTACCCAGGCAACTGGGAGCTGGACGAATGGGATGGGATGTACGCCACAAACCCGCGTGCCGCGACCACCTACAGTTACGAAAGCTTGTACACCGTGACTGATTGGCGCGGCGACACCGGCGGGGCTTCTGCAGAGAACAACCACGAACGCAACAGGCGCGGCAGCGGTGGCGGGACCACCAAAGAAGGCATCGCTGACGCCAACACGTGGACGGAAGCCCACCCCAAACCACCCATGTACTTCGCAATGGTACGCAGCGCGGAAACCCCCCGCGTCGACGAGCTCGCCGCAGACGGTATCAGGTTCAACCATTTCCACTCCACGTCGCAAGTGTGTGCGCCGTCGCGACACGGCATCCTCACGGGGCGCACTGCGTCGCGGGACAAATTTGACTACGTCGACTTCGCGGGCAAAAACCAGGACGGCGAGGGCGCTGGCGCCGGTAAGTCGTCCCACGCCAAATGGTGCCCGGCGAAGACTGTGAACACGCTGGCATGGGAGGCGAAGAAATTCGGCTACAAAACGTGGTTCGGGGGCAAGTGGCACATCGGCGACCTGCACATCAAAACGTGCGGAGGTCTGCAGCGCTGCGGGCCGCACCCGCCGACTTTGACGACGCCGATCGAATACGGCTTCGACGAGTACTGGGGGACGTCGACCAACGCGGCGGGGAATAACCCAACGACCCACTGCATGGACCGCGACAACGACGGGCAGCAGCTGGACGACGCAACGAGCGTGGGGGTTCATTCACCCGGAGGGTTAGGACACTACGCAATGGCCACGAACGGCGCGATGTGTGCTGATGCAAACTACGACGGCCAGTCGACGTGGTCGAGCTGGCCCAAAAACGTCGACAACATTGTAATGAAGCGCGCGGCGGGCGAGGAGTTCAAAAACAAAGATGAATTCATCACCGACGTCCGCTACAACAACAAAAACCTCACCAATGCGGACCCCGACAACGTGTTCTCGAGCGGCAGCGGAGGAGGCAACGCTGCGGAATATCTCGTAAATGGAATGTTTGACTTCTGGTACAAAAGCAAATCGCTCACCGGGGGACCCGACGATGGTGACGACGTCGCCAAGTTATGGGACCCCAATGAGCCGCAGTTCGCGCTACTCAACATGTGGCACATGCACACACCGTTCACCGGCGAGAGTAAGTACGACGGGGATTCGATGCCCGAGTGCAACCCGCGGTTCGACCAACTCGCCGGGGGGGAGACCGGCGTCCCGGCCTTCCCGTGCGCCGTGTGCAAGTCATACTTCGTGGAGGCGGCTTCGCTTATCCCGAGCAGCGACTGGGGCAACTACGACACCGACGGCAACGTTCCCGACGTGGCCAAGCAATGCATGGAGAAAAATGCCACCTTCCACTGGGCCCCCCCCGACTCGGCAGCGACAGCGACCTGCAGCACCCACCCCCAGCTCTGCGTGTTCCACTGGCACGGCATGGGCGAGCACCGCATCGACGGCGTCAAGAACTACCGCGGCGGGCTCAAGCAGGTCGACGACGCCGTCGGGCATTTGATCGACACCCTCAAAACATACGCAGTGAAGGGCGACGAAACCGAAGACCACGGCACCGCGTTTGACAACACCGTCATCATTTTCACGTCCGACAACGGCCATGAGCACCGCCACTGGGGCGCTGGTTCGCCGGGACAGTGGCAAGGCTGCAAGCGCGAAATGAAAGAGGGCGGCCACCGCATGCCCGGCCTGCTCAGCTGGCCTGCTGCCATCAATGGCGAGTTCAGCACGAACTTCACGGCGTCGGCGACAGACATTCTGCCCACCATCACCGACATGTTCAAGCGGGAGGGCGCGGAGAAGAAGTGCGGAGCCAGCCACCGCCGCCGCTACGAAGACGACGGCGTCACCGCCATCCCCCCCTCAAGCGAGCAGCTGATATGGGACCAGTGCCCCGAAGAGCGCATTACGATGCTCTACAACCCCGACGGCGCCAACAACGGCCCCGGCTGGCGCGAGTCAGACGGCGACCGCGATTGCGGCACCCATGACTGCATCGAGTACATGTCGCACCCCGACTACGCATCAGACCGTCGCGTGACCAGCGGCGTGTCGCTCATGGGCATCATCGACAAGGCGGCCGACGACGACGCGGACGAGTGGGCATCGGTCAACATCGCGCACCGCTCCAGCACGACCGGCGCGTCGGAGGACCGCGTTGCCAAACTCGAGAAGCCCGGGACGTCGCTGCAGCGCCTTTGCTACGGCGACGAGGACCCGAGCGCGGAGTGCCCGCTCTACGTCACAGCGTTCACTACCGGATGGAGGACGGAATGGGCTATCAATCAAGACTCCACGTTCCCCGAATCGTTGGTTGGTACCGCGTTCCCCGGCATTTGGGTTTTTTACAGCCTGGACGGCCGGTACAAGTATTACCCCGAGACAAACATCGGCAGCTACAAACACATCGAGAAGAAACACACGGGGCTGTACGACCTCTGGTACGACGCGAGGGAGAACCACGACTTGTCGAGCAACGTGGACATGGTGGGGTTGCTCGTGCAAATGAAGAACCGCGCTCACAAATTTATGACAATGGAGAGGGAGAGCAGGTTGTCCTCGCCCGGGAACGGACAGGGCGCCTGCGAGTGGCAGGCGCCGAGCGGCGGCGGCACGCCTGTCGATAAACCTGCCTACAACACAGAACAAGTCACAGAACAAGAATTGAACGGCAAAAACTGGGAGACCATGACGACGACCGTACCGCCAGAAGCACCCGTCGGTGTGGTCATCACCGCATGGTCGACCGACACCGATTTCAAACTGTGGACGTTCGAGAACGGCCGCGAGATGCTCGTCCGCGTCCCAGATAACTGTGTGAATGCTGCGTGCCACGCTCTCGTGTACCTGCATGGGCTGTACGACTACGACGATCAGACAACCAAGACCTTCGCCGAGGACGTGAAGCAGCAGCTCGGTGAAATAAAGGGTATTGATACCTGGAGTCCAACCGGTGTCGCCTCCGCAAATCTGGACCCGTTCATCATCCTGGCACCGCTCGCACCCCAGCACTCGAAGTGGTACTACCCATGGGAGGGCGGCGGCGCCGGGGGGTCATCACGACCATTCGGCGGCTGCTTCGTCGAGACGACCGTCCAGGAATACATCGAAATGCCTCGCTGGGAGTACTCCTTTTCACGACAAAATATTGCTGCAGGTCAAAAGCAGCAAACGTACTCGTGCATCGTAAACGACGACAGTAAATGCGAAACCAACAACCACGGCGTCCAAGACGTCTGCGAGGTCCGCGCGTGGAACGCCGTTGACTGCTGCGGGCAACCGCCCATGTGGCGCGAGACCATGCGCGGACAGGACGACGCCGCCTCGGTCGTGGCGATGCTGGAGAGGTTCCGAGGGTCCGTTGCCACGCACAACCACGTTGACGGGGTGTTTCTGGCGGGGTTCTCGAACGGCGGCTTTTTGGCCGACACGATCGCGCTGCGGTTCGCCAACGACCACATCGACCGTTTGGAGAACAAGCGCGACTGGATCAAAGGCAGCGCGACGTTCGGCGGGCACCGATGGGTGAACGACACCACGGCGTACACCGCCCCGGACGGCTTCAAGGTGTACAAAATGCACGCGAGCGGCGACACCGTGGTCAATCCCACCGAATGCTTGCGGGACGACGGCAGCAGCGGCGACACCGACTTCAAAAAACCCGCCGATTGTAAGGTTTGGTACAAGCTCAACCCGTACACACGAGCCGAGGCCGGCTCATCGCATACGAACTACCGCTCGTTTCAACAAATTATCAACTGGTGGGACCAAAAACTCGGGGGAAGTGGAGCAATCACGCTCAGCGACAAATTCATCATCGGTCCAACAAATGAGCAGCGAGGGAGATACTCTAGTGATTTCGCGCACGACTTCACATCCACCGCACAGCAGGGAGAGAGGCGCGATCTGCTCTTTGCAATGTTGGGAGGCGGCGGAGCGCCGAGCTCCTTGCGCCGACGCTCCCTTGCTACCACCCCCACCACGTCCTACCAGTTCGAGCACGACGGCTGCCACGAGCCCACCGACGAGGGGTTCCGCTGCATGCAAGGCACCCGCGGGTGGTTCCCGCACGAGCTCGACTTCTCGGTCCTGGACGCGTCGCACACGTGCGACAACACGCTCTTCCACGTCGACGGCGCCGTGGTTTCGCTGATCGACCCGGGCGACCGCGCCATGCCCATGTGCTCGCGGGGGTACAAGCCGCGCGGCTCCGTCGTGGCGGTCGGCGGCGTGGCGTGCGGCGCGAGTACCGAGAGTGACCAGTTCGCGGCATTCGACTACACCGAGATGGGCGGCGCGAACGTGAATCTGTGCGTGCCCGCGTCAACGGGCCGATTCAACAGTGGTGACGGCACAAGTATAAAAGCAGGCACCGGCGCATTCACAGCAAACGGTCGCATGTTCAACAGGCGGTTGATGTTCGCAGCAGGTGCTGTGGCGGTGACAGCGTCGTCCAGGCGGTTGGTACATGTCGGACTAGAGCATACAGAGATTGACGCGTGCAACGAGGACACAAACTGCTTCATGAGGCCGATTCTCGTCGCGGATTGCGCGAACGACCCTACCAGCGTTGATTGCCACGTCGACTGGGACCTGGCCCCAAGCAACGTTTTGAAGTTCAAGACTAAACCGGTGCGCATCGCGATGAACCTGCGCTATCACGAGTCGCTGGCTGGCTTCGTTTACATTTCAAAACCGACGGCGCGCGCGACCCGCGACGATGACGGCGATATTAACAACGAAAATTGCGTGAGGTCGTATACCGACGACAACCACGAGGAGGGTCTAACCAACCGGGGATGCCGCTCTATTGTGCCGTGCGACCTTGACCACATGGAGCTACTAACAGTGACCACTACAGGGGTCGACGGGGTCGACGACATGGAATTCACTGTCTCGTTTGGTGACGACGAGTGGGCTCAGTGTGCCGATAAAGTCGCACAAGAAGAAACAATTAAGTACATCTCACACGACGGCGCTGAGACCACACACGACGTTGATTACACTGGCGCCGACAAAGACTACGTCTGGTTCACCTTCGATGTGAACTTCGTCCACTGCGCGTACG
>Ga0308025_1001436_pt1 | contig 11335 bp, 6 predicted proteins | sample Neamet422_FD_201298 | JGI IMG/M metagenome (GOLD analysis project Ga0308025, IMG submission 201298) | Marine microbial communities from water near the shore, Antarctic Ocean - #422 | ecosystem: Environmental > Aquatic > Marine > Unclassified | place: Southern Ocean | collected 2014-10-03
CATCAGGCACTGACATAATACCTACATTAGGTTCAATAGTACAAAAAGGAAAATTTGCAGACTGTGCTTTTGCTTTTGATAAACAATTAAATAATGTTGATTTCCCAACATTTGGTAAACCTACAATTCCACATTTTAATGCCATAACTATTATTTTTTAAGGTTGACAAAGATAGAAATTGTTAATACTTGTTTGTTGTTTGTTATAGGAAAATAAATCCCATACTAAAACGCCCAACTTTTAGCTGGGCGTTTTTATTAATCTGTCATAGCGAACCTTTATATGTAGCTATCTAATTTACTACTGCATTATTAACTTCTTATTGATTAGACCCTCATTAGTTTCTATTTCTAAAAAGTAAATTCCTTTTGATTTGGTGCTTAAATCAATTTGATGATTGTATTTTCCAAAAAAGTCATCAAATTTATCTGAAAAAATTTCTTTCCCTATCATGTTAAATAGGGTGATTTCAAAATCTTGAGATTTTAAACTCTCAAAAGAAATGTTAAATAAACCTCTTGAAGGATTTGGATAAATAAATAAATCATTAATTTGAAAATCTAACAATGAACTAGGAAATACATTTACTTGATAAAAAACAGTATCTGAAATACAATTATTAGCATCAATTATAAAAAAGTAATACAATCCATTAGTAACTGGGTTAATTGAGATAGTTGTTCCATAATTATTAAATGAATTAAGTATCATGCCATTCTGATTCCCTAATTCAAAATAATAAGGAAGAGTACCTCCAGTGACAAATGCATTTAATGAAGATGAGTTAAAAGATAAATTTGCTGAAGGATCGCTTAATATTACCTCCGTTATTAGAACTGAATCACATCCTGTAGTCGAATTAAAAACATCTGTATGTATACCATTATCATAATATATATTTGTTCCAATAATTACACTATCACCAGCACAAATAATAATATTTTGCGTACTTGTTTGTAAAGGAAGTACTGTTAAATCCAAAACAACATTACTATCACAGCCGTTTACTGACTGTAAGTTCCCTAAGTAAACACCAGGTGTTAAATAAGTATTCACCCCAAACACTATTGAATCACCAGCACATATTGTTTGAAAAACATTATAATTAGAATTAGTTATTAAACAGTTAGAACAATTTGGCTCAATCGTTAAGGGGTTAGAAATACTTGTACATCCATTGTTATCAATAACCTCCAATGTTATTTCACTATTGCATACCGTTAAATAATTAGGGTCGGAAGGATCAATAATTAAATTAGTATTTGTTTGAGGGGTAGGAAAAGAAATTCCATTTAACAACCATTCGTAATTTGAATATTGCCAACTATTATTTAAACCTGAAATATTTATTAACCCGGAACTATTAATTATTTCATCATCACACAAACAACCTGAAAGCAATCCGCACATTGGTATCTCTGAAGAAACAATAATAGGGTAACTAACTGATTCACAGCCAAATTCATTTATTGCTGTAACTGTATATTCATAATCTGCAATAGCGGTTATTGTTACTGTTTGTGCGGTTAGTTGAGGCAAGGTGTTCCAATAATAATTTACACCAGTCTGACTACCATTATGCGTTAAAACAATATCTTCTCCTGGACATACAACAGAAGTATTGATATTAACCGAGACATTATTAGGGGAATTCCTCATATTTACTGTAAAGGGTTCTGACATAACAGTACAACCATTATAATCTACAGCCTCAACCGAATAATCAAATATTCCAAGACTAGGGTTATCAGATAAATTAGACCATGTTGTACTTAAGGATGTAGAATTTTTATACCATTGATATGAAGTATATATACTTTGGGTCTGCAGAGAAATATTATTGTTCCAAGCATTAGTATTATCATAACAATAATCAGATTCTCCAAAAACTCTTGGTTTTTCAGGACATAAAACATCAATCATTAAGCACCATTCATCATAGCACCCATTATTATCAGTAATTGTTACGCAAATTTCATGACTACCACCACCTGCAAGCATAGGGTTAAAAGAATAGATATTATTTACATAATCTATCCCTACTCCTGTCCATGATTCTACTTCTCCATTTACATTAATAAAACTTACTTCAGATGATAAATTAATAGGCAAATCATTAGAGCAAAAAGGACCTAAGTTATTTACAGAAGTTATTGTAGGATTTGGATCAACAGTAAGAGTATTAAATGCTGTAGCCGTGCATCCACTTATATCTGTAATTTGCAATGAAGTTGTAAATATCCCACTTTGACTATATGTCCTCTTTGGTATTTTCCTGCCAGATGATGCTCCATCTCCAAAATTCCAATTCCAATTCACAATATTAAAAGTACTGGCAGTAAAGGTAATTGTAGGGATATCTTTACATTCTAACCCAATATAGGTATAATTTACATTAAAGTCTGTTACAGCAATTGTGATTGTTTTATTACAACTATAGCCTCCATAAGTAACAGTAAAATCAACATTATACGTGCCATTTGAAGCATAAATATGATTAGGGTTATTTAAGGTTGAAGTATTTCCATCACCAAAATCCCAGAAATAAGTAGCTGTTCCATATCCTAGAAGATAAGAAGATCTATCCTGAAAAGAATAGGTTATCTGATTTCCATTCAATGGATCACATGTTGAAGAATAATCTATTTTTACAACAACTGGAACTGTAACCTGTTCTTTACCTATAATACAATTTGTTAGAGAGTCGTAACAACTAATAGTATAAATTCCTGCTTCTGTATATATTTTTTGATAGTTAAGAGAGATACCTCCACCTTGCCAATATACCGGATTTCCATTTGGAGATTGAAAATCAACAATCATTGTTCCATTTGACAGATTACAAGAAGGTGTATAAGCTATTGATTGAATAGGAGGACAACTTGTTCCTGAACAATTCACAGTATCAATAGTTATAGAGTTTAATGTATTACTACAACCATTCGTATCTGTAAGTACTGCAGTATAACTACCAACTCCATTTACAGTGTAAGCATTTGATGTACTAACAGAATTTCCATTATGAAACCATTCTACTGATGCAGTATATGTAGATAAAGTTGAAATATAAAGTGGTTGACTTATAATACTTGACTGACAAAATGATGATATTCCCTCTGGAAATAATTTCCCTGCAATTCCTTCGACATCAACTACAGAACTATAAGTTGAAATACATTGATTTACAGGATCTGTAAAAGTCAATTGAACTAAATAATTTCCTGGTTCATCATAACTTTTATTTGGATTAGATTGACTTGATGAAGAATTGTCTCCAAAATCCCAGTTATAATTACCTGTACCAACTGTACTATTAAAAATGACTGTTGTTTCAGAGCAAACAGGATTATTAGTAGCAGCAAAAGAAATTGGCTGACTGAGAAATGTAATTGGGTAAACTTGTGAATAAGTTACACCACAAACTTCTACATCAATTACTACATTTGTTGTTCCATTTTGATTACCCCATTCTATTTCTACTTGAGAATTGCCTTGTCCAGAAACAACACTTCCTAAAGTAGGATTATCTACACTCCAATTCATTACAGCCCAATTAGGATAAACTGTTGTAAGGTTAAAAGTGCTTACACTATTCAGGCAAGCAATAGAACTTCCACTAATCACTGGAATTACAATAGGTACAGTATTAATTATTTTAGTAAATACAGAAGAGCTACAATAAGGAGATGATAATAATGTATTTGTAATTTCAATAGAGTAAGGCCCTGCCAGATCCCAGGTAATAGTACAAACCTCACCATTAGTAATGCTAGCAACCCCACCTATTACAGTCCAATTATAACTAATATTTGAAGAAGATGTAGCGTTAGATTCCTCTACAGAATATATATAAGTTGAGCCTGGACAAATAAGTGAATCGCCTAAAATATTTATTGCAGAAATAGGTGTTTCAGCTATATTTACAGGGAATGATTTAGAAGTTTGACAATATATACCTGAATTTATAGGCTCAACTATAATCATACCATTACCATGACCTTGATCCCAACTAACATCAATTTGCGAATTTGGTGATGAGCTAGTAGTACTACCATTTATTACTGTCCAATTATATTGTGATCCACTCCAATCAGAATAAGTAACTATATCATCTTCACAAACATTAGCTGATACCCAAACCCCATTAATGGGTGGCAGTACATCAACATTAAGTATAACTGGTGGTGGCATACATTTTAAAGTACTAGAAGACATATTGAGCGTAATCTGAAAAGATGTGGGTGATATCCATTGATTAAACGAAACTAAAATTTCAGATGTATTATTTCCACTTATTATAGTTCCACCCCACCCTCCTGATATACTCCAAGAATAATCTATTCCAGGTATACATTCAAAAGAATAACTTTCTAAGCTACCTTCACATGCAATAGCATTTCCTTTAATTATAGGGTTAGAAGGCACAACAGGTACGCTATAAAAGGACTTTGACTGCCCACAGGCACTAATTAAATCACCTACAAGCAACTCTCCTCCCCCATCATCTAATTCATTATTAGTATTATCCCAAACTACTGCAATACAATTATTTGTTAAAGAGGAGTTGAACATTGTTCCTCCTATAATAGTCCAATCTGGTAATACTGCATCAGTACAATATTCAGCAGTATCTCCCTCACATAGTGGCCCTACACAGTTTGTAATAGAGGGTCCAGGTGTATTTATAACAATAATGTCTGTAGTAGCTACATCATAACACTGGCAAGAATTACTTATTGATAAGGATACTGTATATGATCCTGGATTATCAAAAACATGTACAGGGTTTTGATCTACTGAAGTACTCCCATCTCCAAAATCCCAAAAATACTGCAATTCATAAGAAAATTGCGTTGAATCATATTGATTTTGCTGAGTACAACTATCATCTAGTGCTTGAGTAATTGTGCTATTATTTAGATCAATTCCTTGAAATTGCATTGAAGAACCCTGACAAATTGTATCGGAATTAATTGATGTTATAATGTCCGCAATTGGCTTAGAAATTATATCGATACAAATTGATGAAATTTTAGAACACATAATGGAATCTTGCTCAATTACGCTTACAGTCCCATTACCAACAGAATCCCATAATATAGTAATAGTATTACCTGAAGGTGTTGTGGAAATTAATTGCCCTCCAATTACTGACCAATTAAAGGTACTTCCAATATGATAAGATGTTGTATAAGTAAATGGCGTTAGTTCACATACTTTAATACAATCATCTGTTTCACAATAATTAAACTGGTTTGAATCAAGCTGTTCTTCATAACAAAATATTTTTTCTTGTTGCTCAATGTTAGGATTGGCAATACAGCTAACTCCATTACAGTTTTGTGATTTTACACTAGTAAAGATTAAGAGTATTGAAGATAATAATAGTAGTTTTTTCATCTTAGTTGTTTATTAATTTTTTGCTTTTAAGACATCAAAATTACTAAAAAAATCATTAAAAAAATGGAAACTATATTTATACTAATTTAAAACTAAAAAAAAGCCCAACATTTAGCTGAGCGTTTAGATTTATATGTCATAGCTAACCTTTAGGTATGGCTATCAAATTTATTACTGCAATGCCTATAAAAGAAACGAGAAAATCAATTAAAGGGCAAGCAATACCAATAAAGCTAATCAGGATTCTCAGAAAGAAAAATACATCAACTAACAACTATAGTTAAATGTTAATAAATCATCATAAAACCAATAACAAAAAACCAGTAACAATCAACTGTCTAGTATCACGATTACTATCTTTGCCTAAAATTACACAATCAATATAATGCCAAATATTTCAAAATTAAATGATGTTGTTTCTCAAGTAAGAAGAGACATAGTAAGAATGGTTCATGCTAATAGTTCTGGTCATCCTGGTGGTTCTTTGGGGTGTACGGAATTCCTTACGGCTCTTTACTTTCATGTTATGAATCATAACACTAATTTTAGTATGGACGCTAAAGGAGAGGATGTTTTCTTTTTATCTAATGGTCATATCTCTCCAGTTTTCTATTCAGTATTGGCTCGTTCAGGTTACTTTGATGTAGCTGAATTAGCTACTTTCCGAAAATTGAATAGTCGTTTGCAAGGTCACCCTACAACACATGAAGGGTTGGAAGGTATTCGTATGGCATCAGGTTCTTTGGGCCAAGGATTATCCAATGCTATTGGCACAGCACTTACCAAAAAGCTGAATAAGGACGATAGCATGGTTTATAGTTTACATGGTGATGGTGAATTACAAGAAGGGCAATGTTGGGAAGCTTTTATGTATGCTGCTGGTAAAAAGGTGGACAATCTTATTGCTACTATTGATTATAACCAAAAACAAATTGATGGTTCAATTGATGATGTATTGCCTATGGGTAACCTTACTACAAAGTTAGAGGCTTTCGATTGGATAGTACTTGAAGAGTTTCAAGGTAATGATATTGAATCAGTAATCAATACATTGGGTAGAGCTAAGGAATTGGCAAATAATGGAAAACCAGTCGCTATCATTATGCATACTGAAATGGGTAATGGAGTGGACTATATGATGGGGACACACAAATGGCATGGTTCTGCCCCTAATGATGAGCAACTAGCAAGTGCTTTAGCACAAAACCCTGAAACTTTAGGTGATTACTAAAAACTATAAAATACTATTGATGGCTATACTCCTTTTTACAGGGAGCTTTACTGCTATTGCTCAAAAAAAGAAGGAACCTGTCAATCGTATACTTTTTATTTTTGATGCTTCTCAATCTATGTTAGGCAGGTGGCAATCGGGTCGTAAAATTGATATTGCTAAAAAACTACTAAGCAATATGGTCGATTCTCTTAAGGGTATTGAAAACTTAGAGATTGGCCTTAGAGTTTATGGGCATCAAAAAGGCTATCCTCCTCAGGATTGTGATGATACTAAACTTGAAATAAACTTCCTACCCGCACACTTAGCTGCCGATAGGATGAAAGCCAAACTTAATATGATTCGAGCAAGGGGAACTACTCCTATCGCTCATTCTCTAGAGGAAGGCGCTAAAGACTTTCCTAAAGGAGATGCGCGTAATATTGTTATCTTAATTACTGATGGCAAGGAAGAATGTGGAATGGATCCTTGTGCTGTTTCTCGTTTGTACCAAAGGAAAGGAATTATTCTTAAACCTTTTGTTATTGGTGTTGGCTTGGATGATAGTTGGAAAAAAACATTTGATTGTGTTGGACGTTATTTTGATGCCAGTAAGGAATCAGATTTTACGAATATTCTTAATGTAGTAATCTCACATGTTATTGATAATACAACAGCACAGGTTAATCTGATGGATGAAAATGGAGAGCCTACTGAAACAGATGTTAACCTTACTTTTTACAATGATTTTACTGGTACAGTAAAATACAATTACATTCATACTATGAATGCGTATGGTAATCCTGACACAATGGTTATCGACCCTGTACTTTCCTATAAAGTGGTAGCCCATACTATTCCTCCTGTTTCTGTGGATAGCATAATACTTACCCCAGGGAAACATACGATTATTCCGCTTTCTACTCCTCAAGGGGAATTAGAAATAAAAATGAATTCTAAAATTAATTATCAATATATTGTGCGTCCTGCAGGAGTTGACACTACTTTACATGTGCAAGAGATTAATACTGTAGAAAACTATCTTATTGGTAGGTACGACATTGAATTGCTTACCTTACCAAGAAAAAAGTTTATTGATGTTGAGATAAACCAAAGTACCAAAACTACTTATACTATCCCAACACCAGGTATTGCAAATATCCTACTCCCATCCAGAGGTTATGGTGGATTATATCTTCAGAAAAAGGATAAATTGGAACAGATTTATCACTTTAAAGGAAACAAATTGCAACATAAGCTTACTCTTTTACCGGGGAACTATAAAGTGGTTTTCAGAGCAAAATCGGCTAAGCAATATATTTACACTAACGAAAAGAGTTTCAAACTTAAATCAGGGCAATCTGAACTGATAAAAATTTATTAATATGGAAAAAAAAGATACACGATCAGGATTTGGAGCAGGATTAACAGAATTAGGTAGAACTAACCCTAATGTGGTTGCACTTTGCGCTGATCTTACTGGTTCGCTTAAGATGAATGATTTTCAAAATGAAAATCCTGAACGTTTTTTTCAAATTGGGATTGCTGAAGCAAATATGATTGGAATTGCTGCTGGTATGACTATTGGAGGGAAAATTCCTTTCACGGGTACTTTTGCTAACTTTTCAACTTCTCGAGTTTACGATCAAATTCGTCAATCAGTAGCCTATTCAGGAAAGAATGTAAAGATTTGTGCTTCTCATGCTGGGGTCACTTTAGGAGAAGATGGGGCCACCCATCAAGTATTAGAGGATATTGGTATGATGAAAATGTTACCACACATGGTTGTTATCAATCCTTGTGATTATAATCAAACTAAGGCAGCAACAATTGCTATTGCTGACCATGAAGGACCAGTTTACTTACGATTTGGAAGGCCAACAGTGCCTAACTTCACTCCTGCTGACCAAAATTTTGAGATAGGAAAAGCTTTGCATCTAAAAAAAGGAACTGACTTAACTATATTTGCTACAGGACATTTGGTTTGGGAATCATTAGAAGCTGCTAAGACATTGGCAGAAGCAGGAATTTCTGCTGAAGTAATAAATATTCACACTATTAAACCTTTGGATAATAAAGCTATCCTAGATGCTGTAAAACAAACTAAATGTGTTGTTACAGCTGAAGAGCATATGTTAAATGGTGGATTAGGAGATAGCATTGCTCAATTATTGGGTAGAGAACTTCCTACTCCTATTGAAATGGTTGGTGTGAATGATACTTTTGGTGAAAGTGGAACTCCAATGCAATTGTTAGCAAAATACGGCTTAGACGCTAAAGCAATTGTTGCAGCAGCTAAAAAAGCAGTAGCAAGAAAATAATGTCTACTGCAAAAGATATTTTTAAAAAACACCAAGCACAAACTTTTCCTTTCCCTTCTTGCCTAGAAATTGCTTCTTCAAAAGGCAGCTATATTTATGATGTTAATGGCAAAGCATATCTGGACTTTATTGCAGGAGTTTCTGCTTGTACTTTAGGTCACTCCAACCCTATTATTACTGATGCGGTAAAGGATCAATTGAATAAATATTCCCATGTTATGGTCTATGGAGAATATGTACAATCTCCACAATATAAATTAGCACAATTACTAGTCAATAACTTACCTAAAAATTTAAGCACAACTTATTTCACTAACTCAGGCGCTGAATCTATTGAAGGCGCTATGAAACTAGCTAAAAGAGCAACAAGTCGTCCAGAAATTATTTCTTGCAAAGATTCTTATCATGGATCTACACAAGGAGCTCTTTCAATAATGGGAAATGAAGAGCATAAAGCTAAATACCGACCATTGTTACCTTCTTGCAATCATATTATATATAATGATGTTGAATCCTTAGTAAACATAACAAAACAAACGGCTGCAGTTGTAATTGAGCCCGTTCAAGGCGGAACAGGATTTATAACTCCTAGCAATAATTTTTTACAGAAAGTAAGAGAAAAATGTAATGAAACAGGAGCCTTATTAATCTTTGATGAAATACAAACTTGTTATGGTCGATTGGGAACACTTTTCGGATTTGAAAAATATGATGTAATTCCTGATATACTTTGTATTGCTAAAGGGATGGGTGGCGGAATGCCTATTGGCGCTTTTATTTCATCCTGGGATCTAATGAACCTTCTTACTTTTGAACCTAAATTAGGACATATAACAACCTTTGGCGGACATCCTGTTAATTGTGCTGCATCTCTTGCAACTTTAGAGCATTTGCTTACTACAGATATTATGCAAGAAGTAGAGAAAAAAGAAAAATTATTCAGGATGCACTTGAAACATCCAAAAATCAAAGAAATTAGAGGCAAAGGACTTATGCTTGCTATTGAATTTGAAGATGAGGAATTGGCTAAGAAAGTAGTGGAGCAATCACTTGAAAAAGGATTGATTCTATTCTATTTTTTATTCACTAAAACAGCAATACGAATTACTCCTCCACTAACTATTACAGATAAAGAAATAATTGAAGGTTGCAATGTTATAAAAGGAATATTAGACGCATAAATAAAAGGAGCCAATTGGCTCCTTTTATTTATTAAGTAGTTAACAAATTATTTTCCCAACCTCAGATGAATACCCAATGCTATTCCCATGTTAAATACATTTGGAGCAGGGTTATTTGATTCAATTGATGTAGTGCTTTCCGTATCATAAGACTTTGAAATTGTAGTGTTATTTGATTTACCACTACTAGTAGTAATTCCAAAACTTGGTTCAATTGAAATTCTATCATTCCACAATAAGGAATAACCAACTCTTAATGACATACCAAAAGAAGTTGATTCATTTTCATAAGCAGTCATATTATAACCTGCATAATCATAATCTCCATTACTATTATTATATTCCCAAACCCCATCCTTATTTTCATTAGATGAAGAACTAGAACTAATTAATACCCCGGCAGAAGCATAAAGATTACCAAAATAATATCTTACAAAAGGCATTAGCTCCATACTTTTTTCAAAAGAATTTTCAGTTAAAAGTCGAGTTTCCGTCATATCAAAAGGATTATAAGAAATTTGTTCATTTTCATCTGTAATACTAGAAGACTGAAATCCTATTCCTAGCATAAAATTATCTGTAAGAAAATATCCAACTGTTGGGGCTAACTTATATTCTTGCCAAGCAATATTATCTAATCTAGAATCAACGCCTAAAGCAACTGTTCCTTTTTGGGCAAATGACATAGTAGTTGAAATAGCAACTACCGTTAATATTGTAAATAATTTTTTCATATTTTTTTTAGTTAATGAATAATTTAAAGTGTAATAATACATATTATAATTTACAACTATATCCGTATAAATACGGATGAAAATTTACTTCATATGAATAATTATAATTTATTGAAAATAAATTAGATATGAAAATAACAGATAAAAAATATAGAGAAATATTGTAATTATTAAAATTATAATGCGAACGATTATATTTAAAATCTAAGTCATTATGACAAACTGAGTTTAATCACTAATTAATTTTAAGTTTTTTTTTACTTTGAATATTTTTGATAAAATTATTACCTGCTCTGTCTTTAGCTACCACTGTTTTTATCATTTAGCATAGGTACGAATGAAAACTCTCCATGAGTTGTTACTTTAGTTTCTGTTTCTGAAATCTTTTCAATCAAGTGCATTATCTGGATATCTCCATCACCAATTGGAGCAACCATTCTCCCTCCTACTTTTAGTTGAGCAACCAAATCCTTAGGTATAAAAGGAGC